>ERZ809296.108-NODE-108-length-146496-cov-293.786494_pt1 | contig 146496 bp, 124 predicted proteins | sample MGYA00520511_ERZ809296 | MGnify/ENA primary metagenome ERZ809296 (study PRJEB31576, sample SAMEA3212662) | Homo sapiens | biome: human-gut; feature: human gut; material: fecal | place: Sweden | collected 2012 ... | reverse complement strand
TCTGGACTCCACTCTCCCCGCAACGAGTTAAGGGCTTCTCGCCCTTAACAATTCCAGAGAAGAAGTCGAAACGGAAAAAAGCTAGCCGCTTCGCTTAACGCTTTTTTCACGTTTCTCCGTTTTACGGCTTCGCCGAGGGTGTCACGTCTTAGCAGAACTTTACGTCCAGCAAAAGCATGAAGTTTGCTGCGGAGCAGCAAATCGGAGAGGTGCAAAAAAATGCGTTTAGCGAAGCGGCTAGCATTTTTGCACCTCGACAACTTCTTTGGGGTTACTAGGGGCGAGCAGCCCCTAGTTCGTGCCTCCCGCGCCTCGAAAGTAGCGGGCACTTTTCTGGTTCTCTTTTGGTGCGCAAAAGAGAACTTAACCCCGCGTAACAGCGCTCTATACCTCTATTATACACCAAATCCCCCTAATTTCTGTGACCAAGTCCCAAAAGCCTCCATTTTCCGCCCGAGCGCCACTTTGCAAGGGCGGGCGAGTGTGTTATACTTTTTATGAATGCGATTCAATCTTCCTGATGGAGGCTTTTTCTATGTCCACAAAGCAGCGTCTGCTTTTTATCACCACCGGCGGCACCATCGCCAGCGTCCGCACCCAGCAGGGCCTCAAACCCGTGCTCACCAGCGAAGAGCTTCTGGCTCATCTGCCTGAGCTGAACGAGCTCTGCTGCCCCGACACACTGGCCCTGTGCAGCATCGACAGCACCGACCTCGGCCCGGAGCACTGGCTGATGATGGCGAAGGCCGTACAGGAGAACTATGCCCTCTACGACGGCTTCATCATCTGCCACGGCACCGACACGCTGGCCTACTCGGCGGCGGCGCTGTCCTACCTCATCCAGAACGCCGACAAACCCGTCATCCTCACCGGCGCACAGCAGCCCATCTCCAACGAGATCACCGACGCCAAGAAAAACCTTCGCGACAGCGTCATCTGCGCCCTCGACCCCGGCAGCCGGGGCGTCATGGTGGTGTTTGGCGGCCATGTCATCGCAGGCACCCGCGCCAAGAAGAACAAGACCATCAGCTACGACGCCTTTGCCTCGGTGAATTTCCCAGCGCTGGCACTGGTACAGGGCGACCGTCTGGTGCGGTATGTGCCTTCGCCCTGGCCCACCGGCCCTGTGGAGTTTGGACGCTCGCTCAGCCCCCGCGTCTTCCTGCTCAAGCTGACGCCCGGCCTCAGCCCCGATTTGATTCCCGAAATTTTCCGCCTCTACGACTGCGTCATCGTGGAGAGCTTCGGTGTAGGCGGCATCCCCCAGCGGCTGATGGACGCCTTCGCCGAGGGCCTCGGCGACTACGACAAGACCCACAAAGTACTCATCCTCACCACCCAGGTCACTTACGAGGGCAGCGACGTGGGCATCTACGAGGTGGGCAAGCGGGTCAAGAACCGTTTCCGCTTCCTCGAGGCCCACGACATGACCATTGAGGCCGTCGTGACGAAGATCATGTGGCTGCTGGCGCAGGACTGCGACAGCTTCGACCAGCTGCAGCAGCGGTTCTACCGGCAGGTCAATTTTGATACGTTCTACCATTGAGGAGCGTGTAATGAAAAACGAACGTGAAAAAGCCTTATTTTTAGCACAACTAAAAGACTTTGCAAATACTCTGTCCGATAAGATTGCAGTAAACGATGAATGGACCATCAAGGGCTTTATCGATATTTTCAAAAACATTTATACGATTTCTTCCGACACTAAAATCGTCTCCAAAATATTAGAGTTGCACTTATTCCCTCAGTTTCTAGCCTTTGCCGAACAGACTGGATATGACATCGAACTTGCAACTTATCAAAATTACTACCCGGATTTGACTTTTATCTCTAAAATCGACCCTTCCATCAAATTTGCTGTCGATTTGAAAACAACTTACCGAGAAGAGAATCATCCTGATTTCTGCAATGGATTTACGCTAGGTTCTCACGGCGAATATTTTATCAATCGCACAAGTACCAAAAACATTCAATATCCCTATGATGATTACAGTGGGCACTTCTGTTTCGGAATCATTTACACCCGTGCAGTGCTGGACAAAAAGAATGAGACGCATACATATTCCATTGATGAGCTGAATGAGATTCCTTCTGTTATCCACAATTTTCTCTTTTTCGCAGAAGAAAAGTGGAAAATAGCAAGTGACAAGGGTGGCAGTGGAAACACGGCAAATATCGGCAGTATCCATAATATTCAAGATATTTTAAATGGTAATGGTGTGTTTGCCAAAGCTGGTGAAGAATTGTTTGATGATTATTGGGCAAACTTTGGCAAAATAGAAATTCTTTCTGCGAACAAGCGAAAAAAGCTTTCCTCTTTTTCGGAATATCTGCAATACAGAGGACTGCCTTCCGAGTTGAATAATTGCAGAGCCTCTAAAAGGAGCACAAAATGAGCGAAAAAATATTCGTTCCTCCTCTTAAAATTCAAGGCATTAAAACAAAGCTTGTCCCCCTGATTCGAGAAAATGTGATTCTGGACAAAGAAACTATATGGTATGAGCCATTTATGGGGTCTGGTGTTGTTGGCTTTAATGTTGAGCCGGAACGTGCCGTATTTGCAGACGTCAACCCTCACATCATCAACTTTTATAACAGAATAAAAGATGGCTCTATCACCAGTGGAAAAGTCCGTGCATTTCTCGAAGCGGAAGGGAAGAAACTCGAGAATGGCGATGCCGATTATTACTATGAGGTTCGTGACCGATTCAACCAGCATCACGAACCTCTGGACTTTCTCTTTCTGAACCGTGCCTGCTTTAACGGGATGATGCGCTTCAATAAGGACTACAACTTCAATGTTCCATATGGACACAAACCTCAGCGGTTTGCAAAGGCTTATATCACAAAAATCGTAAACCAGGTCGCCCACATCGAAGAGCTTCTGAAAACCCATGAATGGGAGTTTTTGTGTCAATCCTTTGAGGATACGATAAGTTCAGCGACCCATTCCGATTTCATATACTGCGACCCTCCGTATATCGGCCGTCATGTCGATTACTATGACAGTTGGGATGAAGAACTCGAAGTTGCTCTGCACAGCACACTCGTTAAATCACAGTCCAATTTTATGCTGTCAACATGGCATCATAATGATTACCGTTCAAACGAATATATCGAGCAGGTGTGGAATGACTGCCAAATCATCACACGGGAACATTTTTATCATGTAGGTGCAAAGGAAAAGAACCGCAATCCTGTCGTAGAGGCACTTCTTACAAACTATGTCATTACCGGCACTCAAAATCAGCTCCGGTTTGAAAACGAACAGTTGTCTCTATTTAGCACTTCCGATACTCTTCCAGAAAAAATAGCAAATTAAAAACGTCCTGTATTGCTGCAAAATCAATACAGGACATTTTACATTTCTCAAAACACCATCTGCACCAGCAGCACATAGCACAGCGTGCCGCCGGCGATGGAAACCAGCGTCTGATGCTTCCACTTATGGAGGGTGACGGTCACGCCGATGGCGATGGCCTCCGGGATGCCATGGCTGCCCGAGGTGAGGCTGACGCCCTTGAGGCAGTAGACGATGAGCATTCCGAAGATGGCGGCAGGCAGCACATGGCCCAGATACTCCACCACCTCAGGCACCTTGCCGCCCCGGGAGCCGAACACCAGAAAAGGCAGAAAGCGGGTGAGCATGGTCGCCGCCGCGCAGACGGCGATGGTCAGGATGAACTGGATATTGCTCATTTTGCCGCCTCGCTTTCTTGGGCCTCGATGGGGCGGCGGAGCAGCAGCAGTGCCACAAGGATGCAGACCATCGAGGGGATGAGGAAGTTGCCCGAGCCGAAGATGCGCAGGCAGACCAGCGGGGCGGCAATGCCGATGATGGCGCTGGCGTGCTGTTTTTCCTTCTCCCACTGGTTGAGGAAGATGACCACGAACATGGCCGTCATGACGAAATCGACGCCCTCGGTGCTGAAGGGCAGGACAGAGCCGAGGGCCGCACCCATGGCCGCGCTGGCGACCCAGTAGATCTGGTCCAGCAGGGTGATGAAGAACATGAACCAGCCCTTATCTACGCCCTCGGGCGGCTCTGCCGAACAGGTGATGGAAAAGGTCTCGTCGCTCATGGCGAAGATCATGTAGGCGCTGCGCAGGCCGTAGCCGCGGTAGCGCTGCAGCATGGTCAGGCCGTAGAAAAGATGCCGTGCCTGGATCATCAGCGCCATCAGAAAGGCCGACACCGGCGCAAAGCTGCCCAGAAGCAGCGACGCCAGCACGAATTCCAGCGAGCCGCCGTACACTACCGTACCCATCAGGGGCGGCAGCCAGACCGGCAGGCCCAGCGACTGCACATAGATGCCGTAGCCGAGGCCCAGCACCCAATATCCGGCAAACACCGGCAGCGTCTGAGGCGCTGCGGCCCGGAACGCGCGCCACGCCGGCGCACGGTTCAAATTTGTTTCGTTTTGTTCCTGCATTTATTTCAACCCTCCAATATAGTAGTATAACAGGTTTATCTGCATTTGCAAGAACTATTTATAAGGCAAAGAGGGTTCTGTGCGGCCGCACAGAACCCTCTTTGCCTTATATCTTTTATTTTTGGGTGAGGTTTTTCGTATAGAGGGCGCGGGTCGCATTCAGGACAGCGAGGACCATGACGCCGACGTCGGCAAAGATGGCCGCCCACATATTGGCGATACCCAGAGCACCCAGCAGCAGGCAGGCCGCCTTGATGGCCAGAGCAAAGACGATGTTCTGGTAGACGATGCTCTTGGTACGGCGGGCAATGCGCATGGCGAGGGCGATCTTGGCCGGGTCGTCATCCATCAGGACGACGTCGGCGGCCTCAATGGCGGCGTCAGAGCCCAGAGCACCCATGGCGATGCCCACATCCACACGGGAGAGGACAGGGGCGTCGTTGATGCCGTCGCCCACGAAGGCCAGCATCTCTTTGGGTTTCTTGGCAGCCAGGAGCTTCTCGATCTGGTCCACCTTATCGCCGGGCAGCAGACCGGCGTGGTACTCGTCGATGCCCAGCTCTGCCGAGACAGCCTTTGCCACCGGCTCTGCGTCGCCGGTAAGCATGACGGTCTTGCGGACGCCGGCCTGCTTGAGGCCCTTGATGGCTTGTGCGCTGTGGGGCTTCACCACGTCGGAGATGAGCAGATAACCCGCATACTTGCCGTCGATGGCCACATGGACGATGGTGCCGGTCTGGGGGACATCGGGGACGGTGAGGCCCAGCTTTGCCATCAGGCGGGCATTACCGGCAGCGACCAGCTTGCCGTCCACCTTGGCGGTGACGCCGTGTCCGCCCAGCTCCTCCACGTCGGTGACGCGGGCAGAGTCGATGTCCTTGCCGTAAGCAGCCTTGATGCTCAGGGAGATGGGGTGCTTCGACCAGCTCTCGGCCAGCGCAGCGGCTTCCACAAGGCTGTCTTCGGTACCGCCCTCTACGGGGCAGACCTTGACGACCTTGAAGGTACCCTGGGTCAGGGTGCCGGTCTTATCGAAGACGACGACGCGGGTATCGGCCAGCTCTTCCAGATAGGTCGAGCCCTTGACGAGGATGCCGCAGGCGGAAGCGCCGCCGATGCCGCCGAAGAAGCTCAGCGGGATAGAGATGACCAGAGCGCAGGGGCAGCTGATGACGAGGAAGGTGAGGGCACGGTAGACCCAGTCGCCGAAGCGGGCAGGCTGGCCCATCAGCAGCAGAACGATGGGGGGAATGAAGGCCAGCGCCAGCGCGCCGTAGCAGACCGCCGGGGTATACACCCGGGCAAAGCGGGTGATAAAGTTCTCGGCGCGGGCCTTCTTCATGCTGGAATTTTCCACGAGGTCGAGAATTTTAGAGACGGTGGATTCGCCGAACTCCTTGGTAGTCCTGACCTTGAGCAGGCCGCTCATGTTGACACAGCCGCTGATGACCTCATCGCCGGACCGGACATCCCGGGGCAGGCTCTCGCCGGTGAGGGCGGCGGTGTTGAGGGTGGAAGCGCCCTCGACGATAACGCCGTCGATAGGCACACGCTCACCAGGCTGGACCACGATGATGGTGCCGATCTCGACCTCATCGGGGTCCACCTGCTCCAGCTTGCCGCCCTCGCCCTCGATGTTGGCGTAGTCGGGCCGGATGTCCATCAGGGCCGAGATGCTGCGGCGGCTCTTGCCGACGGCAACGCCCTGGAACAGCTCGCCGATCTGGTAGAAGATAATAACGGCACAGCCCTCGACGTAATCGCCCAGCGCAAAGGCACCCACGGTGGCGACGGCCATCAGGAAGCATTCATCAAAGGGCTGACGGTTCTTGATGCCCAGAAGGGCCTTGCGGAGCACATCCCAGCCCACCACGAGGTAGGGGATGCAGTAGAGCAGCAGCTCCACCGACACGGGCAGAGGCGGCAGCAGCTTGAGCACCAGCACCAGAGCCAGAGCGGCGATGATGCGGTACAGCATTTTCTTTTGTTTTTTCGTCACGGGTCCCAGCCTCCTTTTGGGGCAGTTTTCTCAGATTCAACAGGTTTTCCCCACAAGGGGCTTGTTTTCCACGCTTTCCCCCGGCTTTTCCACGAGTTTTTCCCGCAAAAAGCCTCAAATGCGCGTTCATTTTTCTATTTTTGCGTCCAGGATGTTGAAAACGCCGTGGAAATTGTTGAAAAACGATTTATTTTTCCACATTTTCCACGCGCATCCCGGCAGTATAAGTCGAAACTCAGATGCCGAAGATCTCGCAGTCGTCCTCGACCTTCTTGCAGGCGGAGAGGACGTTCTGCATGGTAGCCTTGACGTCAGCGTCCTCATCGAACTCGACGTTCATCTTCTGGGTCATGAAGCTGACGGTAGCCTTTGCGACGCCGGCGACCGTGTTGGCGGCATCCTCCATCTTCTGGGCGCAGTTTGCGCAGTCAACTTCGATCTTGTAGCTCTTTTTCATAATAAGTACCAGCCTTTCTTTCTATATCCCCGCTCCGCCGCCGGGTGCAGCAGAGCTTACAGCGTTTTCGGGGCATCACTCTTCGATGTGGTCCATGCCCATGGAGAGGATGCTGCGCACATGGTCATCGTCCAGTGCATAGTAAATGGTCTTGCCGTCGCGGCGGAAGCGGACGAGCTTTGAGTCCTTGAGCACCCGCAGCTGATGGCTCACCGCCGACTGGCTGAGCTGGACGGCATTTGCAATGTCCTGCACACACAGCTCATCGTCGTGGAGGGCGTAGAGTATCTTGATGCGGGTGGAATCGCCGAACACCCGGAACAAATCGGCCAGCTCGTAGAGCACCTCATCGTCCGGCAGCACCGGCGGGGCCTTGGGCAGCTTCTGTTCTGGGGCAAGAGCATTCTCAGCCATCGTTGTCATCCTTTCGCTTCAATATATGAACATCTGTTCATGTGTTCATGATAACACGCTGTATGGCTCCTGTCAAGGAGTTTTGTATAAAAAATCAGCATTCTCTTAAAATTGATAAAACAGACCTCAAAACGCAAGAAATTTGCAGATTTATTTTGCAGGAAGGGTGCAATTTAGGGCAAAAGAAAAAGGCAGTCCTGACCGAACTGCCTTTTTCTAAAGCACTGCATTCATACCCGCTTCTTCTTTTTATAGTCCGCCGCCCACGGCAGATACATGAGGAACAGCGCCAGCGCGGTGGCAGGCAGGAAGCCCAGGATATAATATTTTTCGCCCAGCAGGGCCGTGAAGGTGCTGGTGATGATGTTCCCGTAGGGATTATTGAGGAAATAGAAGTTGGTGTTAAGGGACTTATTCAGAAAGTAGATGGGCAGGGCAGAGCCGAACAGGAACGCCAGCACCTGCGGCACCCGCCGGGGACTGGGACGGTAGCCGCCCGCCACCAGCAGGACTGGATAGAGTACCAGCAGGGCATGGATACTGACGGAGTGCAGATTGATGAGCGTCCACCAAGAGGGGACATCCAGCCAGCTGGGGCAGAGCAGTGCCAGCATTGCACCCGGGATACAGAGGGCATACAGCTCCTCTTTGCACCAGTTTCTGTCCGTGATCGTGTTGTACAGACAGACGAAGACATTGATATTGCACAGGTGCAGGGGCAGATAGCTCCAATTCCACTGGCCGGTCAGGGCCATCCCCAGCAGAAGGGCAGCTTCGTCCAGCAGGAGCAAAGCGGTGACTCCGACTAAAATGCGCCGCCGGGTGCGGGCAGAACTGCGGCGATACCACAGGGCCGCCCCCACGATAAAGGCAAGCGAAATGGCCAGCTCCATGAGGTGAACAGTGCCATACAGCGGGTAGCATCGGTAATCGGCCCCGTATTCGGCGTGGGTGATGTCGTAGGATTTCCAGAAATCGTTCATCTTCTTTCCCTCCTTGTCCAGCTTATGATACCGCGTTTGGCCTCAAACGGAAAGAGTTTTGAAGGAAAATCCAGAAAACAGGTGCAATAGTGTGAGTTTTGTGGTATCCTTACAAATGTGAAATTATCTGCCGCAAACCGCGGCATCACGACAAATTAAGAAAGAGGGAATTTTTATATGTTAGAAGCTGGAATCCGCGGCAAGCAGAGCGTCGCCGTGACCCCCGAGAACACCGCCAAGACCATGGGCAGCGGCACGCTGAATGTCTTCGCCACTCCCGCACTGGTGGCGCTGGCCGAAAAGACCTGCTGGATGAGCGTCGCCGACGCTCTGGATGAGGGCTGCGGCTCTGTGGGCACCAAGCTGGAGCTGGAGCACACCGCACCCACCCCCGTGGGCATGACCGTCACCTGCGAGAGCGAGCTGACCGCTGTGGAAGGCCGCAAGCTGGTGTTCAAAGTCTCCCTGTACGACGAGAAAGGCCCTGTGGGCGGCGGCGTCCACGAGCGCTTTGTGGTCAACGACGCAAAGTTTGCCGCCAAGGCCGAGAGCAAGAAGGGCTAAGACTCTTTTTTCTCGGCAAGCTCGATGGGCGGCGGGTCGGCAGCCAGCAGCTGCTGCTCGGCCCGGGCCTGAGCTTCCTGCAAAAGCCGTGCCGCCTGTTCGCTGGCACGGAACAGCTCTAAATACATCGCTTTATAGTCCGGCGCAGCCAACACCCCCTTCCGTGTCCCATCACGTTAGAAGCTGTTTTTGTAAGCAGGGTACATCGAACGACGAGAATTTTTGCTCGCAGACAAGGCGATTTTCCGCAGCAATCCTGAGCGGATTGCAAGGGAAAGCAACGCAGTATGCGGGCAAAAAGGCCGTTCGGGCGGTGTGCAATGCTTATGAAAACGGCTTCTAAAGGGTTAGTCTGCCCGGCAGGCTGCAAAAAAATCAACCGAGGAGTTTATCATGAAAAAAACCAATCTCTCGTGGGTGGGTGCGTTGCTGGTGTTTGCCCTGCTGCTGTGGTGTACCGCCGCAACGCCTGGCAAAATCGACGACCCTTCCACCTACACCTGCGCCGTGTACAGCTCGGCGCTGTCCCTGCTGCCCCCTGTGATAGCCATCGTGCTGGCCCTGAACACCAAAGAGGTCTACACCTCGCTGCTGGTGGGCATCGCCACCGGCGCACTGCTCTACGCCAACGGCAATCTTGAGCTGGCGCTGACCACCCTCTTCTTCAACGAAGACGGCGGCATGGTGTCCAAGCTGTCCGATTCCAGCAACGTCGGCATCCTCGTCTTTCTGGTGATGCTGGGCATTCTGGTGGCCCTGATGAACAAGGCCGGCGGCAGCGCCGCCTTTGGCCGCTGGGCCTCCACCCACATCCACACCCGGGCGGGCGCGCAGTTCGCCACCCTGCTGCTGGGCATCCTCATCTTTGTGGACGACTACTTCAACTGCCTGACCGTCGGCTCCGTCATGCGCCCGGTCACTGACCGGCAGAAGGTCTCCCGCGCAAAGCTGGCCTACCTCATCGACGCCACCGCAGCACCCGTCTGCATCATCGCGCCGGTGTCCAGCTGGGCCGCCGCCGTCACGTCCTCTGTGCCGGAAGGCTCGGGCATCAACGGCTTTACCATGTTCCTGCGCACCATCCCTTATAACTACTACGCCATCCTCACCATGGTGATGAGCCTCTTCCTCATCTTCAGCGGCCTCGACTACGGCCCCATGAAAAAGCACGAGGATAACGCCCTGCTGGGCGACCTCTTCACCACCGACGACCGCCCCTACGGCGACGACGCGGACGACGGCAGCGACACCCGCGGCCATGTGGTGGACCTCATTGCGCCGGTGCTGGTGCTCATCGCGGCCTGCATCTTCGGCATGGTGTACACCGGCGGCTTCTTTGAGGGCGTGGACTTCGTCACCGCTTTTGCCGACTGCAACGCCTCCATGGGCCTCGTGCTGGGCAGCGCCATTGCGCTGATGTTCACCTTCGTGTTTTACCGCGTGCGGGGCGTCATGACCTTTCAGGACTTCGCCGCCTGCATCCCCGAGGGCTTCAAGGCCATGGTCAGCCCCATGCTCATTCTGACGCTGGCATGGACGCTTTCCGGCATGACCGGCCTGCTGGGCGCAAAATACTACGTCGCAAGCCTGCTCAGCGGCTCTGCAGCGGCTCTGCAGTACCTGCTGCCCATCATCATCTTTGTGGTGGCGGTCTTCCTCGCCTTTGCCACCGGCACGTCCTGGGGTACTTTCTCAATTCTGGTCCCCATCGTCTGCCATGCGTTCCCGGAGGGTGAGATGCTGGTGGTCTCCATCGCCGCCTGCCTGTCCGGCGCGGTCTGCGGCGACCACTGCTCGCCCATCTCCGACACCACCATCATGGCCTCTGCCGGCGCGCATTGCAGCCACGTGAACCATGTCTCCACCCAGCTGCCCTACGCCATGACCGCCGCCGCCATCTCGGCGGGCTGCTATCTGCTCTGCGGCGCAGCACAGGCTGTCCTCGGCGATGCCGCCAACACCCTGACCTCCTTCGTGCTGCTGGCCTGTGCCATCGTCATCGAACTCGTCGTGCTCAGCATCGTCAAGGCGCGGATGGGCCATACTGGGAAGGAAGAAGTCACAAAATCTTAACGGAATCGTAGATTTTTGTCTTCCCCTCCGGCGCAAATCATGGTATACTTATCAAAAGAGTAAATTTTTTGAGCTATTTGCTCACTGGAGGAAAACCCCATGCTGGAAGAAGTCTTTCAGGACGTCTATACAAAGTTCAAGCTGCATTTTTATCAGAATGTATTTCAGCGCTTTGCCACCCGCGAAGCCACGCTGACCACGGTGGAGTCCTTCTGCATGGAGGGCATCATGGCGATGGGGGAGCCCACCATTGCAGAGTTTTCCCGTATGATGGGCATCTCCACCCCCAACGCGGCTTATAAAATCGGCAGCCTTGTCAAAAAGGGCTATGTGGAGAAGATCCAGTCCACCACCGACCGCCGCGAATACTTCCTGCGCCCCACCCAGAAATACATCGATTACTACAGCATCAGCTATTCTTACCTGCACACGGTCATCGAGCGTGTGCGCAAGCGCTTCCCGGCTGAGGACTGCGACAAGATGGAGCAGATGCTCTCGGTCATCAGCACCGAGCTGATGCCGGAGCTGGATATGCTGGCCAAGTGCCGCCACCCTGAGGCTCCGGCAGAAGATACCACCCACTGACAAGCACAAAAGGCCCTCCCAGGCAAACCCGGGAGGGCCTTGTTGTTTGCAGGGAGCTTACCCTCTTACAGCACCATAAACAGGGTGCCGGCGGCGACGAGGGCGCAGCCCACCATACTTTTGGCGGTAAAGGGCTCGTGGAGGAACACAAAGGCCAGCACCAAGGTGATCACCACGCTGAGCTTGTCGATGGACACCACCTGAGAGGCCCGGCCAAGCTGCAGGGCCCGGTAGTAGCACAGCCAGGACGCCCCGGTGGCCAGCCCCGATAGGATGAGGAAGAGCCAACTCCGGCGGCTGATCTCCCCCATGCCCCCCTGGACCCGGGTGAGGAACACCATGCCCCAGCTCATGGCCAGCACCACCACGGTGCGGATGGCGGTGGCCAGAGTGGAGTTGACCCCCTCGATGCCCACCTTGGCCAGAATCGAGGTAAGGGCCGCAAACAGGGCCGAGCCCAGTGCAAATACAAACCACATAAACAGACCTCCGTTTTTGCTGCCCAAAGCGAAGCGCGGCCGCCCCGACGGAACGGGACAGCCGCAGCTTCATGGGAATGTAACAGACAGAGCTTGTCAGGATGTTGAGCTTATGCCTTCTCCTGTGCAGCGTTTGCAGCAGCACGCTTGTTGATCTTGCTCTGGTTATAGACAGAGTAGACGATGACCAGGATAGCGACCGTTGCAAAGACCATTGCGATGGGAGAAGTGGTGATGGCGAAGAAGTTGCCGCGCTGGATGTTCATGTAGCGCACGAAGTTCTTCTCGCACATGGGTCCCAGAATAAGGGCCAGCAGGATGGGAGAAAGCGGGAACTCGTACTTGTTCATCAGCCAGCCGATGATGCCAAAGGCGACACAGACGCCCACATCAAAGGCATTCTTGTTGATGGAGAAAGCACCCAGCAGGGAGATGACGAGGATGATGGGGTAGAGCATCTTCTTCTCGATGGAGACGATCTTTGCAAAGAAGCGGACGCCCAGGCAGCCGACGACCAGCATGCAGAGGTTTGCCAGCATCAGAGCCGCGAAGACGCGGTAGACGGTGGGCAGCTCGGTAACGTACATCATGGGGCCGGGGGTGATTCCCTTCATGATGAAGGCACCCAGCAGGATGGCGGTGACGGAGTCACCGGGGACGCCCAGAGACAGCAGGGGGATCATAGCGCCGCCGGAGCAGCCGTTGTTGGCGGACTCGGTAGCCGCAACGCCGTTGGGGATGCCGGTGCCGTACAGCTCGGGGTGCTTGCTGGCGGACTTGCTGGCGCCGTAGGAGACGAAGACCGCGATGTCACCGCCTGCACCGGGGATGGCACCGATGAAGGTGCCGATGAGGCCGCCGGAGAGGATGTTGGGCCAGATCCTCTTGATGGTCTTCCAATCGGGCAGGACGTTGGTGATCTTCTCGTTGGACTTCTGCTCATGCTCTTCGCCGCGGATGATGCGCTCAACGCCGGCGATGACTTCAGAGACAGCGAACAGACCGATCAGAGTGGGGATGAACTGGAAGCCATCCAGCAGGCCGGTCTGCTTGGTGGTGATGAAGCGGGGGATGCCGTTGGTGGGGTCAAGGCCGACGGTGCAGAGCAGCATACCGAAGAAGGCGCTGATGAGGCCCTTGGCCACAGACTTACCGGAAATTGCGACGATGACAGACAGACCGAAGACGGCCAGCATGAACATCTCGCCGGGGCCGAAGTTCATGGCCATATCAGCGACCAGCGGAGACAGGAAGGTCATGACCAGTGCGCCGATGACGCCGCCGCAGAAGGAGGCGAACATGGCAACGGACAGTGCCTTGCCAGCCTGACCTTTCTTACACATGGGGTAGCCGTCCAGCAGGGTAGCAGCTGCGGCGGGCGTGCCGGGGGCGTGGATGAGGATAGCGGAAATGGAACCGCCGTACATACCGCCGCAGTAGATGCCCAGCAGCAGGCCGATGGACGGGATGAGGTCCATGCCGAAGGAGAAGGGGATGAGCAGCGCCACGCCCATGGTGGCGGTCATGCCCGGGATAGCGCCCAGCAGAACGCCGCCCAGTGCGCCGATGAAGGTCATCAGAAGGACCTCGGGGTTGGACCAGACAGTAGCATAGCTGGAAAGAAGCAGACTAAAATCCATAACTGTGCTCCCTCCTTATATCATGTCCACGAGGGTGCGCAGGAAGTTCAGCGGACCCAGCGGAATATTGACGGTAAGCACCTTGTAGAACACCAGCCACATCAGCAGCGGCACCAGAACGCTCACAAGGACCATCTGCACCCAGTTGCGCTTGCCGATGAGGAACATGATGATCATCGAGAGCACCACAGCGCACAGGATGTAGCCGCAGCTCTTGAACAGAGCAGCGAACAGCACACAGAGGAGCATAACGAGGTAAGCAGCTGCCACGCCCTTATCCTTGAGGGGATTCAGGGTGCCGACTTCGACAGCAACGGGGTCGGTGGGCTTCATGGTACCCATCAGCTTGAAGATGGACTGGATGAGCAGAACCACCGAGAAGATGAGCATACCCACGATCATGACGCGGGGGAAGGTGGAAGCCTGCACATAGGTGTTGGCCACCTCAGGGAAATTATCGGTCTGGAGCCACGCCCAGATGCCGATCGCGAGGAAAATGATGGAGCCTACCAGATTGGAGAAGGCCATCGTTTTCATTTTGTCTTTGTTCAAAAGGGGTTCCTCCTCTCTATATCTTCTCATAAAAAAGGGCAGGCATGAACTGCCTGCCCCAGCAAATACTCAGAGAGACAAATCAGAGGCCGACAGCGTCCATAGCAGCTGCGACATCGACAGCAGCCTGCTTCAGGTAGTCAGCATAGCCCTGTGCATCCAGATAGGAGATCGCCTGACCGTTGTTGTTCATGAAGGTCACGAAGTCAGGGTCCTCGATGGCAGCGGCGCAGGCCTCTTCCAGGCGGGTCATGATGGCATCATCAACGCCCAGAGGAGCGGCCATACCGCGCTGGGTGTAGTAGGTGATGTCGTAGCCCTGCTCCTTACAGGTAGGAACATCGGGGAAGACGGGGTTGCGCTCTTCGTCCATGACGCCCAGACAGATCAGGTCACCGGACTCGATGAAGCTGCGAGCTTCGGCCAGAGAGACGGTAACGCCCTGAATGAAGCCGCCGGCTGCGTTCTGGACAGCGGTAGCAGCGCCTTCCTGATAGGTGATCATCTGGATGTCGATGCCGGTAGCGCTCATCAGGTAGCCGCCAGCGATGTGCCAGACAGAAGCGTTGGAAGAACCGCCCATCTGCACCTCACCGGGGTGAGCCTTGCAGTAATCAATGAAACCGGGCAGGTCGGTGATGCCGTTGTCAGCAGCCCACTTTGCGCCGACGGTGATGGCAGCTGCGTCGGTGTTGACGCGGCACAGGGGAGCGTAATTCTCCCAGGTCAGTTCACTGGTGCCCAGCTTCTTATAGGTAGCCAGCTCGAAGGTGATCATACCGATGGTGTAGCCGTCGGTGTTGGCATCTGCGATAGCCTGATGGCCCAGGATGCCGCCGCCGCCAGTCTGGTTATCGACAGTCAGGGTGACGCCCAGGTTCTTGCCCATAGCCTCGCAGAATGCGCGCAGGCAGGAGTCCGTGCCGCCGCCTGCAGACCAGGGGCAGATGACGGAAATACCCTTGGTGGGGTAGTCGGTGGACTTGCCGCCGGCAGCGGTGCTGGCAGCAGTGGAAGCTGCAGTAGAGGTGGCAGTGCTGCTGGAAGAACCGCCGCAGGCGGTCAGGACGCCAGCTGCACCCACAGCAGCAGAAGCTGCGAGGAAGTCACGACGAGAGATCTTTTTCATTTCTTGTTACCTCCGATTCACGTTGCGTTTATCCGTATTATGGTAGCGCCGTGCTTTGCTCACGGCAACATTCCTTCCGCATACGGGTCGCCTTTGGATATTATGATAACGCATATTTTCTCATCCCGTAATTAGATTCAAGCACAAATTTTTCAGGCAATGTTTGTACAAAGTGACCCGTCTGATTGGTTTTTGGAGCTTTCTGCAAGCTCGTTTTTCGATTTTTAGCTCTTGTATCCAAGATTCTTTGCCGATGTATTTTTGATGCATACAGTCATTCTGAAAATCCATCTGTTCATCGTCCAGATTTCGTTGTATAATGTATTGTAACATTATAAAGATACAGCAGCCAGCCGCCCGCGCGGCCCGTTCGGAGGCGACGTTTTCATGCTTTACCGCATCTGGCCCCTTCTCAAGGAAGTATATCATTACGAAAAGCATTCTACGCTGGACTCAGACTACCTGCGCCAGGTGCTGACGCTGGCGGTCGTCGTGCTTTTTGCGCTGAATTTCAGCTGCAACGGCCTCGACAAGCCCGTCGTCTTCGTCCTCACCGGGCTCACCAGCCTTGTGCTGCTGATGGTGGAGTGGCTGCTGCCCCGGGCGAAAAACGAAAAGCATCTGGTCATGTTCTCAAACACGGCCCTTATCTTCATAGGCCTGCTGCTTCTGGTCTGGAACGAGAACGACGGCTTCCAGAACCTGTGGTTCTTCCTGATGCCGGCTACTCTTTTCGTGCAGTCGGGGCTGCCCATCGGCCTGCCGTTCTGCACGGCCTACGGCCTCGCGGCCACCTGTTTTTTGTGGCTGGGTCCCCTCGTCGGCAGCACACTCTACCGCCGGGACTATGCGCTTTTCTACCCCGCAGCCTACTGGTCGTTCTGTCTGCTGATGATAACAGCGGACATCTTTTACAAACACTACCGCATCCAGCAGGAGCAGAGCGAAAAAGAGATGGAACGTGAGGTCCATGCCACCATCTGCGAGGCCCGGCAGCTGATGGTGAGCTCTGTGGCCGCCATCAGCCAGATGATAGACGAAAAAGACCGCTACACCAGCGAGCACTCCCACCGGGTGGCCGAATATGCCCGCCTCATCGGGGCGCATATGGGCTTCGCCGGCAAGGAGCTGGACAGCCTCTACCGGAGCGCCCTGCTCCATGACATCGGAAAGATCGCCGTGCCGGACGCCATCCTCAACAAACCCTCCCGGCTGACGGACGAGGAGTTCGACATCATGAAGCAGCACACCGTCTGGGGCCGAAAAATTCTCGAGGGGCTGGAATTTCTGCCTCAGGCCGACTGCGGTGCCAGCTACCACCACGAGCGGTTCGACGGCAAAGGCTACCCCGCCGGGCTGAAAGGCGGGCAGCTACCGGAGATGGTCTGGATCATCAGCGTCGCCGATGCGCTGGACGCCATGGGCTCCGACCGGTGCTACCGCGGCCACTGCGACAGGGACTACATCATCGGAGAGTTCCGGAAATTGAGCGGGACGCAGTTCGAGCCTGCGGCGGTCAAGGCCGTGGTGGAGCTGCTGGAAAGCGGAGAGATAGCGGTGCAGTGACGCGCCAAAAGGATGTTTTATGAACAAGGATACGCTTGAACGACTGCGCGAGACGGTACTCGTCCCCCATGGCGACCCGCAGCTGGTCCTCTACACCAAGCTCGTCGTGGGTCTGCTCTGGCTGGTACATCTGCCGCTGGGGTTTCTGTACGGTGCGCCGCTGCCGTTTTATCTTCTGCTGGGCGGCATGATGCTTCTGGACGGCGTCAACCTCTTTCTGTCCCGCCGCAGTGCCAGCCGGGCGTGGGAGCTGGGTGCAGCGCTGGCGTTTCTGGTCGGCAGCGCCCTGCTTTTCCAGAAGGCTTATGTGGGGTATTTCAGCTGGTTTTTCCTGCTGATATTCTCCTTTTCCTGCACCTTCGCGCTGGGCCTCGTGGACGGCACTTTTATCAACCTTCTGAGCTTTCTCTGGGTGATGGCCTGCCTGCGCGGCGGGCTCATCCCCGACCCCGCCGCCCTCTACGGCGAGAGCTTCGTGCGCCGTTTCCCGTTCCTTTACATCTGCATCCTCGGGGTGGCCTACATCATCATGTTCTCCATCCAGCGCTACTGGGTGGACAAGGCCAAACGCCATCTTTTATTGCAGCAGCGCATCGACGCGGAGAAGGGCAAACTCTCGGAGATGTCGCTGAAGGTCATCACGGCCATGTACAGCGCCCTCAGCTCCAAGATCCCCGAAATCGACCTCCACTGCCAGCAGACTGCGGAGCTGACGCAGGAGATGGCCCGCCGGATGGGTCTGGATGAGGCCGCCTGCCGGGACGGCTACTATGCGGGCCTGCTGCACGAGGTCGGCACCGTGGGCCTGCCCGATGATGTAGTATTGCAGCGGAACATCACCGAGGAGCAGTACCAGCTCTACAAGACCTATGTAGAGCGGGGCTGCCGCATCATTCAGGAACTCCAAATCGTAGACCGGGTGGCCGAAACCGTGCGGTATCACCGCGAAAATTACGACGGCACCGGCTATCTTGAGGGGCTGCAGGGCGAGGCCATCCCGCTGCTGTCCCGCATCCTCGCTGTGGCCGACTTCACTGACCGCCACCGCCGCCGGGGCGAGACGGACGCCCAAATCGCCGCGGCCCTCCGCGAGTGTGCCGGACATGCGTTCGACCCACAGTGCGTGGAAGTCATGTGCGGAATGCTCACTGAAAGGACGTAAAAAGGAGGATGCTCCATGCCGGACGAAAAGATGAAATATCCACTGCTGGAATTCGAATATGATAAAAAGCTTTATGAGGAGCTTTTGACGCTGAATCCGCATCCGGAGTTCGTTGATAAAGACCTCACCGCACCGGAAAATTATACACACAAGGATTTTGGAACATATAACGGCGATGCTCTGAACGCCTTGTTCCATGCTGCGAACATCATTAGGCAGTTGGATGGCTTTTTCCCAGAAATCATCAGCCACTCGAGTTCCATCCCCGAGTCACTTTCCAATTCCCTCAATCCTTATCTGGAAAGTCTCTGTCAGGATGTCAAGAATTACTGTACCTGTGTAAAGCTCGGGAACGGCTTACAAGCGCGTCTTCAAGAGCTGATGGAAGTTCTTCTTTTTTATGGACAGGCCGATTTTGTCTATGAACAGGTCATCGAATGGAATAAAGCTGAAAACGAAGGAAAGCCTTCACCGCGAAAAACTTTCTTTGACTTCAAGTGGCTCTATATCAAACAAGGTGACCGCTTTCTGTTTCTGGAAATGGATGTTCCCCGTGCAATGAAATTTTATTCTCTTGCCATGCTGACATGGAAAGTTGACCCTTCTGAAACTCGGTCATCTATTGACGGAACAACATTCGACTATCCCCGTGCAAAAGAGACAGCTGAATTTCTAAAGAATTTCAACTATCTTCTTTATTCTTTGCTTGCAAACAAGTGTGTCTATATTCCTTATCCTCGCAAGGAAACTCCTCCTATACTAAAGGATGCTTATGACGCCTACAACCAGCTAATGAAAGCAGGTGATTTTTCTCAAGATTTGGGAGAAAATCGCAAGCTCATTGCATCTATAATAACTTCCGCACAAAAATCACTGAATCTGCTCAGTATTCGCAATTCGTCAGAGCGTCATCACCTTCGGATGACTTTTCTGCTCGTAAATGCATTGATGAAAAAGAGCCTTATCACAGAACTTTTTGATTTAGCGCGTGACTTAAACAACGAAGCCTTTGAAGCATCTGTTCTGGATAAATCTCACTTTTTTGAAGGTACTCCATTTTACCCATTGCGAGAATATGCAGTATCTTTAGAACGTGGTGAAGGAATTCCCCTGTATCCAACTCTCCTGCGTCTTGCCAGAGCTGCTTTTCTTGCCGGTCAACTCACAAATAAACTGAGGGTATTCTATCTTCCCGATAAATTGGCATACTACACATCCGCCGATGTTTTTTCCTATATGCTTCCTGAAAAGTGCAAAGATGAAAAAGCTGACCGTCTTGGGAAGTTGACTGTCATGCATCTGTCCTACATGAATGACCCAAATGAAGGAAAAACACTGCGTCAGACAGTTTATCCGTCGGAGCAGAATTCCGAAAAAAAGAAGCGCAAATCCTTGAATGTCCCCTTTGTTTTTGTAAAATGTTTTACCACACACATCGACTATCTTCCCATGTGGGAGATGTACGGCGACCACGCACAAGGCTGCTGTCTCGTTATTGATTGGAACCGCACAAAACCTCTCGCTAATACTGCGGAGCCACCTCTTTACCGCGTCTGCTATCTGAACCGGGACGCAAGTGGAAACTATGAAGTTTCACCAGAGTACAACAGAGGATTGGAGAATGTCTGTGGTGTTATCAATAATAACCTTGAAGAACTACGCGACGCTGTTAAAGATATAGACGTATCGGAATGGATTTATCTGGACAAATTACTTGGCCCAGCACTTTACCTCTTCAAAGACAGCAGCTACAGCTACGAGCAGGAGCTGCGGGTCATCTACCAGACGAAGGACAACATCCTCCATACCGACAGCGACAAACCGTGGCTTTTCGTGCAGACACCTTTTCCTCTCCAATTAGACGAAGTCATTCTGGGACCGAAGTTCCCGGACGTCAGCACCCGGGTGCCTTACCTGCAGGAGCAGCTCGACCTGATGTGCGAAAAGACCGGCACGGAAAAGCCACGCATCACTCTTTCTGAAATCGACTACCGTTGACACAAAAACAGCCCGCAGGCCGGATTTTTGTCCGTCCGCGGGCTGTTTTTATTTCCTGCGAATCATACCTTCCCGGCACCCTTGTCCAGTATCTTGTCGAAGCGGGAAAAGAAGGTGATGGCTGTAATGGTCGCTGCCAGAATATCACTGACCGGCTCGGCGAGAAAGACGCCGAGGCACTTATCTGCCGTGAAGCAGGGCAGGATAAAAATCAGCGGGATAAGTAGGATGATCTTCCGCAAACAAGCCAGCAGGAGGCTGACTTTGGCCTGACCCAGCGCCATAAAGCTCTGCTGGCAGGCGATCTGAACGCCCATGGCGAGGATGCCCGCCATGTAGATGCGCATGGCCCATGTGGTGTATTCGATGAGGGCGGCATCCGAGGTAAAGATGCCCGCCACCACGCCGGGGACCAGCATCATGAGCAGCCAGAACAGGGTGGTATAACCGAAGCAGAGGGTGAGCTGGAAGCGGAACGCCTCCTTGACGCGGGGCTTTTTGCCTGCGCCGAAGTTGAAGCTCATCACCGGCTGGCCGCCCTGACAGATGCCCTGAATAGGCATGGTGCAGAGCTGGGACACGCTGGTGATGACGGTCATCGCGCCCACAGCCACATCGCCGCCGTAGCGGGCGAGGCTGGAGCTGAAACTGATGGAGAGCAAACTCTCCGTCGAGAGCATGACGAAGGACGAGATGCCCAGCCCCAGCACCGGCAGGATGATGTTCCGCTCCACTTTGAGGTTTTCTTTCCGCAGCTTGAGGATGGTCTTGGGGCCGGTGAGGAACTTCAATATCCAGCAGGCACCCACGGCCTGACTGAGCACCGTCGCCACTGCCGCACCCCGGACGCCCCAGCCAAGACCAAAAATCAGGATGGGGTCGAGGATGATGTTGATGACTGCGCCGATGACTGTCGTGAGCATACTGATCTTCGCAAAGCCCTGGGTCGTGATGAAGGGGTTCATGCCCATGACCAGCAGCACGAACACCGAGCCGAGGATGTAGATGCGGCCATAGGCCACCGCATAGGGGAGAGTGGCGTCGCTGGCACCGAAGAGCCGCAGCAGAGCGGGCGCACCGGCATAGAAGCCCGCCGTCAGCACCACAGCGAAAAACAGCAGCATGGTAAAGCTGTTGCCGATGATTTTTTCGGCCTCGTCTTTATTGTCCTGTCCCAGCGCGATGGCCGTGCGGGGCGCACCGCCCGCGCCGATGAGCATGGCGAAGGCGTTCAGGAGCATAAGGATCGGCGCAAACAGACCCACGCCCGTCAGCGCCGCCGCACCGATGCCCTCGATGTGGCCGATGTAAATGCGGTCTACGATGTTATAGAGCAGATTGACCACCTGCGCCACCACGGCGGGTATCATCAACTGCAAAAGCAGGGGCTTGACTGGCCCGCTGCCCATATCCTGTCGATTCTGTGCCATAGGTTCTCCTTTGAGTATATACTTCAAATTTGAAATAAATATAGCACACCCCGTTCTGCCTGTCAAGCACAAGGGAAAGGGCTTTTTGTATTTCCAGTTGACGGAAAGGCGGGATTTTGCTATAATAATTAAGCTGTATTGTGAATATGGAGCATTACTCAAGTGGTCGTAAGAGGTCGCACTCGAAATCCAAGTGGATGCTTCGCCGGATGTCTCCATATCACACGAGGGAACGTCAATTTTGATGTCCTGACAGGCTTCGGAACCTGTCTGAACGATGCGTTTTCTAACAATATTCTAACAGCAACTGTTCCAAGTTTCAAGGCCGATTTGCGATATACAAATCGTAAATTTGCCATGAAAATATACTTGGAGATGTATCGAAGCGGTCGTAACGAGAACGACTCGAAATCGTTTTGTCCTTAATCGGGCACGTGGGTTCGAATCCCACCATCTCCGCCAGAAGTCGCAGATTCAAACGAATCTGCGACTTTTTCTTTTGCATCAAGCAGAGAAAGACCGCTTTTGCCTCATCACAGTATGCTTTATGCATGAACGATAAATCCATAATTATTTGGGGAGTTTGGATTCTCCCAAAAGGTTCGCAATGACCCCAGCAGACCCCTGTTTGCTTTTGTAATCGAGATGTGCGTAGATGTCAGCGGTGGTAGAAAAGGTACTGTGCCCCAGCCATTCCTGAACCTGCTTCATGGATACGCCGTTCATCACCATCAGGCTGGCGCAGCTGTGGCGCAGATCGTGGAAACGGATGTGCTTCAGCCCGTACTTGGTCAGCAACCAGTCGAAGTGCTCCGTCACGAAGTTCGGGCGGATCAGCTTGCCTTCCTGATCGGTGCAGACGAAATCCAGATACTCAGTGCTGTAGCTCTTCTTGAACAGCTTGCGGTAGAGCTGCTGCTTTTCCTTCTGCTTCAGAAGTTCTTTTTCCACAGCCGGGATCAGCGGCAGGGTGCGGCAGCTGGTCTTGTTCTTCATCACATCGCTGACCACAGGAACGTACTTGCCGTTCACCAACTGTTCCGTCACCTTGTGGTTGATGGTGATGGACTTCCGCTCAAAGTCGATAGACGACCACTTCAGCCCAAGCACCTCGCTGCGGCGCAGACCGTAGTAGGCTGTAATGAGGATGCACAGGTGCAGGGGGTCATCCTGCGATACTTCCAGCAGCTGCTGGACTTCATCCTTAGAGTAGAAGTTGGGCCGGAAGCTGTTCTTCTTCGGGCGGTCAACTTTCAGCATCGGGTTGGTTTCCAGATAGTCCTTGCGGACGGCATCCTTGAACGCTTTACCGAAGATGGCGTGGTAGTGAATGACTGTGTTAGTGGTGTAGCCCTCCAGCAAGATCTTCTCCTGAAACTCATCCAGCACCTGCGGCGTGACCTCGCACAGCTTCAAGCCCAGCGGCTCAAAATACTGCGTGATGCGCCCGGTGATCATCCGATTGTAGCTGATAAAGGTTGCAGGCTGGATGGATGCTTTATGGACTTGCACCCACTCGTTGAGATAGTCCAGAAAAAACATCTCCGACTTGTTGACGGGCTGGAGTGGCAGCGGCAGGGGCTTGGCGGTTTTAGCATCTACTTTTTCGTAGGCTCCGCCCCGCCCTGTGGGCAGCTCCCCGGTCTTATCATAGTGGAGCAATATTTCCCGGAGCATGGATTCTGCCTTGCGCTTGTTGCCCCGGACGGTCAAACCTGTGGAGATCCACTTGATCCTCCGCTTGCCGTTGGCATCATAAAGATTGATCACGAAATAGAAACGTCCATTTTTCTCTTGGACAGACCCTGTAGTTTTCATCATAAACCTCCTTTGGGTCAACAGGCGTGCTGTCCGTTGCTGCACCCACAGCATACCACATCCAGCGGCGGATTTCCAGCCGGGAAGGTGCTCTGTCCGGTGAGCAGGAACTCGATCACGCTCAGCTTCGGGATACGGTAGGTGCGGCCGATTTTAAGCGCAAACAGGCGGTGGGAACGGATCAGTTCCCCGACCGTGTGGCGGTTCAGACCAAGCATCTCCGCAGCCTGCTGAAGGCTGACGGCATCGGGGTAACCGGGAAACATCTGGGAATAGGCATCGTTAAACTTCATAGGCACTCCTTCTGTATAAGTAGTTTAAGGTCGAAAGTGTGTGCCACCTGCGGTTATATCCTTTGCAGCAAGGCTGCGGTCAGGCGGCAATGTAAAGAGAGCTGACAGTAGTTTCAACTCTCGCATCGCAGATAGACTTGCAGCCCATCTGCGTCAATATGATATAGGTCTCCCATATTCGCCCTCGGCACCCTAGGAGTGGGGAATCGTCCAGCAGCGGGCTTGCACCGCACCATTGGCATTTCAGCCACCCCGTCTTCGTCATGACCGGGCTGCGAATTACAGAAGTACCTTTTGTGAAGTACCGGACGATTGAACTATTCTGTTTTCAAAGAACGGAGTTACATAGAAAATCTTCGGAATTTAAGGCTTCCGAAAAAATTGTCCCTCTAATTGGTAGCCGACGAAAAAGGCCAAAATATAACCCGAAAAAGAAATTTGTTGAAAAGTTCTTGAAAAATATAGTTGATGTGGCCACTCGGTTAAAATAACGTCGGTCCATGGGGCGACCGATGGAGGGTGGAACTTTGCAACAACTGCAGTGCCTGAAGTTGAAAGTGGTCTTGAAAAAAGATGCCTCTATATACGAACCTTTGAAATAGGTCATTCCATAGCATCCAAGGCGATTCTGTAACCGAATTGTAATAAGCGGACAAAAGTGAACTCCTAAAAGAAGCCTTCATAATGTCAAAAAGTGTGTCACCTGCGGTCAGGTGGCAATGTAAAGAGAGCTGACAGTAGTTTCAACTCTCGCGTCGCAGATAGGCTTACAGTCCATCTGCGTCAATATGATATAGGTCTCCCATATTCGCCCTCGGCACCCTAGGAGTGGGGAATCGTCCAGCAGCGGGCTTGCACCGCACCATTGGCATTTCAGCCACCCCGTCTTCGTTATGACCGGGCTGCGAGTTACAGAAGTACCTTTTGTGAAGTGCCGGACGATTGAACTATTCTGTTTTCAAAGAACAGAGTTTTATAGAAAATCTTCGAAATTTAAGGCTTCCGAAAAATTGTCCCTCTAATTGGTAGGCATCGAGAAAGGCCAAAACGTAGCAATGCTTTTAAAAATTAACAAAAAAGTCACAATTTGCATTTGCAAATCGTGTGTCTGCTATTAAACGGAATTGTCATAATAATCATACGAGTACAAGCAAACATTCGTGAAAGAAGATACTCCGAAGAAATACCCCTCTATATACGAGCCCATGAAAAGGGCTATTCTGCACCCACAACTTACAATCTGTAGCCAAGATGTAATCATTCAAATCGATATTCGCCAAAAAAGAAGGCTGGATTTCTCCAGCCTTCCAAAAGAATGTATCAATAATTTTTGCTCAGAGTCTTCTCAAGCGTGTCCGCAAACCTGACATCCTGCTCCTTCGTCCGCTTTGGGCTCCCCTTGGGGTGCTTTCCGGCAAGAAGGAGCTTTTTGTTTTCATAACGCCGCAGCATGAGAGCGTCTATGTTGTCGGCGGTGTATTCCAAGCCATTTTGATTCAGCACCCGGGCGCACTTGGCAAGGCACATACTCGCCAGCCCGTAGTCCTGTGTTACGACCACATCCCCCGGTTTGACCCGGTTGACCAGCGCAAAGTCTACGCTGTCGATACCCTTGTCGAATACCATCGTCTGTGCACCCTCACGTTCGATCTGGTGCGAGGTGTCGCACAGGATGATGACCGGAACACCGAACTGTCTTGCAATCTGCAATGTCAGGTCCACCACCGGGCAGCCGTCTGCATCAATCAAAATGGTCATGTGTGTTCCTCCATCACCCACCGAAAGGCTTTCGCGGTACGCAAATCAGCGTCCTTAAAGTGCCCGCCGCTGTTCCATTCAAGCGTGCAGTCTGTGCCACGCTCTGCAAGTCGGCTGTGCAGGGTGCGGATATTATCCCCCACCGCAGCCATGACAGCGTTTTTCGTGCGCTCTTCCTTGTCGCCAAGGCTCAGATAAATGTGCTGTGCCTGTATCGGATGCTGCTGTTCAAACTCCATCCAGCCCGGAAACCAAACAGAGGGGGATGCGGCGGCGACACCATAGAACAGATCAGTCTGGGTGGATGCCCACAACGCAAACAGCCCGGCCAGTGAATAGCCGCCCAGAATGATTTTGACGTTTTCCGGGAGATGAAACTGCCGCTTCAGCGTGGGGATGACCTGTTCCATCAGAAAGCGCAGGGTGTCCATAGCATTGCCGCCAAACCCTTGCGTTCCCCACACAGCAGGGGCTTCCCATGGAGAAAGTTCATCGTTCCAACTTTCCACGGGAATTGCCGCAAACAGAAAATTCCGGCTGCTTTGCGCGATCATTGCCACTTCATGGTCCATGCTCTGCAGTTCGTGTTCGCCGGTCATTTGGAGCAGTAGGTATTCTGCATAGGCTTCGCCGCAAATGCGGCAAGGTCTGTTCCCGATTTGCATTGTCTGTGCGGTCATTGCGGCGTCCTCCCGAAAAAACTTTGATAAGCCCAGTATAGCAACTGAAAAATTATTTTGCAATTCAAAAGGCGTTCGCATTCGCAGCAAGCAGTGCTTCGTGGTACCATTCTGGAACACCGAAGCTGTCTTGCAAGCAATGTCTTTGTATATACAAAGACTCTTGCCTTGCAAGAGCTTGTTGGGTGCAGCCCAAACCCGTTGTTCTGCCTCGTGCCGATGCAGGCTTCGCGTTTCTGCAAAACGCTCTTTCAGCACTCTGTAAGAGTGCACAGCCATCACGGTTCCGTGATGTTCACAGGGATTGGGACTGCATCCCAACAAGCAGAATACGCACGGCAAATTTGCAATGCCATGCGTGTTTGAGCCTTTGTATATACAGAGGCACTGCTTGCTGGAGCAATCCAAAATCCAAAACTTGTTTTTTGTGGAAAGAAGAAATTTTGAAACTAGCAACCATTATTACGCTTTTCAGACAGTAATGAGATAGCTTCTCCGAGAAGATTGTGAATCTCAGGTCGGTCTGCTATTTTAGCATATAGACCCTTCATATTTAGCAGAAGATAGTCTAGCCGACAGATTTGACGATCGAGCTCTAATTGCTTATAGAAATCAGTTACTTCGCTTGGTTGTCCATCCACAACCCTTATGTAATATAGTTCATCTCTAAAAAAAGCATTCCGTATACCATCGTGATCTGGATGTAATAATGATCGAATCTCAGGTTCTATTAAGAAGTCGCTCTTATTATGGTTGCATGTCTGACAAGATAATACGATGTTGCTAATATCCCCTGCAGCCGCTTTATTAACAAAGCAGTCTGCTGATTGGGGGATAAAGTGATCGATTTCAAACATTGTCTTTGGAATGATTTTTATCGAAGTACCACAATAGGCACACTTTCCATTGTAGATTTTTATAAAGTCTTTCTTGTAGGTGCCCTCATTCTTTGAAACATACGCATGAATATCCTTTGCACGTGGGTGCTGTGTACGGAATGAATCCATGAAAATTTTCTTGTCTTCTAATATGTTGCCATATCCGGGACAATATTCTGTATCTCTGTAATCTTTACTCATTGATTATTTTTGACATCTCCTGAAAAGCGAGTACAAGTTTATCGATATCTGCTGCGGTAAGACTATCATATGCTGCGGTGCCATTCAAGGAACCAAGTACCCGTTCTTTTATAATCGGCTCCCAACTGTCGTTGCTCTTAAATCGAATTGCCAAATTGCGATAAATTTTCACTTGTTCAATTGCATGTTTGATAATATCAGGAAGAATATGATCATAGTATTCCTTTGCAGCTAATCCACATTTGGGATTGAATTTTGCAATGGTTTTGACAGAATCATCCTCACCATTTTGAGTAATAACTACAACTTCGATAAATGGAAATTGCTTTTTTAAAATAATCTTGAACTCTTCTCCGGAAAATTTCCCATCGGTTGCAGAATTGTTTTCAAAAAGCCGCGAGTCAATCAGAATGATATTTGCCGTAGCCACTTGAGGATTTTCTAGTAGACTTTTGTATCCTTCAGCTGGTTTGAATTCGTGTTCAGATATATTAAGGACTATATCACTTTGCAGAGCGTTTTTTAAGTCTTTGTCTAAATATTCGCTTAGTTGTGAATCGATGTCATCATCGATATAAAGTAAATTATATTCCTCCATTACAATGAACCTCCAATTGAAAACTCGGCAAAAAATCCTTTTGTACCGCGAATATCCAAAATTTGACCACCAGACATATTTACGGTGTTATTGACGATCCACATTCCGAGACCATGACCGTTTTTTCGGGTTGTTTCGTGAACCTCTAAAATTTTCATAGGATTGTTCTGATACTTTCGGGCTAAGCCTACACCATTATCGGAATATGAAAATTTCAGCAAACCATCTTCTAATGAACCCTGAATTATAATATTCAGATGGTTGCTCTTTTCATTTTGCTGAATACTATTTAGTATAAGATTGTCAAAAATAACATGAAGCACGTCCTCAGATAGATAGTACTCAATATCAGAAGCTACTCTAATACATATCGATATCCACGCATAATCTCGTTCCCAACTCTCTTTTATACGGTTTAAAAGTACTATTATAGACTGCATTCCAGGCTGAAATTGACGCTTTTCGATTTCTGAAAGCATTGTATCCATAAAAGAAACAATCTTAGCACATTTTTCACGTCCCTTTTCAAGAAGTACGGGAACATTTTTATACGCCTTCCTTGTCTTTTCTGGCGATAAAAGCTCATCCCACATTCCATATTCTTGCAGTGCGGCAATAATATAATCTGTATTCGCTGAAATCGAATTACGATCGTTTCTCATTTCATGGGCAATAGAAGAAGCTTTCAGGCCGGTTGTTGCAAGCACATTTAGAATACGGATGTCATACTTATAACGTTCCTCTACATTCGTCCGCTCTTGGCGAGCATCTTGGCTTTCTTGGCGGTAGTTCTTGATTTCGTCAGCGAGTTGCATAGATTCTTGCACGGTAAGCGTAGGAACCAATTTTGGATTTTGAACGACTTTATCTGAAACGGGAGTTTTAGCAGGAATGGAAACAGATTCATTCTTGACATTAATATGTCTCACGATATCTTGACGGTACCGCTCAAACTCCTTAAATCCCAGCAAAATAATATCAACAAAGAGCTGATAATAAATATTTTCATCCAGACCTTGTCTATTAGATAAGTCTTGAAGCATCGCGTTGCGCCTTTTGTCGATTTCTATCTTTCCCGATATCTGGTTTTCACGAACTCTCCAAGCTCCTGTGGGATGTGAAGCTGCAGCGGGTGATTTACGGGAACGTTTTCCAAAGCCCAACCAATCTTTTTTTCCGTCATAGGCGGATATACTGAAGGCATTTCTATACAGAATCACTCCGCCTGGCATTGGCGCAGGTAAACCGTGATGTTTATACAAAAATTTTTCACATTCAATGGATGATGGCTTCATACAAAAGAAAAAAGTGCCTGAGAAATCACCTAATTGAGATGCAATGTCTTCCAATTGTTCTTCCGTTAAATCATAATTGGGTAATCCGGTTAGCTCGGTAACGATATCAACTTCACTTTCTTTTCTTTGGAGATTTATATTTGGACAATAATCCTGAGCAGAATCCAAAAATTCATCCGAATCAATTACTGTGTTCAGTGTTTTTTCATGGCTGTTATAATTTATAGAAATGCAAGAAAGACAATTCACGCCAAGAACTGGTTGAGGAAGATAGAAGGGAATATCGCCAGAAAAGTCTGGATGTGTCACAGAGATGTTCATAGCCCTGTCATTATAGGTTTTCGACAAGAAATTGACGAGATTTTCAATTTTCTTTTTGCCCCACTTTTCGCGCAATCCAGAGATTTTGATAGTAGTTCCCACGGATAATTTTGTTGAATCCTGCCGCATGGAAGATGAATTCCAATCTGTTTCCCAAATTATTCCTGCATTGGAATCCTTCTTTGTTTGAATCATTACATGATTGCCGAGTCGTGCCAAGGCAAAACGACCAACGCCTTTTGATCCGGCCAGAACTCGCTTCCGATTATTTGCATCAAAAATTTCATAAGATTTATCGCTTTTTCCAACATGCATCCATGCCGTTCTGATATTATTTTCGTCCATTCCTTGTCCGTCGTCAGCAATAACAAGCTGATCTCCTGAAAAAGAAATGTTCACATGCAGAGCTCCGGCGTCATAGGAATTTTTGACTAGTTCAAGAATAGCGGATTCGTCGTTTGTGAAGTTGTTCACACCCAGCAGATACGCAATTGTGCTGTCTTCAATTACATATTGTAAATGTTCCATGAAATCAAATCTCCTCAAACTGATAGTCGTTGATATCTTTGCAAGTTATTCGCTTGGATTTTCCACTAACACTTAAGCCTTGGTTTAAAATATACTCCAAAAAATCTTTGCTTTGAAGGATTGTTAGCGCGTCTTGTAGACTGGATTTACCATCGGAAACGGTTATATAGATACCGGAATATGGGATGTCATCAGCTGCCAAATAATATACCTCAACAGTATTTGTTACTACTGTTGAGAGAAGAAGTTTTTCCTGATGGAGATGGCTTAAAGCCTGTGAGCGACCATATTCGTACCACTTTGCTGATTTGTCAGCATCACGCACAATGAGTTTGTCTTTGAAAGCGAGTAGGTGTTCGTATGTGTTTGGAAATCGAGATTTAAAATCATCTTCTTCATAGCGCATCAGGGTATCTTTTTCATCATAATAGTACGGGAAAATTATTTGTTCTTTTACATTGCGCCGGAGAGAGCGTGGAGCGGCACCTTTTCTTAAACATCCCGGTTCAATAGAGGCTTCTTCTTTTACAATAAATGCCTTATTTAATTGAGTTGCAACGGCTATAGATGCGTGATACCTGCTACCAAACCGGATTGTTTTTTTTCTGTTAATATCAGTATTCAAAAAAACCCATTTATCGCCTAAAAGTTTTTTTTTCACTTGAACGCTATTTGCTTTCGATGTGGCACGATAATTAATAGTTGCTATATTATCTCTGCTTTCATAAACCAGAATGCTGCTTGATGTAAGCGTATCTTCAAATAATTGACTATTGGGATATTCCCATACGGTGCTGATGCCAGGAAGAAGTTTTTTTCGTATATCGTCTGCAAAAACATTCTTGTAAATATTGCTTGGAATCAATTGAACCATCTTTCCACCAGAAGCAAGTAAGTCGACACCTTTTTCTAGGAAAGCATAGCAGTAGTCGAATTTCCCCTTTTTACAAGTTCTAAAATTTTGACGGATGAATTTTCGATTTGTTTCATCAATATCGTGATATGAAATATACGGAGGATTTCCAATAATAAAATCAAATTTAATATCTGGAGTCCACTGAAGTGCATCTGTGCACACAAACGACCAATTGACGGTTGAAATTCCATAACTCCTTACGATTTCATTGAGATCGCTGATGCATTGATCGTACAATTGTGGATCAAGTTCAATACCATAAATGTCAGCAGACAGTCCAGAGGAAATATTATTAACATCGATATTCTGCGTGAGAGCATCCTCAACGTATCGCTTGACAATTTGTTTGATAATATTACCAGATCCAAATGAATACTCTAAAACTTTTTTCCCAAATAAGTCACGAGAATAACCTGCCAAATCGAGCATGTCGTCTACTTTGTTTAAGGGGGTAAACTTTTGGCACTTCTTTTTATTGCGTTCATTAGCTATAATTGGATTCATGACTTACCTCGAACTCTCAAATGTATTTCGCTTTTTACATGTATGAATCGACAAACAAGAAATCATTGATGCAAAATTTTCTATTAATAGTTTTTTGTTGACTTTTGAATTACATATGTCAACCGGCATAGAAAGGTGCACTATTATAGTATTGCTTTTTGAATCTTTTCCAGAATCGTCTGATCAGCCGGGAGCCACGGAACAGAATCAAGCTCCTCTTTAGTCAGCCAGCGTGCAGCCTCGGCTTCTTTCAGCACCAGTTCGCCGGAGACTACCTCGCACCAGAAACAGTCCATGGAAAGATGGAAGGCGGGATAATCGTATTCAATGGTGCCAATCAAATCGCCTACCGCAATCTCGGCATCCAGCTCTTCCCGGATCTCTCGTTTCAGCGCCTGCTGCGGGGTTTCACCCGGCTCGATTTTGCCGCCCGGGAACTCCCATCCGCCCTTGTACTCGCCGTAGCCGCGGGCGGTGGCATAAATTTTATGTTTCGTCTGAATATCGTCGCAGATCACAGCTGCGACAACGCGAACAACCTTCATGATATTCTCCTTTTAACCGACCACCAGCTTGTTGGTCTTTTTGAGGAACTTTGCAGGAATCGGGCGGTCCAGCTTCCATGTGATGTTCATGGGGCGGGAGCCCTCGTGCTTCACATAGTTCACCGTGCCCAGATAGGTATACGCTCCTGCACCGCCAAAACGGGCCTCTGCCTTGAACTCACGCACGAACAGCAACACCCGGCTTCCTTTTTCCCGGTGATGGATGTACCGCTGCCCGGTGGCAGAGTTTTCGGCGGTGGTGCTCTGGCTCTGCCAGTGGAACAGACTCTCGTTGATGGAATAATCCTTGTACATGGTGGTGGGGGAGTAATCCTTGTCTGCCTTGTTCAGGGTCACAAAGAATACGTCCAGCTGCTTTTCCGGCAGCCACTTCACGCCCTCGCGGACAGTGGCAGGCTTCAAAAAGTCCAGCGCCACCAGCAGTTGGTCGCGGGTATAGGTGCAGTGCAGGTCCAGCGGGCAGTCAAAGCCCACATCCACCGGTTCGTCGATAAAATCAATGCGGTCATATTGATACTGCAAAAGTGCCTGCAGTTCCCCCAGCAAAACGGGACTATCTGAAAGTGCATACAGGTTGTCGAGCACTTCCTCGCCGTTCCAATCTTCAGCGGTTTTGCCCCAGACAGTGACATAGAACATCTGCAACATCCTCTGTTCAACAGGCGGCAAAGCTGAAAAATCCGTATTGTCCAGTTTGGGCAAAAGGTCCAGTAAAAATTGAATCCACCGGCGGGAATCTACTACCGCGAACCGTGCAAAGGCTTTCGTCATAATCTCTTCAAGCGGTTCCGCGAAATCGTCCGTTACACCGGCGCGGACACACAACCGTGCAAAGCAGAGCTTCTTACTGTAAATTGCACGCGGGTCAAGATGATAGTAATCGAGAAAATCGCCAAGGGTCAGCGGCAGGCCGGTGTCCTCTGTAAAAGATGCCGCGCGTGCCACAAGGCCGGAAGTGCGGTTATAGGAAGAGCTGATATTATCCAGCACATATTTTGCCGCGATCTTTTCCAGCTGGATATAACAGCCCTTGGGCGCAGAGACAAAACCCTCTTTAATCTCTCGGCTGACGCTGTGGGTGGTGTTGGAGAGCAGGGCCGTAAACTTTTCCTCGAAATTGTACTTCTTGTTTGCCTGCCCGATAAAGTCCAGCACGGTCAGGCATTCCTTGTTTTCAGCCAGACGCAGGCCGCGGCCCAGCTGCTGCAAAAACACGGTCAGCGACTCGGTGGGGCGCAGGAACAGCACGGTGTTGACTTCCGGGATGTCCACGCCTTCGTTGTAAATGTCCACCACAAAAATGAAACGAATCTCCCCGGAAACGAGCTGCTGTTTGGCGGTGTTGCGCTCCTCATCGGAAGAATCGCCGGTCAGCGCTATGGACGGGATGGCGTGGGTGTTAAAATAGTCCGCCATGAACCGGGCGTGCTCGATGGAAACGCAGAAGCCAAGCCCCTTTACCTCGTCAATATCGGTGACATATTTCAGGATAGAATTCACCACAAGGTCAGCGCGGCGCTGTGCCACCATGCCGCTGAAGGTGTACAGGTTGGACAGTTCGGCCTTATCATAACCGCCGGTGCGCCATTTCAGACTGCTCAGGTCGGCCGTATCGGTCACGCCGAAATATTGGAACGGGCACAGCAGTTTCCGGTCAATGGCTTCCGGCAGGCGAATCTCGGCGGCAACGCGCCCACCGAAATAATCCAGAATGCTCTTGCCGTCCATACGCTCCGGTGTGGCAGTCAGGCCCAACAAAATATGTGGCTGATAATACTCCAACAGCTTCTGATAGGTGGGCGCGGCGGCATGGTGGAATTCGTCCACCACGATATAATCGTAGAAATCAGCCCCGGTCTTGGCGGTAAAATCCTGCGAGTTGAAGGTTTGGATGGAAATAAACAGGTGTTCAATGCTGTCCGCTTTGTAATTGCCGACCAACAGTTCGCCGAAATTGGCATCTTTCAACACGGCACGGAAAGTGTACAGACTCTGTTTCAGGATTTCTTCCCGATGCGCCACGAACAGCAGCCGGCAGGGCTTGCCGGGATGCTGTTTACAGAACCGCTTGTAATCCAGCGCCGAGATGACCGTTTTGCCGGTGCCGGTGGCGGCAACCACCAGATTGCGATTGTGCCCGCGCACGGTGCGTTCGGCTTCCAGCTTGTCCAGAATTTCCTGCTGGTAGGAATACGGCAGAATGTCCAGCGTGTAAATGCCGCTGTGGTCGGTCTCGCTGTACTTTTCGGCTTTCAGGGCCCGCGCAAGGCGCTCCCGCTGACCTTCGTTGTAGTACTCAAACTCGCCGGCGTTCCAGTAGCTTTCAAAGGTGGCGGCAATCTTATCGATGGTCTCCGGTAGGTCTTTCCGGGTCACTTTGACGTTCCATTCCAGTCCGCTGGAAATGGCCGCGTTGGACAGGTTGGACGAGCCGACATAGGCTGTTGTAAAACCGGTGTCCCGGTAGAACACATACGTCTTTGCGTGGAGCCGGGTGCGCTTGGTGTCGTAGCTGACCTTGATTTTCGTATTAGGCAGCTGGCGCAGTTCTTCGATAGCCTTTACATCGGTGGCACCCATGTAGGAAGTGGTAATGATACGCAGCTCTCCGCCGTTCTGGGTAAACTGCCGCAGCTCGTCCATAAGCAGGCGCAGACCGCTCCACTTGATGAAGGACACCAGCATGTCGATGTGGTCGGCAGACACGATCTCCTTTTTCAGTTCAGTGTACATCTGCGGCTCGTGGATGGCACCGGTGAACAACGAGCTTTGCGCAAGAGGCGTTTCCGGCCGTTCGATGTCTTTGGCCGCTTTTCCGGTGGCAAGGCGGGGGTCATTTTCCCGTAAAAGCGCAAGAAGCTGCTCTGCACGCTGGTCAACGCCCAGCGCGGCAAAGTCAGGTTCTTTGGTGGTAGTCTGGATGGTGCTTACGATCTGGTTTGCCAGAGCAATCTGTGCTTCGATGCCGCCGCCATTGTCCTGTACGTTGTCGAGGCCTTTCTGTACCACTTCGGTCAGGTACTGCGCCAGCACTTTAGAGGCTTCTGCCGTGTCGATGGGCGCAGTGGATTTACGAGCTTCCGGAACCTCCGAAAGCTCGCGGTTCAGCGCATTGTTAATGACCTGTTCGTACAGTCCGGGGTGAAGCATGATGACACTTCCTTGCAGTTTTCTTCTATTATAGCGCGGACAAAAGCCCTATTCAATGCTCACAATACGGATGAGACATTGCTTAACCACTCAAAAAGAACAATAAACAGGCAGGCTGCTGACATATTTCTGTACTAATCTCTGGAAAGAAGTCAGAAAGTGCTCTATAATGAACTTATAACGAATTCGGATTCTACAAAATACCCAAAGAGGTGTGCTCTATGGAACCATTAAAAGCAACCAGCGTCAATAGCCGTGCGGAAGAACTGTTTGTTCAGCTGTTCTGTGAAGCATTCGGCCCGGAGAAAACAGAAAATTTGCAGGTTCAGTATCCGTGTGTTGATATCTATGGTCGGCATCGCTACATCGACTTTGCGTTGGAATCGCCTGAATCCAAAATTGCAATCGAGATAGACGGAGAAACTTACCACAACCCAAGTAAGGTTTCCGAGAACAAGTATGCAGATGACCTTCTGAAGCAGAACAGTCTGGTTTATGATAACTGGAAGGTTTACCGCTGGATTTACAGTCAGCTGGAAAAGCAGCCGGAAAAGGTCAAGGATGAGCTGATTACATTTTTGGGCAGCAGCCCAATGTTCAAGGCATTTGAAGCAGACCTTCCGGTTCAGATGGGTCAGACAATCGAACTCCGGGATTATCAGCAGGAAGCCATCGAGAACCTGAAAAAGGTGCGGGACGATGGGAAAACCATCGCATTGCTGTACCATGCGACAGGCGTAGGAAAGACCATTACCGCAGCGACAGATGCGAAAGCCGTGGGCGGGCGCACGCTGTTTCTGGTAAATGCGCTGAAACTGGCATCTCAGGCGAAGGATACCTTTGCGAGGGTGTGGCCGGAGGCGACACTTGGCGAGTATACCGGTGGACAGAAAGATGTTTCACAGACCGTTATTTTTGCAACTGTCCAGAGCATTTCCAAAGATTTGGAAAAGTTTTCGCCCACAGCGTTTGACTACCTGATTGTTGACGAGTGCCACCATGCGGCAGCGAATACCTATCAAAAAATCTTTACATATTTTCACCCGAAGTTCATTCTTGGCCTGACAGCGACCCCGGAACGCAGCGATGGCGAGGATATGCTGGAACTATTTCAGAATGTGGCGCACAAGATGGATTTGAAAACAGCAGTGGAACGTGGCGTGCTGGTGCCCATCCGCTGCATCCGGGTCAAAACTAACATCGATCTGACGGACGTGCGCATCAACGGTATCAAGTATAATTCGCAGGACTTGGAAAGCAAGCTGTTTATCCCGGAACGGAATCAGCTGATCGTGGATACCTATCTGAAATATGTGAACGGAAAAAAGACGGTGATCTTCTGCGCCAGCGTAGACCATGCTGCGGAAATCGCAAAGTTGCTGCGCGACAATGGAGTAAACGCAGAAGCCGTTTCTGGACGTGACCGTGTGGAGATTCGGGAGAAAGTCCTGAAGGATTACGAAACAGGGTCAACGGACGTATTGTGCGCCTGCGATTTGCTGAACGAAGGCTGGGACAGCCCGCATACCACCGTTCTGTTTATGGCACGGCCAACGATGTCCAAAACTATCTATATGCAGCAGCTTGGTCGTGGTACGCGCCGTTGTCCGGGCAAGGATGACTTGCTTGTCATCGACTTCGTAGACAACGCCAATATGTTCAATATGCCGTATAGTCTGCATCGTGTGCTGAACATTGCCAAATATCAGCCGATGGCCTATGTTCTGGCACCGGAAAATAAACGGAAATTGGATCAGGATATGCTTTTCAAAGGCGAGAAGCCCGAAGCATGGCTGGATGTTCCGATTGATGTGGATGACTATGAAATCATTGACCTGTTCAACTGGCAGAACAGCGTCAAAGATATGATTTCGCAGATTGAGCTTGTCCGCATGGTCGATGTTCAGTCCGAAACGGTTGAACGCTATATTAAAGACGGAAAAATCAAGCCTGATCTTTCCATTCCGTTTGGGGATAAGCGGATGTTCCACTATTTCCGGGAGGAAAGCATCCGAAATATCGCTAAACAGTATGGCTGGGATTTAATTACGCCGCAGAATATGGCAGACAAGTTTATGAAGTTCATCGAAACAATGGATATGAGCTTTTCCTATAAGCCGGTGCTGCTCAAGGCAATCTACGAGTATATGGACAGCAACGGTCGGGTAGCTCTGCCGGATGTTGTGGATTATTTTATCGACTTCTATGAAGATCGTAAAGCGCATGGGATGATAGCAGAAAAGCCGAACAGCATCTATCAGAAGGGTGGATACACCCGGAAAGATGTGGAGAAAAATGTTCTTTCCAATCCGTTCAAGCGGTTTGAGGATATGCGTTTCCTGATGCGCTGCAAGGATGTGGAAACCATTGAAGTCAACCCAATCATTTTCCGCAAGCTCACGAAGGAAGATTGGCTGCATATCATAAGGGTCTGGAAAAGTATTATACGAGAATCTCTTGAAGTTAGTATAGAAAATATCGATTTGGGGTGACGATAACGATGAAGATAAATCAACTTTTAGATGAAATAGATCTTCCTAAAAGGTACTTTAGTGAGGCATTTATCATTGGTGAAAAATTCGAAGAGGAAGCAAGTAAATACCTAATACTTCTTGACAATTGTGATGAGTGTGATCTTGATGCCGATAAAAAAGCTGAATTTAATGAAAAATTAAATGAGTCAAAAAGGGTTGCCGCTGAGATAAGTACAAAAATAATTGCTGTCTTCGAAAGCTATGAAGAATCGAATTATAAGGTATCGCAAGAACTATTCGATGAAGTCATGGAAATTTTGAGACCAGCTCTTTTTATAAGTTTGATGAACGGGAGAATTCTTGTATCTGCTGGAGAAAAAACAATCTGCACATGTATGAGACTGTTTGGAAGTTCTAATGGGGGACGATACTTTAGAATTAGGGCTGTAGATGGCCGTAGTCAGACTATCAAAAGTAATCCAAATGAATTGTTTCATATTCCAATGAATAAGCGAGCATATTCGAGTAATGAAAGATTCAGCTTAGCAGGATTTCCATGCCTGTACTTATCTACAATGCTCCCTCTCGCTTGGCAGGAATGTAATTATCCCTCAAAATATTATTATTCTGAATATCAATATATTTGGAGTGAAAGCCAGGATAATAAAATAGATCTGAGCAAAGAACTGAAATTATTGGCATTATATTCTCCCATGGAGATAAAAACGTGGGGATTTACGGTAAAATACAATGATTTTGAAGTGTGGAATGAGGTGATCTGTCGGTATCTTAAAATGTATCCGTTGATTTTGGCATGCTCATTTATAAATCAAAGCGGTAACACACCATATAAGCAGGAATATATAATTTCACAAATGCTGATGCAGTGGGTTAAGCGAAATCATGAAACCGTTCAAGGGATAGACTATTTTTCTTGTGTAGATATGTTCTTTGATACATCTAAATGGTGTGCTAATAATATCGTGATTCCGGCTTTTCCTAACTATGAAAATGGTATTAGTGTTCCTTTGCGTGAAAAATTTTCATGGACAATGCCTGCTTTTTGTGAGCTTCCGATTGTTTCAAAAAATAAAACGGAACGGGATCGAAAATTCATATATGAATTCATGGAGCAAATCAATCATGCGCTTCGGGTACGTCGGCCCATGCCTGATATGTATATTAGAGTCCTTCAGAGCATGAAGGAAACAGCGGATTGCCTTCTGAATTTAATGGCAAATGACAATATTTGCGACATGAGATTGATGTTGAAAATTTTAAAATCGCTTGGTTCAAATGTTGCGGATATTTCACGGATGAATTTATTGGAAAACATTGAGGATAAAATATCAGAAGCTGAAGATGGAAAATGGTCAACGGAAGAGGTTAAAGCGGCCAGTGTTGAATTTGAAAAATTGTATAGAGACTTCACAGGGAAGGATAATAGTGTTAAGTCTATAATCGATAAGCATCAAGATTTGATATGGAATCACCATGAGACTCAACCAACGTTGGAAATATTGTATCAAGGTGCACACGAAATCATTGGTTTTAAAGATCTGCTTCACAATGCTCATCGCCTATTTGGATTTAGTGAAATCAAAGACAACGAGGATACATTTAATAACCTGACGAGACTCGCACAGGATGCAGGTGTTCCGATAGGAACGTTTTGGGAACAAGAAGGAAAGGACGACGTGTGGCTAAGAAATCATATCATAGAAATAAAAAGTCCAATATTGATTGAACGGAATAACACAAGTATTTATTCAGATAAAAAAGTTAAGTCACAACAGATTCTATGCATTGGATGTACTGAGAAAAAGCTAAAAGAAATATTACAAAAGTAAATGCTCGGATGCACATCTGTAAATTGGGAAACAGAAAGATGCGAATTATTATATCGAACAAAATCCGTTGCAAACGCTGTGGAGACGTCATCGAAAGCAAAAGCCATTACGATTTGGAGAAGTGCAGCTGTGGTCTCTGCTGCGTAGATGGCGGCAAGGACTACGTGCGGCGCGTTATCAGGACCACCGAAGGCGGAAAATATGCGGACTACTGCGAAGAACTTTCAGAGTGGGTAGAAGTTCCTGACCCAAACGATGATGACGGAACTTAAATGAATAAGACCCACAGATTGGAGGCTCATTCCAATCTGTGGGTCTTGTTGTATCCATTGGCTGATACCTATTGATACCAATTAGTATCAATATATTAACAACCAACAAAAAAATTATATAAATAGGACTGCTTCAAACCTTACTCAATTATGCTTTCCCTTAAAATCGGCTGCATTTTAAGGGAAAAGCAAAGCGATTAAGGGATTCTGCTCTAAAAAAGCTGGACATTCGAGAAGAACCAGTATATACGGCAGCAATGCCGCCTTAAAGTGAGGGGTCGATGGATTGAGCCCTAGTATTGATACTAGTTGGTATCAGCTGACTTCTGATATTCGGCCATGATCCTTCTTGCCCTGCCGCGGGTGGTATCCTCAAAAGTCTCAGCTTCGCTGAAACGCAGCCAGAAAGGGTCCTCCATCAAGCAGGCATTGGTGCGCTTGACGATTTCCCACGCATTGTAGTCTGGCAGGCCCATCATCTCCAGAATCTCCTTGCAGTCCATCCGGTTTCGGGGGAAGATGCGCTTCTTTGCCCAGACGACCACATCGACCAGTGGGACTTTGCGGCTGCTGCCGATAAAGAGGTTCAAGGGCAGGTCGTACTGTGGCACCCCCTCATTGGCGCAGAGATACTGCCCATCTTCGCTCAAATGAGCGATTTCCTTTTCATCCAGCATCAATTTCAGGTAAGCCATAAAGACACCTCTCAAACTTTGGAGTTCAGGTATTCGACAAGCTCCCAAACGGTTGTTAGTGGATTGCTTTGTCGAGATATCAGCTCCGTGTCTTGATTCCGGACTTGTTCAGCCCGTGCTTTTGCCCGCTGGATTGCAGTGGATTGCAAAGGCTTCAAAACGTCAAAGTAATCCTTGTTCTTCTCATAATCGGGGATTCTGTTTGGCTGTTTCAGCAAGCGGATCAGTGCTTGACAATCTTCGATCTCTGCCTGCTGATTTACAAAGTGCAACAGGAACCACAGCTCAAAGGATGGATTGGAGTAGGCCAGATGATAGCCTTCCTTTTGAGCGGACTGTTTGGCACGCAGAAGAACCTCGTTGGAGTTATCGTCACGGTCAAATACGCACCAGATGGAATCGCCATCTTCCGGGTAGTATGGATTATTGCCCATCGTTGCTTTGGCCTTTTGTACGAGCCTGTCAGCAGACTTATACTGCGAAGAAATCGGGATGATGTCGATGTTACAGCCCCGACTTCGGAAACGCTTGAAATACCGAATCTCGGTTTCACTGCCCTCGCAGATAAGATACACGACCGGATTGCGCTTTCTGGCGTGGACAGATTTGCGGCTGATCTCTTTTATTCTGCCCATACTGCATTCCCTCCAATGAATGGAATCGCCCCATACCGGCCTTGCAGATAGCCTTTGGCGATATTCTCACCTTTCCGGGGAGAAAACTCGGTCAGAGCGTAAATATCGGTCTGCATGGTCTTTTCATCCTTTTCTGCAAACCAAATCTGATCGCGTCGCAGCAACGTCAGGTCGAGAAGTCCGGTATCGTGTGTTGTAAAGATGAGTTGTGCATGGTTTGTATTGATAGCAGCATCCTGCACCATCTCGATCAGATGCCTTGTCAGCAGCGGGTGCATACTGGATTCGATCTCGTCTACGACCAGCACAGCCCCGGATTCCAGTGCGGTGAGCCACATTCCGATGCGGGAGAAGAAACGCTGTGTGCCGACCGATTCCAGCCCAAGAGGAAGCCAGAATCCCTTGGAAGTGCCCTCCCCGGAATCCAGCGTGTGCAGGGCAGAGATGATCGGTTCGTCCTTGGAGCCAGTGATGCGGATGTCCTTGATACCGAGGTCTGCATACAGCATTTCATGCAGGATACGGCTCTTTTCAGAGCCGCCTTGCCGGATGGCAGACAAAGTTGCGTCCAGTCGCATTTCCGTTCCCATAAAGCCTGTCAGTTTTTCAAAGAACCACAGATATGCCTTTTCAGTCTGGGGGCAGTTCCACTCGTTCGAGCTGGACAGATAAAGGCGATTTTCAGCAGTTCGTCCAGAAAGCGTAAGCTGTTCTTGGATGTTTTCACGAAATTGGTAGCCATTTCCCTCTCTGGAAAAAATCAAGGCTTCCCGGCCATTCGGCCAGTGATAGAGGTATTCGGTCAGGACTTTGGACTTGTCAAACGAGAACCCATAGGCATACTTGATGCCGCCATAAAAATAGATGGCTTCAAAGCTGGTCGGCTGTGTAGGCTGGTCAGTGAAAGCAAACGGCTCCTGCGGAAGGGACTCGCCTTTCAGCAGCTTGGCATATCGGCCACAGACCATTTCCCGCATGAGCAGGAGAGCATGGAGAACATTGCTCTTCCCGGCTGCATTTGCGCCGTACAGTGCCAGCACAGGCACAAGCTGTTTCTTCTCGTCCGGCGAAATCAGGCAATCAGACAGACTTTTATCCGTAGATGCTTTCAAGCTGATAATAGCTGTGTCCTTGATGGAGCGGTGGTTGGTGACTGAAAATTGAAGCAGCATCGCGATTCCTCCCAAGTGTTTTCTGGGTTCAGTATACTCCATTCTTGGCAGAAAATCAAATTTTAATATTGATATTTGCGAAAAACATTCAAAATCAAGACGTAAAATCTGGTCTAGGCGTTTTTGATGCTGAAACAGAAACATGAAAAACAGTTGAAATCACTCTGCATACACGATCTCCCTCACCACCGCCTCCTCCGCCTGCGCTTTCAGCCCATTCATGTGCGCCACCCAGAGAAGCTGTGCGCGCTCTTTGTCTGGCGCAGGGTAGTTGTCTAACAGAGCGTTCATCGTGCGTTCCAGCCACGCGCAGGCCGTTTTCTGGACATCCTGCAAATGTGGCCAGAGCGTACCGTTCAGCAACATCCGGTTGTATAGCACAGGGCGCTGATTCTTGAGATAGGCCAGCCGCATCCGGCCATACTTGCCCAGCGGTTCGGTATCATCGGTCTGCGGCAGGGTGAGCAGGGGCAGCTGATACTCCCCAACCTGTGCGTAATGGATCTCGGTGCGGACGGCGTTCGTGTTCTTCATGGAAATTCTCCTTTGCATTTTCAACAGGTGTTGCGTTCTTTGTGGAAAACAGCGCTTACTTCTTCCGATTCTGTGCGGTCAGCCAGTTGCCCTGCGCCTGATAGTAGTGCTCCATCGTGGTGGGTGCGTTCAGGATGGTAGTGCGCAGATAGGCCATGATGTTCTTGATGGGCTGGGTGGTGTTGGACATCACATCGAAGATGTACTCAACGTGCTGGCTGGTCAGCTTGTCCAGCCGCAGCCGGATGGCTTTGGTGGTCTGCGGCTGCTTGCCGACGTACTGGGTCTGCCGAGGACAGCAGTACATCTCCACAATGTTGTCCAGCAGTTCCTCCAACTTGTCGGGGTCGTACCGCTGGGCAAGGGTGTCGATCTCCAAACGTTCCCGAAACTCCTCCCGTACCTGTGCTTCCATCTGGTCAAAATCTGCGGATTCGCCTGCCTGCCCTGATAGATTAGTACTTTGTCTTTTAGTATTTTGTTTATTAGTATTTTGTTGCGTTGCCTTTTCCAAATTGGGCTCAGCCAAATTTGGAAAATCCAAAAATGGTGAAGAACAAGGTTTCATGCGGCTTTTCGGGCTTTTGGTTGCGGACGGGTCCGACGGCCCGCCTTCCTTGCCGGGAACGGCAGGATCGTCCTCAACAGGCGATTCATAAACCTGATAATCGTAGTCGATGATCTGCCCTTTGGCATTGCGGACTTTCTGACGGCGAACGTAGCCGTGTTCTTCCAGTTCCAGAACAGCGGTGCGTACGCTGTCTAGACCATCCTTGCAACCAACGGTCAGCCCTTTCAGGCTGTAATCCCAATCGTCCGGCAGGGAGAGCATATAGGACAGCAGTCCCTTGGCTTTCAGGGACAGCCTCTTATCCTGCAGGTGGTGGTTGCTCATAACGGTGTAGTTGACGTTTTTATTGACGCGGAATGTTGACATGGCGGCTTCCCTTTCAGCCCAATGCGGGCAAGAGAAAACGCAGCGTCTCCCGGCTTTCGGGAAACGCTGCGTTCAGACAGGGAAGCCTGCTGTGAGCTGGCACAGCAACGGCAGCACTGCATAATTCTAACGGACATCTAACACAACTACACCTGAAATGCAGCCGCTGACGACCCATGTGAAAAAGGCTTTTTCTAACGTCATTTCGCAAAAAGTGGCTGATTTTCGCCTGCAAATTGCGGTGTGACGTGCCTTTTTGGATGTTATAAGAATGCCCTCAGCTGCCAATGACAGCCGCGAGGCACCAGCTTCATCCAACAATTTCAAAGACTCGAAATGCGATAGGCCGGGAGACCGGTGCCAGGGTTCGACTCCCTGATGCTCCGCCAAATCGAATGGACAGATGAATTTTATTCGTCTGTCCATTCTTTTTTTGCCGAAACATCGCCCATCCTCCCTGTCTTTGGGGCGTATGGCATCATGCTGACGCATTGCCATAGCCCAGCCCCTCCATCATCGCCTGTGCAGACGAGAGCTTTCAGAATATCCTGTGCACACTGTGCATACCTGCTTGCTTCGGCAGGGTCAGCCTTTTTCTCAGTCTCTTTGTTTCATGGCAGTCATGGGCCTTGGCATCAAGCAGGGCGAAACCATCACCGTTACGGTTGAGGGTGATGATGAAACTGCCCGGAACGATAGGAGAAGGTCGTTCCGGGCAGTTTTTTGTATTATACAATAAAAATGACAGCAACACGCCCGTTGACGCATCTGATTCAAGGCATTATAATCGACGTATGGCAAAGTTTGTCGAAGAGCAGGAGCGAAAAAAGTATGGATCATAGTCATCACGATCGCACCTACAAAAAGAGCCGCTTTCAGCAGGAGCTGGAGCAGAGCGTCTCCCGTAAGCTGATCTCAAGCCTGCTGCTGGGATGTCTTTTGTTCTGCATTGCAATCGCTGCTGTGAATGCTCTCAACCAGAACGCCCGGCGGGAAGACCATCTGGAGAGTGTCGCCGCCACCTTCCATGAGGTATACAATAACACGTCAGCCTTTCTGCTGGACGCTGGACACACTGAGCTGTTCCTCTCCGAGCTGCGGAATGATCAGGACAACCTGCGCTATCTTATCAGCCATTACAACGTCTCGGCTCTTGTGGAGATACAGCTCATCCTTACCGACTCCAAGGGAAATGTTCGGTTCACAACCTTTTCGGAGGGAGAGATGAATCTCCATCGGCAGGAATTTAACGGCATCGCCGTGGACAACGCCTGCCATCTTATGCGGACCGTCTACACCACGGTCTACCACTTCCGAGCCAACAGCTCAGAATACGTTATGATACATCCGCTCTACCGGGATGGCGAATATCAGGGTGCTGCGGCAGTCTATCTGAATGAGAACGACTGGACAAAACTGTTCAGCCAGTACCAGTACGATGCTATCCTCACCAAATCCAACGGTGATGTCATCACCTGTTCAAACTCCTCCTTCCTCTCCCAGAAAAACGCTAACAAGTATCTGCCCGCCGATGCAGCGCAATATGTGCGAGTGAACGGGAACCGCTATCTGCGCAGCAGCCGCTCGCTGGAAAACGGCACGGTGTTGGCTTACTCCTTCATCTACTCGCCCACGAATTACAGTTATCTCTTCGTGGGTCTGCTCCTGATCGTACTGCTGGGACTGAGTTGGGCAGCAATGTTCGTCCGCATTATGCACGCTATGACTGAGCAGATGGTAAAGTCGGTGGACACCCTCGTGCGGGAGATCCGCATCATCCGCAAGGAGGACCCTGATCACATCATCGAGATCGACACCGGCGATGAGATCGATGAGATCGCCCATCAGGTCAACAAGATGGTTCGCAGCATTCAAGAGCTGAGCCAGCGCAACATCGCTCTTGCCGAAGTGAACAACCGGATGGAGATGCAGAATCTTCAGGCGCAGATCAATCCCCACTTTATTTATAATACGCTGGACAATATCCGCTATCTTATCCCGACAGACCCCCAGCGAGCCCAGCAGCTGATCGGACGGTTTATCGGCATCCTGCGCTACAGCATCAACAACACAAAGCACAATGTCCCTGTTAAAGATGATCTGAAATATCTGCAGGATTACCTTGTGATCCAGTCCACCCGCTTCGGTGCGAATTTCTCCTACGAGATTGACATCGACGACGCCTGCATGGAGTTCATCATCCCGAAGCTGCTTTTACAGCCCTTGCTGGAAAACAGCATCAAATATGGATTCCAGAAGAAGCCATGCATCCATATAAGAGTACGGGGCTGGCTGGGGGAGGATGCGCTCTATTTCACGGTAGAGGATAACGGCGGAGGCGTGGACGAGACAATGCTGGAACAGCTGCGAGACATCCTGTGCTCGGATGAAGTGAACATCGAGCACAATGGTCTGCAGAACATCAACCGTCGCATCTGGCTGGGCTACGGCGGTGACAGCGGACTGACCATCGACAGCACCGAGGGCGAAGGCTTCACTGTGAAACTCAAACTCCGGCTGGGAGGAATGTAAACCATGTATCGCGTTCTACTGGTAGAAGATGAAGAAATCATCCGCAAGGGCATTCGTTACTCGGTACCGTGGGAGGAGTGCGGCTGCTCGGTGGTGGGCGAGGCAGAGAATGGGGCAGTAGGTGAAGAAAAGATCGCTGAACTGCAGCCTGACATTGTCATTACTGACATTACCATGCCGGTAAAAAGCGGTCTTGAGATGATCGCCGACACCCGAGAGAAATTCAACTATATTGCCATCATCCTGACAGGCTACTCGGAGTTCGAGTACGCCCAGCAGGCCATTCGGAACGGCGTATCGGATTATGTGCTCAAACCCCTCGACATGGACGAGATGCGTACTGCGCTGGAGAAGGCTGTCCGCCTTGCGGGGGATAACCAGTACCTCCAACAGCGGGAGGACGAGGCAGAGGCCGTCCGCAGCCGGACAGCTCTGCCGCCATTAAGCGAAGATAAGGTCACTGACCCGCTGGTGCTACGCATCGTAGCCTATCTGAAAGAGAATTACCAGAGCAAGATAACACTTGCTGACCTTCAGGAACAGTTCCACTACTCGGAACGGTACATCAACCAGAAGTTTCAGAAAGAGCTTGGCACAACGGTCATTGACTACCTCAACCGCTGCCGTATTCAGAACGCTCTGGAACTCATCCGGAAAGGAAAACTGCCCATCTCCCAAATCGGCTGGGAGTGCGGCATTGGTGAGTACAAATATTTTAACCACGTTTTCAAAAAATACATAGGCTGCTCGGTGCGGGAGTACCAGAACACCTTGAAATAAGTGTCTATGAAAAAATACCGAACAGCCGCTGTTCGGTATTTTTTCCATTTGTTCTGCAATTTGAGTATTATTTTTGTGCTATAAGCATTAAAATGGGATTATCGAAAAGTTTCAGGTAAAAAATGGAGGTTTTTACTATGAAAAAGATTTCTCGTCGTTCGTTCCTGATGGCTACCGGTGTTATCGCAGCTTCTGCTGCTCTGAGCGCTTGCGGCGGCTCCTCCGCCAGCACCTCTTCTGCCGGTTCTACCGCTGCTTCCACTGCCGCTTCTGGTACTGCTGCACAGGGCGGCGGCGACCTCGTGATCTACTCGCCCAACTCTGAGGGCCTGCTGAACGCCACCATTCCTCTGTTTGAGGAGAAATACGGCGTCAATGTCGAGCTGATTCAGGCCGGCACCGGCGAACTGGTCAAGCGTATCCAGTCCGAGAAGAACGATCCCTACGCAGATGTCCTGTTCGGCGGCTCCTGGTCGCTGATGTACACCAACGAGGACCTGTGGGAGCCGTATGTTTCCGCCAACGATGCAAACGTCATCGACGCCTACAAAAACAAGTGCGGCTTCATCACCGGCAACGTGCTGGACGGCAGCGTCCTCATCGTCAACACCGACCTCATCGGTGACATCAAGATCGAGGGCTACGAAGATCTGCTGAACCCGGCCCTGAAGGGTAAAATCGCCACTGCCGACCCCGCCAACTCCTCTTCCGCTTTCGCTCACCTGACCAATATGCTGCTTGCAATGGGCGGCTACGAGGACGATAAGGCATGGCAGTACGTCCACGACCTGTTTGAGAATGTGGACGGCAAGATCTGCGAAAGCTCCAGCGGCGTTTACAAGGGAGTTGCCGATGGCGAGTATGTGGTGGGTCTGTCCTATGAGGATCCCTGTGCTCAGCTGGTTCTGGACGGCGCACCTGTCAAGATCGTTTACATGAAGGAAGGTACTGTCTTCCTTCCTGCTTCCGCCACCATCATCAAGGGCGCAAAGAACATGGACAATGCCAAGCTGTTCATTGACTTCATCCTGAGCGAGGAAGTCCAGAACATCTGGGGCAGCACCCTGACCAACCGTCCTGTTATGAAGGATGCTGCCACCAACGATGCCATGACCCCGATGGCAGACATCAATGTCATCGAAGAGGACATTCCCTACGTCAGCGCCCACAAGTCGGAGCTGGTGGACAAGTACACTGAGATCTTCACCGATCTGCAGAGCAAGTAATTCAAAGGGCAGCAGGAGGCTAGTATGAGCAGAATATCAGTCAAAGACGCAGTAAAGCGCTACGGGAATAATACGGTCATCCCGGACCTGAATCTGGAGATCGGAGATGGTGAGCTGTTCACCCTGCTGGGTCCCTCCGGCTGCGGCAAGACCACTCTTCTCCGTATGATCGCAGGCTTCAACTCCATTGAGGGCGGCGACATCTTCTTCAACGAGAAGCGCATCAACGATATGGACCCCAGCAAGCGCAACATCGGCATGGTGTTCCAGAACTATGCCATCTTCCCGAACCTCTCCGTCCGGGACAATGTGGCATTCGGTCTGAAAAACCGCAAGGTGGACAAGGCCGAGATCAAGAAGCGGACGGATGAGTTTCTGAACCTGATGCAGATCATGCAGTATGCCGACCGGATGCCCAACCAGCTTTCCGGCGGTCAGCAGCAGCGTATCGCACTGGCTCGCGCACTGGTTATCTCGCCGGATGTGCTGCTGATGGACGAGCCGCTTTCCAATCTGGACGCAAAGCTCCGTGTCGAGATGCGCAGCGTCATCCGCCACACCCAGAAGAGTGTTGGCATCACCACCGTGTATGTCACCCACGATCAGGAAGAGGCAATGGCCATCAGTGACCGTATCGCCGTTATGAAGGACGGCGTCATCCAGCACGTTGGCACTCCCCGCGACATCTACCAGCGCCCGAAGAATGTCTTCGTTGCCACCTTTATCGGTCGCACCAACATCGTGAATGCCCACGTCAAGGACGGCATCATCACCTTTGCCGACGGCTACCATGAGCACATTGACGCTCTGGACAAGGCTGCCGAGCAGGATGTGCGCTGTTCCATCCGCCCGGAGGAGTTCATTATCTGCAAGGACGGCACCGATGGCATCCACGGCACCGTGCAGGAGTGTACCTACCTCGGTCTCAACACCCACTACACCATTGACACCGATCAGGGCGACTCGGTGGAGATCGTAGAGGAGTCCTCCATTGGCGAGGGTCTCAAGAAGGGCGAGAAGGTGCTGCTGAAGGTCAAGAAAGAGAAGATCAACGTCTTTACCAAGGACGGCGGTACCAATCTCATCAGGAGCGACGCTTATGAAAAACAATAATAAGTTCCGTCTTGATGTCTGGGGAGCCATTACGCTGGGGACCATCGTACTCTATGCACTGTTCCTGCTTTACCCGATGGCATACCTGATCCGCCAGTCTGTGCTGGACCCCGACACCGGCAGCTTCACGCTGGCTTATTTCACGAAGTTCTTTTCCAAGAGCTACTATTTCGATACCCTGATCAACAGCTTCAAGGTGTCCATCACAGCGACGGTGCTCTCCATCGCCATTGGCACTCCACTGGCATACCTGTTCACGATCTTTAAGATCAAGGGCAAGTCGGTGCTGAATATCCTCATTGTGGTGGCATCTATGTCGGCTCCCTTCATCGGTGCCTACTCATGGATCCTGCTGCTGGGTCGCAGCGGTATCATTACCACATTCTTCAAAAACCTCGGCATCGCCATCCCGGACATCTACGGCTTCGGCGGCATCGTTCTGGTCATGACGCTCCAGCTGTTCCCGCTGGTGTTCCTCTACGCCAAGGGTGCACTGAAGAACATCGACAACTCCCTCATCGAGGCGGCTGAAAACCTCGGATGCTCTGGCATTGTCTGCTTCTTCAAAGTGGTCGTGCCCCTAATCATGCCCACCCTGCTGGCTGCGGCTCTGCTGGTGTTCATGCGATCCTTTGCAGACTTCGGCACCCCGATGCTGATCGGTGAGGGCTACCGTACCTTCCCTGTTGTCCTTTACACCGAGTTCATCAACGAGGTGGGCGGCAGCGACGGCTTTGCAGCCGCTATCGCCGTCATCGCTATCGTCATCACCACGCTGGTGTTCCTCGTCCAGAAGTACGTTTCCAACAAGAACGCCTTTGCTCTGAACAGTATGCACCCCGTGGAGGAGCGAGAGGCCCGCAAGGGCATCAACGCTCTGGTTCATCTGGTCGTCTACCTTGTAGTGGGCATCGCCATCATGCCGCAGGCCTACGTTATCTACACCTCGTTCAAGAACACGCAGGGTAAGATCTTTGTGGACGGCTACTCGCTGCAGAGCTACCAGACCGCCATCGGCAAGCTGGGTCGCAGCATTCAGAATACCATCATCATCCCCCTGTTGGCACTGGTCGTCATCGTGCTGCTGGCTGTTCTCATCGCTTATCTGGTGGTGCGCCGCCGCAATGCCCTGACCAACGTGGTGGACATCCTCTCGATGATCCCCTACATCGTGCCCGGCACGGTCCTTGGCATTGCACTGCTCATCGGCTTCAATAAGCCCCCGCTCCTCATCAGCGGCACCATGCTCATCATGGTGGTGGCACTCATCATCCGGCGTCTGCCCTATACCATCCGCTCGTCGGTGGCTATCCTGCAGCAGATTCCCATGAGCATTGAGGAAGCTGCTATCTCGCTGGGCGCTTCCAAGATGAAGGCATTCTTCCGCATCACAGTGCCCATGATGGCTTCCGGCATCATCTCTGGTGCCATCCTGAGCTGGGTCACCATGATCAGTGAACTGTCCACCGCCATCATCCTGTATACCGGCAAGACCAAGACCCTGACGGTAGCAATCTATACCGAGGTCATCCGCGGCAACTACGGCACTGCAGCCGCATTATCCACCATTATGACCATCCTCACCGTCATTTCTCTGCTGGCTTTCAGCAAGCTCAATGGCGGCAAGGATATCAGTCTTTAAGTAATCCCTCGTTCTCCTTCAATCACTGAGTTTCCAAACCGGGCTGTTTCTCAGCAATGCAAATGGCCCCCAACGGAAAAATGAGACAGGCTTCCCGAAAGGTGGGTCGCCTGTCTCATTTTTGTTGTAAGTTGGACGCTTGGGGACTTTAGACCTTTGCAGTCCCGAAAAAACGTGCCGATCCTGTACGGTTTAGAACTTCTTGATGACCCACAGGATCAGGATAACAGGAACATCAAACCGCTTTGCGATCTGCAACGTCAGGTCCACCACCGGGCAGCCGTCTGCATCAATCAAAATGGTCATGTGTGTTCCTCCATCACCCAGCGAAATGCTTTCGCCGTGCGCAGGTCAGCGTCTTTGAAATGCCCGCCGCTGTTCCATTCAAGGGTGCAGTCTGTGCTACGCGCTGTAAGCCGGCTGTGCAGGGCGCGGATGTTATCGCCCACCGCAGCCATGACGGTGTTTTTCGTGCGCTCTTCCTTGTCACCAAGGCTCAGATAAATGTGCTGTGCCTGCATCGGGTGCTGCTGTTCAAACTCCATCCAACCCGGAAACCACACAGAGGGAGAAGCGGCGGCGACACCGTAGAACAAATCGGTCTGGGTGGATCCCCACAGTGCAAACAGCCCGGCCAGCGAGTAGCCACCCAGAATGATTTTGACGTTTTCCGGGAGAGGAAACCGCTGCTCCAGTATGGGAATGACCTGCTCCGTCAGAAAGCGCAGGGTGTCCCCAGCATTGCCGCCGAAACCTTGCTTTCCCCACACAGCAGGGGCTTCCCACGGAGAAAGTGCATCGTTCCAGTTTTCCACCGGAACGGCTGCAAACAGATACTTTCGGTTGCTTTGTGCAATAGCAGCCACTTCGTCATCCATGCCTTGCAACTCGTGTTCGCCGGTCATTTGGAGCAGCAGGTATTCCGCATGGGGTTCGCCGTAAATGCGGCAAGGTCGGTTCCTGATTTGCATTGTCTGTGCGGTCACTGCGACGTCCTCCCGAAAAAACTTTGATAAGCCCAGTATAGCAACTGAAAAATCATTTTGCAATTCAAAAGGCGTTCATAGCCGTAGCAAGCAGTGTCTTCGTATATACAAAGACCATTTTGCGTTGCAAAATGCTTGTTGGGAAATCCCAAACCCTTTCAGATCTGCATCGTACCGATGCAGGCTACGCGTTTTTACAAAACGCTTTTTGGATGCGCCATAGGAGTGCGCAGCCATCACGGAAGCACGATGATTACAGGGTTTGAGGTTCTCTCAGCGCAAGCAGCCCTAGTTGCGGTATCGATATGTACCAAGCCAAAGCGGACCCAGTACCCACAACCAAGGCAATGAAAGCACTCTCGTCACTTTTAATACCGTAAGCACCAGCGTTAAAGCAAACAAGAGGGTCATTGTAATTATTTCGGAACGGTCAGTTTTCTTCTCCATACGCAGATCACCTCGAAAATCCGGTCACATCTGAGAAATAGTATAAAAGTCAGTATGCTTCATCCGGTTCGGTAGGTGCTGCGGTAATATCGCGGTAGAAAGTGGCCCATGCAGCTTCCTCATAGGGGCGTACAAAAAAGAAGCCAATGCTCAATGGAATTGTCAGTAGAAGAACAAGAGAAATCGCCATAGCCTCTGAACCGGTGAAATATTTGAGAACCAGAAAACCCCCGGCATACAGTGGCAACGAACAGAGCAGTTCCCAGCCAATGAAGCTGAAATCCAGACAGAACAGCCGCCATTTGTTGCCATTCATGATCCGCCGGGATTCTGTGATTGCTTCATTTGCGGTCAGCGAAGGATGCTCGGACATGATGTAAGGTGTCATCGCATAGCTATATGTTTTCACGATTCCCGGAATCACCAACAGCAGCGACCAGAGGGCGATGTACAGACCCTGCAGGAATTTCATACAGAAGCCATCCCACAGACGGTCTTTCTGAGAGAACAAGTCCGAGATGGCAGCATCATTTCCATCTACAAGGTTCAGATTAAAATGAGCATATCCCAGTTGAACTGCACCGCCCACGATCAGTTGGAGGATTGCCCACAGACCAATGCCGACAAGCAGAACAGCAAGCAGCCGACCGCCGTTTGGCTGGGCGAACAGTTCAAAATGAATGTCCTTTGCCTGATTGGAATTGGAAACGACACTGTTGGAACTGCTCACAATGGTAGCACCGAGCGCACTGGCGGCAATACCTGTCAGAGCAGCAGTTTTCCATTTTCCGCGCAGAGCATCGAGAGCGAGCATACGATAGTCGGCAGATACTTTCATAAAAGCAACCTCCTGTTTGAAAACGGCAAGGATGTGTGAAAAGGAATATGATATGCCACTTTAATTTAGATACGTTTGAAACGCTGAAAAAATTGCAGCATGAATGAAAAAGAGGCTGTTGTACTGGCTTTTATCCGTGTGCAACAGCCCCTTCTTTACTTCAGCAGCTTGTCCAGTTCATCATAAACGGATTTGACGTTCGTGCCGACATTGTAGTTCTTACGCAATCGCAAAGCAGTACACCCAAGGCGACCAACTGCTTAAAACGGCAGTTTCCTGCGCACACGCTTCTCTGGAATTGCCCGGCACACAAATGTGCACCATGGCAGGCGTGGAAAAAGATTCCCGCTTACACCTGTTAAGCAGTTCTGTACGTTTTAGTATGGGACAGATTTAATAACGCGGAAAATTGTCAAAGCCCACAGGCTGGTATGTGTGTCCAACCTGTGGGTTTTGCTATACTTGTCAACTGATACCAATTAGTATCAGCTGTTTTTCTGATTTTCGTTCATGATTCTTCTGGCTCGTCCGCGCGTGGTATCTTCGAAAGTTTCATCTTCGCTGAATCGCAGCCAATAGGGGTCTTCCATCAGGCAGGCGTTGGTGCGCTTAACAATTTCCCACGCATTGTAGTCCGGCAGTCCCATCAATTTCAAAATCTCTTTGCAATCCATCCGATTTTTCGGGAAGATACGTTTCTTTGCCCAAACCACCACATCAACCAATGGAACTTCACGTTTGTCACCGATGAAAAGGTTCAGTGGGAGGCTGTACTGCGGCACGTCCTCATTTGCGCAAAGAGACTGCCCATCTTCGCTTAGGTGTGCAATTTCTTTTTCATCCATCATCAATTTCAGATAGGCCATTTTATCACCCCATACCATGTTTGGATGGATAGACAAGATGAAGCGTGGTTTCGTTCTGCATACACGACTTCCCTCACCACTACCTCTTCAGCCTGCGCTTTCAGCCCGTTCATGTGCGCCACCCAGAGAAGCTGTGCGCGCTCTTTGTCCGGCGCGGGGTACTTGTCAATCGCAAGGGAAGTTGGTTGCACATAGATTGACACCATATTTGCGATATGCAATTCGCGGATGTTGCCAGCGAATCAAAATGCGATAGGCCGGGAGACCGGTGCCAGGGTTCGACTCCCTGATGCTCCGCCAAAAACGCCGCAGAACGATGAGTTCTGCGGCGTTTTTCATTGCATATTTTACTTTCCCGCCAGCAATACCGCCAGCACAGCCTTCTGGACATGCAGTCGATTTTCTGCCTCGGTGAAGATCTCGTCGGCGTGGGCCTCGAAGACGGCAGTAGAGATCTCCTCGCCGCGGTGAGCGGGCAGGCAGTGGAGCACCATGCAGTCCGGCTTTGCGGCTTTCAGGAGGCCGCTGGTGAGCTGGAAGCCTGCAAAGTCCCGCAGACGGCTCTCGCTCTCGGAGGTGCCGGGGGCAGCGGTATTCCAGACAGCCGTCACCACGACATCGGCGTCCTTGACGCCTTCGGCGGGGTCTTCCAGCAGGCGGAACGCACTGCTGTACTTATGGGCGAACATCAGCACATCTGCCGCCGGGCGGTAACCGTGGGGGCAGACGCAGTCTACCTTCATGCCGGAGAGCAGGCCGCCCACGATGAGGCTGTTGGCCATATTGCTTCCGTCGCCGACGAAGCAGAGCTTCTGGCCCGCCAGCGCACCCCGGCGCTCCCGGATGGTCATGAGGTCCGCCAGCACCTGACAGGGGTGAGCATAGTCCGTCAGGCCATTGATGACGGGGACGCCCGCAAACTCAGCGAACTCTTCCAAATCGCTCTGGCGGTAGGTGCGCCAGACAACGCAGTCATAATAGCGGCCCAGCACCCGGGCGGTATCCTTGAGCGGCTCGCCGCGGCCGGACTGCAGCTCGGTGGCAGCATTCATGTAGTTGCCGAGGCCGCCCAGCTGGTAGACACCCACCTCGAAGCTGGTGCGGGTACGGGTGGAATTTTTCGAGAACATCAGCGCGACGCTCTTGCCCTTGAGCAGAGGTTCGGTGCCTCCGGCCTTCTGCTGAGCTTTCAGCTCATCGGCCACATCAAGGATGTGGTCCACCTCGTCAGGGGTGAGGTCGCTCATTTTCAGCAGATGCTTCATGCCTGCTCCTCCGTTTTGCTGGGGTCCATCTCCGCGAGGACGCTGCCCAGAATATCCAGCGCCATCTCCACATTGTGGGCGGTCAGAGTCAGCGGCGGCAGCAGGCGGAGGCGGGTCTTTGCGGTAAGCACCAGCAGGCCCTTTTCGCGGCAGGCGGCCAGCACGTCAGCGGCCTTGATGCCCTCGAGAAACTCGATGCCGACCATCAGGCCGATGCCCGAGAGGCTCCTGACGCGGGGCAGCTTTTCCAGACCGGTGCGCAGCTGGACGGCCCGCTCGTTGACGTTGGCGAGGAAGCTGGCGTCCATCCGGTCCACGACGACATTCGCACCGGCGCAGACCACCGGGTTTCCGCCGAACGTGGAGCCGTGGCTGCTGGGTCCCATACCGGCAGCGACTTTCTCATTCATCAGGACAGCGCCAATCGGCAGGCCGCCGCCCAGACCCTTGGCCAGCGTGACGACGTCGGGCTGGAGGTTGTAGTGCTCACAGCACAGGAAGGTGCCGGTGCGGCCCACGCCGGTCTGCACCTCGTCCACGATGAGGACGAGGTCTTTTTCGTCGCAGAGGGCGCGGACAGCCTGCACATACTCGGGTTCCAGCGCCACAACACCGCCCTCGCCCTGTACCAGTTCCAGCATGACAGCGCAGGTGTGACGGTCCACCATCTCGGTCAGGGCGTCGATGTCGCCGGCCTTGACGTACTGGAAGCCCTCGTTGAAGGGGCCGAAGTAGTTGTGGAACACGCCTTGTCCGGTGGCGGTCAGGGTAGCAATGGTACGGCCATGGAAGCTGTTGACCAGCGTGATGACATTGTAGCGGTCAGCACCGTATTTGTCGAAGCTGTACTTGCGGGCGGCCTTGATGGCACCCTCATTGGCCTCTGCGCCCGAGTTGCCGAAGAACACCTTGCTCATGCCGGTGCGCTTGCAGAGCTTTTTGGCCAGCTTGCCGCAGGGGGCGGTATAGTAGAGGTTAGAGGTGTGCTGCAGCTTGTGTGCCTGCTCGGAGACGGCCTCGGCCCAGGTCATATCGCAGTAGCCCAGGCTGTTGACGCCGATGCCGCTGGTGAAGTCGAGGTACTTCTGCCCCTCGGGGCCTTCGGCATAGAGGCCGTGGCCCTTCTCGATGGCAATGGGGTTGCGTGCGTAGGTATGCAGGACATACTCGTTGTCCCTCTTGATGACTTTTTCGGAATCCATAATATCTACCTCCTGACGGTGGAGCCACATACTTTCCCTCTTTGCCAAAGGCTCCCCTACAAGGGGAGCTGGCGCGAAGAGCCTGAGAGGTTGTACGAAGGAGAGCCTAGCCGTGAATCGCAGCGAGGCTAAACCTCTCCGTCACGGCTGGCGGCGGTCATCGCTGTTGCCTATCGAGGGGAGGCCTTGGCATATCGGAAAGTTTTCTTATCAACTATTATAGGGTACTCCGGCGCATCGCGCAACCCTTATTCGTGATGGCTGCGGCGATAGAAGCGGGTACCGGAGCCACGGTCGGAGAACAGCTCCAGCAGGATGGAGTGCGGCACGCGGCCATCAATGATGACAGCCTCGTGGACGCCCTGATAGATCGCGTCGGCCATGCCGCCGATCTTGGGGATCATGCCGCCCGCGATAATGCCGGCGGACTTGTAGCCCTCGATCTCGGAGACCTCCACCTCGGGGATGAGGGTGGATTCATCTTCCTTATCCCGCAGCAGGCCCGCAATATCAGTCATGGAGACGAGTTTTTCGGCCTTGAGCGCGATAGCGATCTGTGCGGCGGCGGTGTCAGCGTTGACGTTATAAGCCTGGCCCAGGTCGTCCATGCCCACCGTTGCAATAACGGGGATATAGCCGCTGTCCAGCAGGCTGGAGATCAGCGTCGGATCAACGTGGACGATCTCTCCCACATGGCCCAGCTGAGGGTCAAGCTCGGTGCAGCGGAGCATCTGGCCGTCCATGCCGCAGAGGCCGACGCCGCGGCCCCGCAGCTTTGCCACGAGGTCTTTGTTCACCTTACCGGCCAGCACCTGCTGGACGATCTCCATGGTGGCGTCGTCGGTGACGCGCAGGCCGCCCGCAAAGTGGCTCTCGACGCCCACTTTTTTGAGCATCTCATTGATGGCAGGGCCGCCGCCGTGTACCAGAACCACCCGCACGCCAAGCAGGGTCAGGGTGACAAGGTCGTTCATGACCGCGTTTTTCAGCGTCTCGTTGATCATGGCGTTGCCGCCGTATTTGATGACCATGGTCTTGCCGTGGTACTTCTGGATATAAGGGGTCGCCTCCGAGAAAAGGAGGGCCATTTCTTCGTTTTTCATTGCTGTTCTCCTTCTCAGGTGCGGTAGTCGCCGTTGATTTTCACATAGTCATAGGTCAAATCACAGCCCCATGCCTTGGCGCTGGCGTCACCGGTCCCCATATCCACCTTGACCAGAATATCGTGCTCGGCCAGGACCTTTGCGGCCTCGTCCTCGCTGTAGGGGTGGTAGGCGGCGTTCTCGCAGACGTAGACCTCACCGGCCTTGCTGGACAGCCAGACGCAGACCTTATCGATTGAGAAGTCACCGGGAGTGTAGCCGATGGCGCAGAGGATGCGGCCCCAGTTGGCGTCGCGGCCAAAGACAGCGGCTTTGAAGAGGTTGGAGCAGACCACGCTGCGGCTGACGGCGCGGGCCGTCTTGAGGTCGGGAGCGTGGGTGACTTCGCAGGTGATGAGGTGGGTCGCACCCTCGCCGTCACCGGCGTGCTCAGCGCACATATGCTCGGCGATGGCGGTCAGTGCGGCCACAAAGGCGTCGTAGTCGGCGTTCTCCTCGGTGATCTCCGGGTTGCCCGCGAGGCCGGAGGCCATGATGATCAGGGTATCGTTGGTGGAAGTGTCCAAATCGACGCTCATCTGGTTGTAGGTCCCGGGGACGACGGTCTTGAGGGCCTTTTCCAGCAGGGTGGGGGAGACGGCGGCGTCGGTGGTGTAGAATGCCAGCATGGTGGCCATGTTGGGGGCGATCATGCCGCTGCCCTTGCCGATAGCGCCCACCGTGCAGGTCTTGCCGCCCAGCTCAAACTGGATGGCATATTCCTTCTTGTGAGTATCGGTGGTCATGATGGCCGTCGCCGCGTCGGTGCTGCCCTGTGCGTCAGCCGCCAGCTTGGCGGCGGCAGCAGGGATGCCACGGGCAAACGGGTCGATGACCATCGGCTGGCCGATAACGCCGGTAGAAGAGGGCAGGACATCCTTTGCATCGATGTTCAGCGCCTTGCCCACCAGCTCACAGCATTCCTCCGCCAGTGCCACGCCGTTGGCGGCGCAGGTGTTGGCATTGCCGCTGTTGACCACGATGGCCTGTGCATAGCCGTCCGTCAGGTGGGCACGGTCTACCTTGATGGGTGCGCCGCAGACCTTATTGGTGGTGTAAACACCGGCGGCGGCGCAGCGGACGTCGGCCTTGATGAGCGCCAGATCGTACTTTTCACTGTGATTTGCCCGGATGCCGCAATGGACACCGGCTGCTGCAAAACCCTTGGGCGCGCAGATGCCGCCCGCAACTTCTTTATACTGCATCTGAAAATCCCCCTAATTTCAAACCTCTCAGTCTCGCTCCCCTCGATAGGGGCAGTGGCAGCGCGCCAGCGCTGACGGAGAGGTTACTCTAATCCTTCCGTTTCGTTCATTCCCAGCATCAGATTCATGCACTGGATGGCTGCACCGGAAGAGCCTTTGCCCAGATTGTCGAACAGGGACACCAGCATCATCTGGTCGCCCGCTGCGTTGACGGTCATGTACAGCTCCATCCTGTCGCTGCCGGACAGGGCGTTGGAGTACAGACCATTCTCGGGAAGCGGCTCGTTGAGGGCGTGGACGGAAACGGTCGCGCCCTCCTTGTAATAGTCCGCAATGCCTGCGGCCACCGCCTCGGCGCTGGTGCCAGCCAGCTTGAGGTCCAGCGGAACAAGGACCTGCATTCCGCTGTAATAATCGCACACCACCGGCACAAAGGCAGGGGTGTGGGCGAGGCCGCTGATCTTCTGCATCTCAGGCAGATGCTTATGAGCGAGGCCCAGACCGTAGCTCTTGGGCGCATCCAGCTTGCTGTGAGCCGGACGGTCGGCGCTCTCGTACTCGGCTATCATCTTCTTGCCGCCGCCGGAGTAGCCCGAAATGCCGGTGCAGCTGAACGGATAGTCTGCCGGAGCCAGCCCCAGCTCCACCAGAGGCCGCGCGATGCTGATAAAGCCGCTGGCATAGCAGCCGGGGACCGCCACACGATACGAATTTTTGATCTTCTCTTTCTGGCCCCTCAGCTCCGGGAAGCCGTAGTCCCAGGCCGCGTCGGTGCGGAAGGCCGTGGAGGTATCCAGCACCCTGACGTCCGGGCGGAGCAGAGGCATGACCTCTTTGGAGGCCGCATCGGGCAGGCAGAGGAAGGCAAGGTCGGCGGAATTGATGACCTTCGCCCGCTCGTTCACATCCTTGCGGCCCTCAGCCGAGATGCTCAACAGCTCGATGTCAGGCCGGGCGGCCAGACGGTCGGCAATGCGCAGACCGGTGGTGCCGGAAGAACCGTCGATAAAGACTTTTACGCTCATGCGTTTGCCGCCTCCCATGCGCCGAGCTGGGCGCTTGCCAGCTCGATCTGCTTTTTGACGCTGGCCTCGCTGGGACCGCCGTAGCTGGTGCGGCCCTCGCAGCACTTGATGAGGTCGATGGCGTCGTAGATGTCGTTTTCGAACAGAGCGCTGTAGCCCTTGAACTCATCGAGGGTCAGCTCTTCGAGGGTCTTATCCTTGCTGATGCAGTCGGAGACCATGCAGCCGGTGAGCTTGTAGGCGTCGCGGAAAGGCATCCCCTTTTTGGTCAGATAGTCGGCGCAGTCGGTAGCGTTGATGAAGCCCTTGGCAGCGGCCCGGCGCATATTGGCGGGCAGGGTCTTCATGGTGTCCAGCATGGGAGTGACCGTTTTCAGGCAGAGTTCCAGCGTATCGACGGCGTCGAAGATGGCCTCTTTGTCCTCCTGCATATCCTTGTTGTAGGCGAGAGGGATGCCCTTCATCATGACCAGCAGAGTGTTCAGATCGCCGTAGACACGGCCCGTCTTGCCGCGGATGAGCTCGGTGACGTCGGGGTTCTTCTTCTGGGGCATGATGGACGAGCCGGTGGTGAAGGCATCATCCAGCTCGATGAACTTGAACTCCCAGCTGCACCAGAGGATGATCTCTTCGGACAGGCGGGACAGGTGCATCATGCAGATGGAGATGGCGTTTGCCAGCTCGATGCAGAAGTCACGGTCGGACACACCGTCAAGGCTGTTGGGGCAGGGCGCCGCAAAGCCCAGCTTCTCGGCGGTGAACTGACGGTCCAGCGGGTAGGTCGTACCGGCCAGAGCGCCGGAGCCCAGCGGACACTGGGCGTCCATCCGGGCGGTGGCGTCCTCGAAGCGCTGCAGATCGCGCAGCAGCATCCATGCATAGGCCATCAGGGCGTGGCCGAAGGTGATGGGCTGGGCGCGCTGCAGGTGGGTGTAACCGGGCATGACGGCGGTGGTGTTCTCGGCGGCCTTCCTGCAGATGACCTTGACCAGCTCCACGATGTAAGCCTGCAGGGTGTGGCTGTAGTCCCGCAGAGTCAGGCGGATGTCCAGCGCCACCTGGTCGTTCCGGCTGCGGCCGGTGTGCAGGCGCTTGCCGGCGTCGCCGATGCGGGCGGTGAGGGTCTGCTCCACGAAGGTATGGACGTCCTCGGCGTTGGGGTCGATGGTGAGAGCGCCGGAGGCCAGGTCATCCGCGATGGAGGCCAGACCGCTCAGAATATCCTCGCAGTCCTTCTCGGAGATGATGCCCTGCTTTGCCAGCATGGCGGCGTGGACGCCGCTGCCGCGCATATCCTGCGCGATCATCCGCTGGTCGAAGCGGATGGAAGAGTTGAAGTCGTTGACGCGGGAATCGACCGCCTTGGAGAAACGGCCCTTCCAAAGTTGTTCTGCCATAAAAGAAACTCCTCTATAGAAACGGCAAAGCCGCCGCAGGGGAAAAAGCTCCCGCGGCGGTGCCGCCAGCAATGATGCCGGTAATTTGAGCCTTCAGCGTGAAAGTGTAAAAAACACGCCAAAGGGGATGGTAAGCAGGTTATTCCTTGACCTCGGGCCAGTTCTTGGACAGCTTTGCGCGCTCCTTGATGGACAGGCCGAAGAGGTTGATGAAGCCGGTAGCATCGGACTGGTCATAGTCCTTATCCACGCCGAAGGAGGCAGTCTGCTCGTCGTACAGGGTGTACGGAGAGGTAACGCCGGCGTTGATCATGTTGCCCTTGTAGAGCTTCAGCTTGACATCGCCGGTGACGGTCTTCTCGAGGCTGTCAGCAAAGGCATCCAGAGCCTCGCGCAGCGGGGTGAACCACTGGCCGTTGTAGACGATGTCGGCGTACTTCTGAGCCAGCTGAGCCTTGAAGTGTGCGCTCTCCTTGTCCAGAGTGATGGTCTCCAGAACATTGATGGCCTTGTACAGGATAGCACCGCCGGGAGTCTCATAGACGCCGCGGCTCTTCATGCCCACCAGACGGTTCTCGACGATGTCCAGCAGGCCGATGCCGTTCTCGCCGCCAACCTTGTTCAGGTACTCGACCAGCTCGACAGCGCCCATCTCCTTGCCGTCAACAGCAGTGGGGATGCCCTTCTCGAAGTGGAGGGTGAGGTAGGTCGGGGTGTCGGGAGCCTGCTCGGGGGAAACGCCCAGCTCGAGGAAGCCGGGCTTATTGTACTGCGGCTCGTTGGCGGGGTTCTCGAGGTCGAGACCCTCGTGGCTCAGGTGCCACAGGTTCTTATCCTTGGAGTAGTTGGTCTCACGGTTGATCTTCAGGGGGATGTTGTGTGCCTCGGCGTAGTCGATCTCCTCGTCACGGCTCTCGATGTCCCACTCACGCCAGGGAGCGATGATGGCCATATCGGGGCAGAAAGCCTTCAGGGTCAGCTCGAAACGCACCTGGTCGTTGCCCTTGCCGGTGCAGCCGTGGCAGATGGCATCTGCGCCTTCCTTGATGGCGATGTCAGCCAGAGCCTTTGCGATGCAGGGACGTGCGAAGCTGGTGCCCAGCAGGTAGTCCTCATACTTTGCGCCGAACTTCAGGGTGGGGAAGATGTAGTTCTCGACGAAGTCCTTCTTCAGGTCGAGGACGTACAGTTTGGAAGCGCCGGTAGCCTTAGCCTTCTCTTCCAGACCGTCCAGCTCAGTACCCTGACCCACGTCGCCGGAGACAGCGATGACTTCGCAGTTGTTGTAGTTCTCTTTCAGCCAGGGAATGATGATGGAGGTATCCAGACCGCCAGAGTAAGCCAAGACAACTTTCTTAATATCTTCCTTTTTCATGATGATCGCTCCTTTGTTTATTACACTTTTTATACTTTCGTTTGCCGCCCGGGCATCCCTCCCGGGGCGCTCGACGTCTTGTCTTTCTGAGTACGCTTTTATTATACGCCAAGCGGTTTTTCCGTCAATGCAGAAAACCGCCAAACCTTGTGCAGATTTGGCGGTCCTTTTCTGTTATTTTGTATGTTTATGCATTATTTTCTAAATATATACAAATTTTATGCATCTTTAGTTTGTATATGCATGGCCGTATACAGTCCGGTTTATACATTCTGTCCGCCGTCGGCACGGGGTTGACGGCCCAGTTCCGGCACGGCGCGGCGTTCGTGTTTTTTTATTCATTCTTTTTCAGCCGTCCACCCGGCGCAGAGGGTCTCTTTCTGGGCCTTCGTCAGCTTTTTGAGGGCAATTTCCCGCCGGAGGGCGGCGGACTTGTCCGCACACGCTTCCAGGTAGGCAAAGCCCAGCGCGGTATGGGTGCGGGTATACTTTGCGCCTTTGCCACTCTGGTGAGCCTTGAGGCGGGCTTCCAGGTCGTTCGTCCAGCCGGTATAAAGCTGGCCGCCCGCGCAGCGCACCATATAGACGTAAGCTGTCTTTTCCGGCTTCTCAGATGCGGCCATTGTTCTTCAGCACCTGACGGCAGGCGGCGAGGGCCGTCTCCTTGTCCTTGGCCGTGATAAGGAAGCGGCTGGCGTGGCAGAAGCTGATGCCCTCGATGCCGCTCTTCTGCTCGATGACCTCCTGCGGCTGGCCGGCCCAGCTCTGGGGGAAGGGGAGCTTGGGCTTTTTGGTCTTGTGGTCGGTGACGCACTGGGCGCTCCAGCCGCCCCGCTGGCTGGGATAGATGACGAAAAGGGCGTCGGTCTTGTACAGGCCGTTCTTCCAGGGCAGATAGCAGGGCAGCACCACGATGCCGTCGCGGGAGTTTTTGTATGCCTGCTGGACCTTCTCGTCGGCGCGGTTGACGGCGTTGGCGCTCTCGATCTGGTTCTCCAGGATCTGCTTTGCCACGGCCACCGCCTTGAAGAAGCAGGCGTCCTGGTCCTCTTTCGAGTCCCACACGGGGTTGAAGAAGCCGATGGCGTCGCAAAGGCTGTTCTGCTCGCCGGTATTGTCGTTCAGATCGAGGGGCTGGATGAAGTTCTCATCAATGAGCCGGGCCTGACGCTCACCTACAAGGCCGGGACCGAGTACCCGCCACAGCAGGCCGAAGGCCGCGTAAGGGATGCCGTTGGGGCGGGTCTCGCGGGGCTCCTGATGGTGGTCGAACATGCCAAAGCCAATGTCATACACGATGCCGTCGAAGTCATCCGGCACCACGAATCCGCGGGTTACTTTAATATCCGGGCGGAGGATCTGGAGCAGGGCAGTGGCGAACACGTCGTCAGCGTGGAACTTGCCTGCGTGGGTAAAGCCGTTTGCGGGTATTTTCATAGGGATTCTCCTCATTCTCTCATGCATTCTGTTGCACACAGTATAGCACATTCCCGGGCGGCGGACAACAAAAAGGAGCCGCCGCATGACGCAGCAGCTCCCATATTCTACAGAAAATTTTCTCAGTGGTTGGCCTGTGCCGCTTCAAACTCTGCCTGCGTCAAGATCTGATAATCCGCAGGGATGTTGAAGAGATTCTGGTCCACAGTGGTGCTCGTGACGCGGTACTCCACGATGGTGCGGCCCTCGGCAGCATCGGTAACGACATACTTGAGGTCATCACCGACCAGGCAGTAGGAAACGGTGGCCGTCTGACCGTTGGCATCGGTGACAGTGTAGGACAGGGCCTCGCAGTCCTGACCGTTCACATTCACGGTGGTCACGGTGCAGGGGATCTCCTGTGCTTCGCCTTTGTCAGCAGAGACTTCCTCGCTTATGCTCACAGTGGGTACTTCGCCCTTGACGGCCATCTTGGATGCATCGTCCACCAGATAGCCTTGACCGTCTTTCAGGATATAGACCAGACTGCCGGCGTCGCCCATATCCATCTTGATGTAAGCGTTGCCGTTGCTGCGGGCTGCGATCATGGTCTGGGTGGTGCCATCGGGGGCAGTGGTGACGATCTCCTGATACAGCTCTGCGCCGGTGCGCTGTGCGAGCGCGTTGTTGATGCGGGTCTCAACGGAGTCGCCGGGAGCAGCCATGCACACCGGCATCAGCACGGCAGCCATCACTGCAGCCACCAGCAGAGAAGTAAGTTTCTGATACAGCTTCATAGAAAATTCTCCTGTCTTTCAGCTCATTTTGCAAAGGCGTTTTCCTCTTTTGCATTTGCATTATCTTACAACTTTTTCCGGGGCACTGTCAATCATCACATTTGCCCTTATGTCAAAAAACAGCCGCAGAGTCGTTTATTTCTCTCTGCAGCTGCGGTTTGTAAAGTTTTTGTGGAAATCACTTCCGGCCCTTGCGGCTGGTCTTGGTGACGGCGCGGGTGGGGGTCTTGGTGACGGCTGTGGTGGGCTTGACCGCCGGGCTGAGGTTGGGCTTCGGGGTCAGAGCCTTGGTGGGCTCGCCCAGAGCCAGCACCTGGGAAAGCGCGGCCTGTGCGGCGGCAGCATCGCCGTCGGTGACGGCCAGAACATCGGAGTAGAACTGCTCCATCTCCTCGCGGGTGGAGAAGGTGGCGACGTACATCTGGTTGCCCATCGCGCCGGAGAGGGCGTCGGGGATGCGGTCCACCATCTTGATGTTCTTCTGGTACTTCTGCATGATCTGCTCATGACTGTACACGAAGTTCTTGCCGTCGCGGCGGCCGACGAAGGGGCAGTAATAGTGCTCGCCCACGGGCATATCGGTGCCGCCGAAGGCAATCATGTCGGCCCATATCTTATAGACGTTGGTGGAGCGGGCGAAGTTTATCATATCGGGAGTGAAGCCGCCGCAGGGGCGCATATTGACTTCGAGGGCCACGATCCGGCCTTTTTCGCCCATGCTGGCCTGGTCCTCGGTCATCCGGAAGAACTCGAAGTGGACGAAGCGGCTCTTGACGCCGAAGCTCTTGACGGCGGCACGGCCTGCGGCGCGGGTGTCCTCGGGCAGGTCCTTGATGATGTAATAGATGGAGTTGTCGTTGTCGTTCACGATGTCCATGATGGACACGGGGCTGACATTGCCGGCCTCAAAGATGGGGTTGCCGGAGGCGTCGATGATGGCGTCGTAGCTGTTGACCTCGGCGTGGACGAACTCCTCCATGATGTAGGAGACGTCCGGGTGATTCTCAGCCTTGTAGGCGAGGAAGGTCTTCAGCTCTTCGTCATTGGACAGCTTGTGGGTATCGGAAGCGCCCACGCCGTTGTCGGGCTTGACCACCACAGGGTATCCCACCTGCTTGATGAAAGCCTTGCAGCCGTTGAGATCGTCCACCATGTGGTAGCGGGCGGTGGCGATGCCGGCCTTCTGGTAGTACTCCTTCATCTTGCTCTTGTACTTGATGCGGGGCATATCCTCGGTCTGGAAGCCGGAGGTGATGTGGAAATCGGTGCGCAGGGCAGCGTCCCGCTCCAGCCAGTATTCGTTGTTGGACTCCAGCCAGTCGATACGGCCATACTTGAAGATGAAGAAGGCCACAGCGCGGTAGACTTCGTCGTAATTTTCGAGGCTGCCGACCTTGTAGTACTCGTTCAGGCTGTCCTTCAGCTCCGGCTTCAGCTCATCATAGGGCTGGTCGCCGATGCCCAGCACGTTCATGCCGTCGTTCTTCAGCTCCCGGCAGAACTGCCAGTAGTTCGTCGGGAAGTTGGGGGAGATAAAAATAAAATTCTGCATAATTTCGCGTCTTCTTTCCTTGAATATCCTCTATTTGCTGTAGAGAAACCTCTCAGTCTCGCTAACGCTCGACAGCTCCCCTACCGAGGGGAGCCTCTGGCGAAGAGAGGAAGCTTTCCGTTATGCCAAAGCCTCCCCTCATTAGGGGCAGTGGCACGCCGTAGGCGTGACGGAGAGGTTTTCTTTCACCCTAAAATATACGGCATGTAATAAACCGTCTGCTTATACCACCAATCCCAGTCGTGCTTGACGTCGTGGCCCCACAGATCCACCCAGACAGGGATGTTCTTTGCCTCAAAGATGCGCTTGAGCATCCAGGTGGTGTCGGGCTGCTCCCATGCGCCCTGACCGCAGCAGATGACAGCCTTCTGGTTCCGGTACAGCTCCATATAGGGGTGATTCTCCGGGAAGTTGTGCATATAGTCCACGGGAGAGTTCATATACACCAGCTCATCCATGTAGTCGCCGAAGCCGTAGTGGGCGGTGTAGATGCCGCTGAGGGCCAGACAGCCGCAGAAGATGTCGGGCCAGCGGAGGTAAAGGTTGACCGCATGGGTCGCGCCGAGGCTGCAGCCGAAGGCGATGACGCCGGGCAGGTCATCCCAGCCGTTGCGCTCCTTGGACAGATAGCGCAGCTTGGGGACAGCCTCATCCACGATATAATGCAGCCACTGCTCATACCGGCGGATGCGCCAGTAGGGGTCGCCATTGGTGTCCGACCAGGTCTCCTTGTCCAGCGTGTCGATGGACATGACCATGAGCTGGCCCGACTCGATCCAGGGTGCAAGGGTGTCGGCCATGTGGAAGTCCTCGAAGTCGAAGAAGCGTCCGTCCTGACAGGGGATGTACAGCATGGGCCGTCCCCCGTGTCCGTAGACTTTGCACTCCATCTCCCGGCCCAGCGCCGGGCTGTATTCCTTGAAATACTGCATCTCCATATGCTTTCCTCCTCAGTTTGGTTCAATCAAGCTCGTACATCAGGGTGTGGAACACAAAGGGCAGCTGCTTTTCCCAGCTGGCCTCGCTGTGGTTTCCGCCCGGCACGACGCGGGCCGTCAGGTTGATGCCCCGGGCAAAGATCCTGCTGCACATCTCGCCGAAGCCCTTCCGCATCCCGTCGTGGTTGCCCATCTCTCTGGAGCCGTAATCCATGTAGAGCACGGTACCCGGGGCCAGCTTGCAGCGGCCCACCAGCGCCGTCAGCGCCTCCGGAGCCACCCACAGCGAGGGCGAGAGCGCCGCCGCACGGCCAAACACATCGCTGTACTGCAAAAGAGCATACAGGCTCATGAGGCCGCCCATGGAGCTGCCGCCGATGAAGGTATGAGCCCGGTCGGGCTCTGTGCGGTAGTTGGCGTCGATGTAGGGCTTGAACTCGTGGACGAACCAGTTCAGAGTGTCCTTGCCTTTGCCGTCGAAGTGGCCGTACTGCTTATCGTCGAAGCGGTAGGGCGAATACTCCACCAGACGCTCATTATTGGCACCGGCGTTGCACTCCACCGCCGCCACGATGAGGGGCGTATCGGTGTAGTCCAGATAGTCGGCCACGCCCCAGCTCTTGCCGTAGGTGGCGTCCTCGTCGAAAAACACGTTCTGCCCGTCGAACATATACAGCACCGGATACCGCCGGTCAGGGTCAGCCTCGTACATGGTGGGCAGATAGACATAGGCCCGACGCTCTTCTTCGCCGCCCACAGCGGGGTAGCGGATGCTCCACTTCTTTATCATCTTCTCATTCCCTCTCGTTTTTCAGGTGTACTTTAAGTGTATCACCCGCGGCAGAGAATTGCAATCCGCACCGGATACAGCAAACGCCGCCGGGCGTACAGCCGGGCGGCGTTTATAAGCCTTTCAGCTCTTAGTACTTCTTCTCCACAGGGACGATCCAGCCCTTGGTATCGGGGATCTTGCCCCACTGCATACCGGTCATGGTGTCATAGAGCTTCTGGGTGACAGGGCCGATGTTGCCGTCGCCGATGTAGGCGTGCTCACCCTTCCAGACCAGCTCCTTGACGGGGGAGACGACAGCGGCGGTGCCGGTGCCGAAGACCTCTTCCAGCTTGCCGTCGCGGGCAGCCTGCATGATGTCGGCGATGGCCAGCTTGCCCTCGACGACCTCATAGCCCCAGTCCTTCAGCAGCTCGATGCAGCTGCGGCGGGTGACGCCGGGCAGGACGGTGCCGACGGTGGCGGCGGTGTAGACCTTGCCGTCGATCTTGAACATGATGTTCATGCTGCCGACTTCCTCGACGTACTTCTTCTCGACGCCGTCCAGCCACAGCACCTGAGCGTAGCCCTGCTCCTCAGCCAGCTCGCCGGCCTTGATGGAAGCAGCGTAGTTGCCGCCGCACTTGGTGAAGCCGGTCAGACCGGGAGCAGCACGGATGTACTCGTCTTCGACGTAGATGCGCACGGGGTTGATGCCCTCGGCGTAGTAAGCGCCCGACGGAGCGCAGATGATGCAGAAGATGTAGTGCTTGGAAGCGTGGACGCCCAGACCCACATCGTTTGCGAACACGAAGGGACGGATATACAGGGAAGCGCCGTCAGAGTGAGGCACCCAGTCACGTTCCACATCCACCAGAGCCTCGACGGCCTGGATGTAATCCTCAACAGGGATCTTGGGGATGCACAGACGGTCAGCAGAGTCCTGCATACGCTTTGCGTTACACTCGGGGCGGAACAGCTGGATGGTGTCATCCGCAGTGCGGTAAGCCTTCATGCCCTCGAAGATCTCCTGTGCATAGTGGAACACAACCGTAGCAGGGTCCAGCTGGAAGGGTGCGTAGGGGACGATGCGGGCGTCATGCCAGCCCTCGCCCTCGGTGTAGTCCATAACGAACATATGGTCGGTGAACTTCTTGCCAAAACCCAGCTTAGACTCGTCCTGCGGCTTTTCCTTCGGGCAGGTAGTACGAGTGATCTTGATGTCCAACATGATAAATTTCCCTCTTTTCTGATCTCACACAGCGCCGCGCGGGCTGCACGCCCTGCGCCAAATATGCCGAATGTTGTTTTCTATTATAATGCCGTGAAACGGATTTGCAAGCAACCGAAAAATGTTTCATCTTTGGGGCAGTCAAGTTGCCACAAATTATGACCTTATCGGTGTTCAAAAGCGGAAAAACATGGTACAATAAAGTATGTATGTAGATTTTTCGCCAAAAGGAGCTTGCGTTATGATACAGGGTGTTATTTTTGATATGGACGGGCTGATGTTCGACACCGAGCGCATCTGGAACATCTGCTGGGAGCCGGCACTGGCAAAATTCGGCCTGCCCTGCAAGGATGGCCTCTCGCAGGCTGCCCGCGGCACCACCAAGGCCGGCAGCTGCGATGTGCTGCGGCGCTTCTACGGCGAGGACTGCCCCGCCATGGGCATCGTGGAGGAGCTGTACCGGCTGGCCTATGAAGCCTTCAACAAGCCTGTCCCCAAAATGCCCGGCCTCGATGAGCTTCTGGCCTGGCTGGACGAACATCACATCCCCATGGCGGTGGCGTCTTCCAGCCCCATGACCGTCATCGAGGGACATCTGGAACACTGGGGCCTCGGCCATTACTTCAAGGCCGTCATCTCGGGCGAGCACCTGACCCGCTCCAAGCCCGCGCCGGACATCTTCCTGCTGGCGGCGCAGAAACTCGGCACCGAGCCTGCAAAGACGATGGTGCTCGAGGACAGCTACAACGGCGTCCGGGCCGGCGCGGCAGGGGGCTTTGTCACCGTGATGGTCCCCGACCTCTCGCCCGCCACCGACGAGATGCGCAGGATCTATACCTGCGAGTGTGCTTCGCTCCACGAGGTGCGCAGAAAGCTCGAATGCGGAGAACTATGAGCCGCAGCAGACCCGCACCACTTGTGAAATTTCAACATATCATCTGACAAATATCAATAAACCCCGTCATAACTCGGCTTGATCTCTCAGCCGTTTCCAAACTTGAAGCGCTCTCTGAAATACATTATAATAGTGGGGAAACGACTGATTTCCTGCGCTATGAATGGAGTTTGCATCATGAAGAATGATTCTTCCCGGTTCGGGCATATCATCCAGCTTTTCACCGTCCTTCTCACAGCCATCCTGATCAGCCTGTTTTTCGCTGCCCTCGTGCTGGTGGGCAAGATACAGGGTACGGCCCGCGTCGTCAACTACGCCGGCCTCGTGCGCGGCAAGACCCAGCGCATCGTCAAGCTCGAAATTTCCGGCACGCCGGAAGATGATCTCCTCGGCGATGTGGCCTCCTACATCGAAGGCCTCCGCTTCGGCAGCAGCGAGCTGGACCTGGTGCGGCTGGACAACGCGGATTTTCAGACCAAGATGACCGCTCTTTCCAGCGAATTCGACGACCTGAGAAACGAGCTCATCCTTGTCCGTCAGCGCGGCTACACCGAGACAGCCATCATCGCCAAGAGCGAGCATTTCTTCCAGACCTGCGACGAGGCCACCAACCTGGCCGAGGTCTACTCCCAGAAGCGGGCCACGGCCCTTGACTTTCTGGAAAAAGTCGTCCTCGCGGACATCGTGGGGCTGCTGCTTTTGTTCGGTTATCAGATCTTCAAGGCCCTGCGGTACGCGGCCATGAACCGCATTCTGCAGCGCAAAGTCTACCTCGATGAGGCCACCGGCCTGCCCAACAAGAACAAGTGCGAAGAGCTCCTGGACGCGCCCGACCCGCCGGACGGGAACACGGCGCTCTGCGTCTTTGACCTCAACAATCTGCGCACCGTCAACAATAACCTCGGCCACGACAAGGGCGACGAGTACATCCGCTCCTTTGCCGAACAGCTGCGTCTGGCCGTGCCATCCCAGCACTTCGTGGGCCGCGACGGCGGCGACGAGTTCATCGCTATCCTCTACGGCGTGGACTGGGACGGCGCACAAGATGTGCTGCGCGGCATCCGGGCACAGGCGGCAGAGTATTCCCGCCAGCACCCCGAGATGCCCCTAAGCTATGCGGCAGGCTGCGCCATCGCCAGCGACTTCGAGGGCAGCACCCTGCGGGAGCTGTTCCGCCACGCCGACAAGAATATGTATGTGGACAAAAACCGTGCAAATCGCGAGGAGGCCGAGGCCCGGAAACTGCAGAACCAGCAGCTTCTGCAGTGGGTCAACGCCCATGGGTATCAGTTCTCGAACTGCCTCTACTGCGACGCCCTGCTGGACCAGTACCGCGTCCTGCGCACCTCAGCGGGCTTTTTCCTTGCTGACAACGGCAGCTATTCGGGTGCAGTGGAGCAGATCGTGGACGAGTACGCCACCTCCGCCACCCGCAAGACGATGCGGGAAGCGTTGCAGCTGAGCACGCTGTCTGCCGCCCTCAGTGCTGAGCACCCCAAGCAGGAGCTTGCGCTGGATTTTGAGACCGACGGCGTGACCCAGCGCGGACGGCTGACCCTCCTGTTCTGCGACGCCGACCTCCATGGGCGGCTGCACCACTTCCTCGTGGGCTTCGAGTATTTCCGGGACAAGAGCACCGCCTTCGACGAACGCCAGCCCCTGACCCAGTATTACGAGCAGATGAAGCACTCCCTGCTGGAAAACGACAACTATGTGGATGCCCTCATCGACGCAAACGACGCCCTGTTCACTGTGGACCTGACCCACGGCCAGCTCGAGCAGATCTTCTACCGGACTACCGCGCTGCGGCAGTTCGATCTGCAGATGACGCTGCCCTGCTCCTACGACGACTACTGCGCCCAGCGCCGTCACTTCGTCACTCCTGAGACGCTGGAAAACTACCGCATCGTGGACACGGCGTCAAAACTGCTGGAGCGCTTCCACTCGGGCTTCAAGCACGTGACAGTGGAGTACCGGGAGCAGACCTCCTGCGGCGATCCGGTCTGGCTCCAGAAGACCGTCCTCATGGCGCAGGATACCGTCTTTGATGCGGCCTCCGGGCGGGAGATGCCGGTCATCCACGGTATCATCCTCTTCCGGGATACCTCCGTCTTCCATGCACAGGAGCAGGCCGAGAATCAGCGCCTGCAAGAAGCTTTTGAAGAAGCCGACTCGGCCAGCAAAGCCAAGACCGCCTTCATGAACCGGATGAGCCACGACATCCGCACCCCCATCAACGGCATTCTCGGTATGCTGGACATCCTCCGCTCCAACCGGGACGATGCCCGGAAGGTGGACAGCTGCCTTGATAAAATAGACCTCTCCGCTCACCATCTTCTGGCACTGGTCAACGACGTGCTGGACATGAGCAAACTGGAAGCCGGGCAGATGGTGATAGAACAGGAGCCCTTTGACATCGAGGTGCTGCTGCACGACGTCTCGTCGCTGGTGGAGGCACAGATAGAAAAGGACGGCCTGACCCACCGCCGCCACCGGGAGAACGTCCAGCACACCGCCCTCGTGGGCAGCTCCCTCAAGCTGCGGCAGATCATGGTGAACCTGTTCAGCAACGCCATCAAGTACAATAAGCCCGGCGGGTCCATCGACACCTACGCCAGGGAGCTCTCCTGCAACGGCACCACCGTGTGGTACGAGTTCCGCATCACGGACACCGGCATCGGCATGAGCCGGGATTTCCTGGAGAACCAGCTGTTCAAGCCCTTTACCCAGGAGTCCGCCGACGCCCGCACCCAGTACAGGGGTACCGGCCTCGGGATGTCCATCGTCAAGGAGCTGGTCAGCCAGATGGGCGGCAGCATCTCTGCCGAGAGCCAGCTGGGGGAGGGGACTGCCTTCACCTTCCAACTGCCCTTCCTGCTGGACAAGAATGCCGCCACAAAGCCCCAGCTCAAGCCCACCGACAACGGGCGGCTGGACGGGATGCACATCCTGCTGGTGGAGGACAACGACATCAACATGGAAGTGGCCGAGTTCCAGCTCACCAGTCAGGGCGCAGCGGTGGACAAGGCATGGAACGGCAGGGAAGCCGTGGAGCGCTTTGCCGCCAGTGCGCCGGGCGGGTATCAGGCCATCCTCATGGATGTGATGATGCCGGTGATGGACGGCTTCGAGGCGTCCCGGGCCATCCGCGCCCTCGACCGGCCCGACGCCGCCACTGTTCCCATCCTCGCCATGACGGCACAGGCCTCCGACGAGTGCGCCCAGTCCTGCCATCAGGTCGGCATGAATGGCCGTCTCGTCAAGCCTCTGGACGCCAAAAAGCTGGCAAAGAGCATCCGGGAGGCTGTACAAAATCAGCAGTAAAGGAGACGTTCTCATGAAAATCGCAGTCCCATTCGAAGACGGTCAGGTGTTCCAGCACTTTGGCCGCTCCGCACAGTTCAAGTTCTATGAGGCCGAATATGGCCAGCTCCTTCGCACCGAGGTCATCCCGACGAATGGTCAGGGCCACGGCGCACTGGCGGGCTTTCTCGTACAGCATGGCGCAGATGTTGTGCTCTGCGGCGGCATCGGCACCGGTGCGCAGGTGGCACTGATGCAGGCAGGCATCCAGCTGTTCGGCGGCCTTTCCGGCACCGCAGACGCCGCTGTGGCTGACTATCTGGCCGGAAAGCTGGTCTTCGACCCGGACATCCACTGCACCCACCACGACCACGACGAGGGCCACAGCTGCGGCTCCCACTGCGGGGGCAGGTGCCACTGATAGAATAAGCAAAGCCGCCCGTACACTTACTCCCGGACAAACCAAAAAACTTCTTCATCCGACAACGACTTGACGGCATTGGTTCGAGTGACCGCACGCCAAAAATCAAGTCTTGGAGGATACTATTATGACAAAATTGCTTGCCTGCCGCTTCAACATGGATACTAACCGGGTGGAAGCCCGGTTCGCAGATGGCTCTGCTGTTGCCATAGACTGCATTGCCATTGAGGACGAGTACGGCAACGCCCCGGCACAGCGGGCGGAGCTGGACTGGCTGCTGTATAATAAGCCACTGGAGTATGCACAGATGGTGCTGAGAGGGGAGATAGAGCGTTATCTTTCTCTCGGCTGCGACCACGGCAGACTGGAGGATTGATCCACAGAAAACGCGCGGCAAAAATGCTAATCGCGCGGCGCGCGTTTCGGCGCGCGATTAACGATCTTTGTTTTTATCGAATTGCAGTCATTTTCTGCTCTTTCACAAGAAAATCGCGCGTTTCTTTGCGCGTAATAATCGCGCGGCGTGCGTTTTTATCGCTGATTTTCTTTTAAGCAGTATCTTCTTCCGCGCCCTGCTCCTTTTACTTCAATCTTCCCTTCTTCTACAAGCTTTCGGAGAATACGGTATGCCTGATCTTTTGTGTATCCGCACAGCTCTTGAGCTTTCCGATTCGTAATCGACGGCTTATGCTTCAGATATTCAAGAATCCGATCCTTTGCTTGAATCTGGCTGACCGTCTTATCCTGCACATAGGCCACATCGGTTTTCACCGTTTCGTAGACCTTGAGGGACAGCATATAGGTCTTGCCGTTGAGTTCCAGAAGCCCTTCGTCCCGGCAGCCACGCACAGAAATATTACTCCTGATGTGGTAAAGCCCACAGACCGGATTTTATATCCAGCTTGTGGGCTTTGCTTATTTTCAGCTACCCGCCGCAGGCGAACCCACCATCTCCATGACGGCTCTTTTGGAGTTGCTGAAGGATGCCGACCCGGAAATGAAGGCAAAACTCCGCCTAGCACTGCTCACCTGATGCAAAAAAGGGCACTGATTGCAAAGCAATACAGCGCCCTACATCATCGGACATGGAAAACACCGACCGTGCAAAAACCGTGCAGAAACCGTGCACCCATGGCTTACAAAACAAAAAAGCCATGAAATCTTTCGATTTACAGCTTCCACGGTAGACATTCCTACACGTTGGAACCCGCGGGCTAAGCAACAGCCCACTGGGCTGATTGCTTGCGGCGCTGCGCGCCGCCGCCCTGTTCGAGCCCCTTCCATCGTGCTGACAAAAAGAAAAACCAGAACACAAGCGTGTTCTGGTTTTTCTTGGTGCGATGGAAGGGACTCGAACCCCCGGCCTACTGATTCGTAGGAACTGAATGGCACATTTTGTCCATTTCATCATCTGACGGCAAATCGTCGTTTTAATCGAATTGCCGTTATTTTACCGTTGTTATTCTATTGCATTCTTTGCATTGCTTGCACGTCTTTGCACCTGTTATCCATCCTTGCGATGTGCAGAAAATGTGCAAAAGTGTGCAGAGCCAAAATCAGCCCGGCAAAACAGGCTGTTTCGCACAGCCCCAAAAGCTGGATTTCAACGGTATTTATTGTGCAAAATCTTCCAGTTTTATCCAAACAACAATCTTACATGAGACACCGGTTCTATGGCAGGGTTTAGGACATCCGAACAGACACCGTTTGATATAGAAATGAGGTTCACCATGAACAAACTGCTTTCCTGCCGCTACAATATGGACACCAACCGGGTGGAAGCCCGGTTCGAGGATGGCACCACTCTTGCCATCGACTGCATCGCTGTGGAGGATGAGCACGGCAACACCCCGGCACAGCGGGCAGAGCTGGACTGGCTGCTGTATAATAAGCCCTTGGAGTATGCACAGATGGTGCTGAGAGGGGAGATGAAGCGTTATCTTTCTCTCGGCTGCGACCACGGCAGGCCGGAGAATTGAGCCGCAGAAAACGCGCGGCAAAAATGCTAATCGCGCGGCGCGCGTTTTTCAGCGCAAATTCAGCGTAAATCAAACTTTCAGCGTAAAAGTCAGCGTAAATTTTCACTTCACGCTTTTGTACTTCGTTCCTCAGCCTACGCCATCAGGCTGCAAGATTCCGTCCTTGCACATCTGGTGCAGGATATAATAGGTTTGATTCTTATTAAACCCACACAGCTCTTGAGCTTTCTGATTCGTAATCGACGGCTTATGCTTCAGATATTCGAGAATCCGATCCTTTGCTTGAATCTGGCTGACCGTCTTATCCTGCACATAGGCCACATCGGTTTTCACCGTTTCGTAGACCTTGAGGGACAGCATATAACATCAGCTGGTTTTCTGATTTTCATTCATGATCCTTCTGGCTCGGCCGCACGTGGTGTCCTCAAAGGTTTCATCCTCGCTGAATCGCAGCCAATAGGGGGCTTCCATCAGGCAGGCATTGGTGCGCTTGACGATTTCCCAAGCGTTGTAGTCCGGCAGACCCAGCACCTGTGCAATCAGCGAGGCCATCACCTCAGAATACGGCTCATACCCAGCGGTTCCGGCCTCTGTAATGGAGTTGCCCCTGACCATGAAAAGCTGGTCGTCTACATGATGCCAACTGTATTATTAGCATATCCCATGCGCTGCAAGCGCCTCAGCTATACCATCATGGTCACGATCGGTAGTATGCCTGGGCAGATGCTTCTTCAGCAGCTCCGGTGCATTGCTCATCAGATAGCCGTGACCAACAAGCTCCAGCATTTCCACATCATTGTAGTTATCCCCAAAGGCAACAGCATCCTTCGGGGAGATATCCCGCAGGGCGCAGATCCTTTTCACGGCTTCTCCCTTGGTCGTTCCTCCGGGCATGATTTCCAGCAGAGCATTCGATGATTTGACAATTTCGTATTGCGGAAACTGAGCCTTCAATGTGGCTTCTATGGTGTCTGTCCAAGCGGGAGCACAGATGAACAACAGCTTATGCACTTCATCGGCGATCATATCCGCGATCACGCCCTGCTGGGCGGTCGCCTTAACGATTCGCTCTTCCCGTTCAATGCGCGGATCCGTACGGTCCGGTGTGACCCACTGGTCAAACGAGTATGCACCCCATGCCATATCAAAGTGCTGCTGCGCCGTAAAGTCAAGGATTTTTGCTGCTTCTGCTCGGCTCATCCCGCGGTGATAGATGATCTGTCGCTCCTCGTTCAGTATCAGGCTTCCACTATAGGAAACAATACTACACCGCAGGCCGTATTTCCTCACAATGGGTTCGATGCCAGAAGGACTGCGCGCCGAGATAATAACGAATGGGATCTCCTTTTTTTGCAGGAGCTTCAAGGCCCGAAGCGTCCTTGGCGTGATCTCCTGACGAGAATCAAGCAGCGTTCCATCTACATCACTAAATACGATTTTAAGGTCGTCCATGATCGTTCTTTCCTGCGAAAGCATTATTAAAAATATCCGTTGTGTCGTCCGGCTCTTTATCTTGTTTGTTAGCTCTTCGCCACGCCGGTCTCGCGGGCAGCCTTTGCCACGGCATTTGCCACAGCCTCGGCCACGCGGGGGTCGAACGCGCCGGGGATGATGTTCTCCTCGCTGCGGTCGGCATCGGTGATGAGGTCTGCAATGGCGTAGGCAGCAGCCAGCTTCATCTCATTGTTGATATCCCGTGCGCGGACGCTGAGCGCGCCCTTGAACAGGCCGGGGAAGCACAACACGTTGTTCACCTGATTGGGGAAGTCGCTGCGCCCGGTGGCCATCACCCGCACGCCGCCGGCCTTCGCCTCGTCCGGCATGATCTCCGGGGTGGGATTGGCCATGGCAAAGACGATGGCGTCCTTGTTCATGGTCTTGCACAGCTCGGTGGTCAGGATGCCGGGGCGGGACACACCGATGAACACGTCTGCACCCTCCAGCGCTTCCTTCAGACCGCCCTTGATCTGGCGGGGGTTGGTCATCTCGCCCAGCCAGTTCTTGTGCGCTTCGGCGCTGTTGCAGCCCTTGTACAGGGTGCCAAACTGATCCACTGCAATGATGTCCTTGGCACCGGCGGTCATGAGCATCTTGATAATGGCGGTACCGGCAGCGCCGGGGCCGTTCAGCACGATGTGCACATCCTCCATCTTCTTGCCCACCACACGCAGGGCGTTGATGAGGGCAGCAGTGACCACGATGGCGGTGCCGTGCTGGTCATCGTGGAACACGGGGATGTCCAGCTCCCGCTCCAGGGTCTCCTCGATCTCGAAGCACTCGGGGCTCTTGATATCCTCCAGATTGATGCCGCCAAAGGTGGGCGCAATAGCCTTGCAGGCAGCAATGACGCTGGCAGCGTCGTGGGCGTCGATGCAGATGGGGAAGGCATCCACGCCGCCGAACTCCTTGAACAGCACCGCCTTGCCCTCCATGACCGGCAGACCGGCCTCCGGGCCGATATCGCCCAGACCCAGCACGGCAGTGCCGTTGGAGACAACGGCTACCATGTTGCCCTTGAAGGTGTACTTATATACATCGTCGGGGTTTTCCTTGATCTTGCGGCAGGGCTCGGCCACACCGGGGGTGTAGGCGGTGGACAGGTCGTCACGGGTGGCGACTTTCACCTTGCTCACGATGCCCACCTTTCCCTTGTGGGTCTCGTGCATTTCCAGAGCTGCTTTATTGTAATCCATTTGAATTTCCTCCCATTGGTTCAAAACTCATTTTTCCAAGGACTTTCATCGCTGTAATCGTGGGAAATATAATCGTAAATATAGCCGATCTCACTGTCCGGCAGGTTGATGCGGTACTGCTCCGCAATGTTGGCAAAGCAGCGCCGCGCCAGTGCCACAAAGTCCCGGTGCTCTTCACAGAAGCGTTCCAGCTCACGGTAGCTCTTGATCTCCTCTTTTTTCACCAGCCGCTCGATCAGGCAGCTGATGTGCAGGTTCAGACCCACCACAGTCTTGGGCTGGAAGTGGGAGCCAAGCGCCCGCTGCATCTCCTCCAGCATATCTGCTACCAGCGAAAGCACCCTCGATGCATTCAGGATGGTGAGCGATTCCACCACATTCTCCAGCGAGAACTGGTTGACCAGATTCTGCTTGAAGTGCTCGAACTCTTCCTCGGTCAAATAGCTGCACAGGCCGCTCTTGATCTTATCCAGTCCGCGCTGGGTGATGATGTCCTCCACAGCCACCACCGGAAAATCCGCCGGGCCAAGTTCCATGGTGGATGCCGCAAACAGCACGTTGCAGGTGTCCCAGTGGCCATTCTGACGCAGCTGCTCGTAGGTCTGCACATCGTAGCACAAAAAGCGCGCGTTTACCTTCGTGTTCAGATGATTCAGGCTGTGCATGAACAGCTCGCTCACCTTTGCGGCGACGTTGCTGCCGCTCTCGCTCACAAACAGGATCACATCCTCTTTGCGGGCTTTTTCCAGGATCTTATAGCGGATCTGCGAAGCATTTTTGGCATTTTCCAGAACCTCTGCCAGCGGCATCCCGTCCAGAATATGGCTGCCCACCGAAAGTGCCATCGCTGTGGAAACATTGTTGATGATCCCGAGGTTGACATTCGGCAGGTCGTCCAGAAGCTCGGTGATGTTTTCCAGTGAGCCGAGGTCTACCAGGATCAGCACATCGCGGTTCTCGTTGAAATAAAGGATCTTTTTGACCTGACTGACGATCTCGCTGACCGGCACATCATAGGGCATATCGATGGCGTTGAACAGATACTTATGCAGCATCTTGTTGCACACGTCTGCAATGCTGCTGGCCGTAGCGTAACCGTGGCAGATGATGAACGCCTGCACTGGCAGCTTGTTGCCGGGGCGGTGCAGCACCTCCACAAAGGCGCTGATCATCAGGATGCCGATGGACGAGAAATGCACATCGGTGGTGTTCTGCACCATCAGCAGCAGATCACTTGCCACCGCAAAACTGTAGGGCGCATCCCGCCGGACAGCCTCGGTCAGGTCTGCCACCAGCTGCTGCATCTCGGCGTTGTCCTCCGGCAAGGCATCATCGAACACATTGCCGAAATACACCCACCGCGCCAGCATCAGGATAAAGCTGTTGGGGAAGCCGACGCCGTACAGCTCATGGATGCGCTCCGAGATGCGCAGCATCCCCTGTTCGATGCCCTTGATGCGCTCATCTGCGATCTTGTTCTGGAACAGGATATAGTTGTTGTACTCCTCCAGCCGGTGCACCATGCGGGTGCAGAATCCGGCACATTCCAGACTGCCCTGTAAATACAGCCGCCCCTGCTCCCGGATCTCCTCCAGCAGACGGTGCTCCCTTTCAAAGCCGCAGTCCTCCCGCAGGTCGTCCAGTGTCAGCGCACGGTTCTGCGCACCGGCTTCCGGCAGCAGCAGGCAGCTCTCAAACACGGCATCCGGCAGCACTGGCAGACCGATGCAGATGTCGCCGTCCCGGCTGCGGGAGTATGCATTGGTGCAGCTGGTACGGATGACCTGCTCCAGCTGACCCACGTTCCGCTCATACGGATACTGCATCAGCATCTGGTATGCCTGACCCGTCACCTGCACCCTGCGGCCGATGCGCTGCTCCTCCTGCATCAGAAAACGATAGATGAGCCGCTTTTTCTCCAGCAGCGACCGGCTGCGCAGCGGCAGAAGCTCTGCCTGCACCGGCACACTGTTCTTGAGCGAGGGCGGCACCGTCTGCACACCGAAGATCAGGCGCGGATACTTCGCGCCCAGCTCCGGCAGCACTGCCGTTAAAAAGCGCACAGTCTCGGCCTGCACACTGCTCTCCAGCTGGTCAAAGCCGTGCAGGTACAAAAAATCGCTGCCGGTGCCAGCCTCCAGCCTGCGTTTGAACGAAGCGGCAAAGCCGGTGCCGCCCGGCTCTGCTGCGCCCCACATGGCGCAGTCCAGCTCGGTAAAACGGCTCTCTGCCGGCACGACCTGCTTTTCCTTTGCATACTCCCAGGTCTTGCCGGCCAGCAGACGCTTGCCGGTGCCTTTTTCGCCCGCCAGCACCAGCGGCAGGCCGGTGGGCGGATACTCCACCGCCACACGGCATTTTTCCACGGCGGATTTCAGGCTGAGGTGATAGCCGATGACTCCCGCAAAGCAGCTGTCCGCACGGCGGCCATGGTTCAGATCCTGCTGCAGAAACTGCAGATCCTCATATTCAGCATCCAGCGTCTGAACGTTAAATTTCCGGCTCAGCGTCTCCCGCAGGAAATAATAGACCGGCCGGGTATTGATCTTGACCATCCAGCCCTCTTTGAAAAACTCGTTCAGGTACTGGCTCACCGTGTTGCGGCTGATGTGCAGCACCGCACCCATTTCCTGCGTGGTAAACGGTTGCAGCACCTCAAAGTTCACCTGTCCGGTCTGCTGTTCCAGATAGTTGTACAGCTCCTGCTGGGTCGGATTCAGCTTCTGCAGATTTGCCATTGTCACCTTTGCTCCTGTTGTTTTTTACGCTCAGCCCTTGTTCAGAAAGGGGACTACCAGCTCCGACCACACATCGTCGAAGAATTTTTTACTGTCCAGCGCCTGCACCGTGACCACCGCTTTGCTCTTGGGCACCACCACGATGTACTGACCATACATACCGTCTGCGCGGTAGGATTCGTCGTCCGGGTTCGTCCAGAAGAAATAGCCGTAGCCGTGCTTGGGGGCATTGACCGGGTACTGGTTTTTTTCTGCCTCATGCAAATATGCGGGGTCCAGAAGCTGCTCGCCGTTCCAGCAACCGTCGTGCAGCAGGAACTGCCCGATGCGGGACATCTCGTCAATGCTCAAAAACAGGCCGTTCGCTCCGGCAGAATGTCCCATGGGGCAGGTGAGCCAGTCCGGGTTGCCGATGCCCAGCTTATCAAAAAAGCGGGGCGTCATGTAGTCCTTTAGGGTGCATCCCGCAGCGCGCTCCACGATGCAGCTGCACATATAGCTGTTGAAATTGTTGTACTCGAACCGGGTGCCCGGCTCATAGGGGAACTCATTGCGCAGGAAATAATCCTGCCAGTCCCTGCACTGCAGCCGCTGCGCATCATTCCAGAAGAACATTTTATCCTTGGAGCCGCAGCCCATCATCAGCAGGTCTCGCACGGTCATGCGGCGCAGGTTCGGTGCAAGCTCTGCGGGGTCATACTCCGGATAGAACCTGAGCACCCGGTCGTCCAGTCGCAGCAGCCCCTCCTGCACGGCAAGCCCCACACCGATGGAGGTAACGCTCTTGCTTACCGAATAAGCGTGCAGGCGCGTAGGCTTATCCAGACGGGCATAGCTTTCCTCCAGCGTATCATTGCGCCATGCCTGCACAAAGTTGATGACGATATCCTTCTGCTTCATTTTCGCAATAAATTCTTCGGTACAGTTCATTGCAGCCTCCTGATAAGTGGGAAAGCGGATGTCAGCCCACGCTCCCATCCGCTTTCCATTTTACTATAAAATCGCCGTCTTGAAAAGTTCTGCTCAGAAAATACCGATGGCAGTGAGCAGAACACTGACTACGATGATGCCAAGCAGGATCGTGTTGGGCTTCGTGCCCTTCTTGAGCAGCCTGTAGACGCCCAATGTGGTAAGCAGCGAGAGCACCTTGGGCATGATGCCGTTGATGACATCGATCAGCTTGATGGCGTTGTCGCCGCTGCCAATGGCAACGACCGGGTTGATGCTGACCATGGAGGCCGACATGCCGCCGATGACCAGCAGACCGATAATGGCCGCTGCGGTAAAGATCTTTTCGGTCAGGCCCAGCTCCTCAAAGCGGTTCAGTGCCTTCATGCCGGAGTTGTAGCCCCAGTGGCAGCCGAAGTAGCGCACCAGCACGTTGGGGATGTTGAACAGCAGCAGGAACAGGAACGGCGCAAACAGGTTGCCCGTAAGTGCCAGCGAGCAGGCGATGCCGCCGGCCAGAGGACGCAGGGTGCCCCAGAATACCGAGTCGCCGATACCGGCCAGAGGGCCCATCAGACCAGCCTTGACCGAGTTGATGGTGTTGGGGTCAAAGTCCTCCTGTGTGGCGTTCTCCTCCTCCATGGCCGCTGTAATGCCGAAGATAAAGGGGCAGAGCATGGGCGTGGTGTTGAAGAACTCGGCGTGACGCTGCAGTGCCTCGCCCAGCTCCTTCTTGTCCGGATACAGCTTCTGTAGAATCGGGGACAGCGCATACTGCGCACCCTGACTCATCTGACGCTCGTAGTTAAAGGATGCATTGACCGTAAAGGATCTCCAGAAAACCCTGTTGATATCGCTCTTGGTGAGCAGCTTTTTCTCGTTATTAGAAGTCATCGTCAGCACCTCCGTCAACCACAGCAGTATTATTCGGCTTGTTCTGGTCGTTGACCAGCATCAGAGCCACAATGATCACGCCCAGCAGTGCAATGCCCAGCACGGGAACATTGAGGTATGCAGCCAGCAGGAAGCCCAGCAGGAAATACGGAGCAACCTTGGGGCTGATGAGGATCTTGCCCAGCATAGCAAAGCCCAGTGCAGGCAGGATGCCGGCGGCCACGGAAATGCCGCGGATGATGAATGCGGGGATGATGGCCAGGAAGCTCTGCACCGCGTCGCTGCCGCAGTAGAAGCAGATGGCGATGACCAGAGACATGACGATATCGTAGGAAAGGAAGCTGATCATGTGCATGGCATTCACGCCGGCGGCGTTGCCTTCAGCCGCATATTTATCAGACTTATGCAAAAACCAGCTGCGGGCGGTCAGATAGAAGGTGTTCTTGATCAGCAGAGCCACCGTTGCAATGGGCAGTGCCAGTGCAAGGGCAGCCTCTGTGCCATTTCCGGAAACAATGGCCAGCGCCGTACCCAGAATGCCGCCTGCGGTAATCTCCGGCGGCAGCGCTGCGCCGATGGTCACGTTGCCCATGAAGGCCAGCTCCAGCGTAGCACCCACGGCCAGACCCGCGTTCACATCGCCCAGCACCAGACCGACCAGCGGGCCCATCACGATGGGGCGCTGGATCATGGAGTTGCCGACGCCGCATTCCAGAAAACCGATAAAGGAAACCAGTGCGATCAATAATGTCTTTACAAGCATGTTGTTTTCCTCCTGTTCTTGATGGATCAGGTCAATATTTTCTTGGCATCACTGGGCACTGCCTGGATGAACACCTCAATGCCCTCCGCAGCGGCCTCGTGCAGCAGCTTTTCCTCTTCGTCCGATACATAGACCGTATGGGACAGTGCGTGGCGGTCCGGCGCAGACTTTGTGCCGCCCAGATTGATGCTCTTGATCTGGGTGGTCTCCCGCGCCAGACGCACCGCATCCTTGACATTGCCGGTCACGATCATCAGGCTGTACTTGTCCGTCTTGCCTTCATTGATGGCGGCGATGGAATCATCCACCGTCTTGATGACGAGTTTGGCATTGTTGGGCTTGCCCAGACGCAGCGCAGCCTTGCGCACATCATCGGTAGCGGCCGCATCGTTTGCGATCAGGATGCAGTTGGGGTTCAGCTGGCCACACCAGCTGAAAACCACCTGACCATGCAGCAGACGATGGTCAACGCGCAGTAGTTGGATCATAAATTTTTTCCTCCTTATCAGAAATCTTCTTCTTTACTGACGAACTCCGGCTGCTGAATGGAAGCCTGTGCCTCTGCGATGCCGGTTCTGACCAGTTCATCCAGCGGCAGCTCCTCCTCGGTCAGCAGAGTTGCGACCAGCGTCAAATTCATTCCGGTGATCACGCGCACACCAGGCTGTGCCGCAAAGACGACAGCTTCCTTATTCACGCTGCCACCCAGCACATCCGTAACGATGACACATTCTCCGTCTGCCTGACGGAGCATCGCCTCCAGTGTGTCATGGACATTGCACTCCGGCGTTGTGTAGGCATCGAACGCCTTGAGCGCCTCCTGTTCTCCCAGGATCATCTCCACCGTGTTCTTCATGCCGGATGCCAAATGTCCGTGTGACGCTAGGATTACAGTTCTCATATGCATCCCTCCTTGTGCTTGCAGTATACACCCTGCACAGTTTTTATTTCATTGTGACAGTCTTTTTGGTAATTAAATCCCGCGCTTTCGACACTGTTCGCGCTCTCCTCGACACTGCTGCGATAAAACCGTGCATACAAGCACCGGTTTCCATCAAATTTCCCAGAATATAAGTCCTACTATCACTGTTTTACTGCAATAAAACTTGCAAAACCATCTTGACGCTCACCGCAATCCATGATACCCTTTATCGCAAATCCCACCAAATTTGTAGAAAAGTACAGAGCGGCGAGGATTTATTCTCCATGAAGATTTTTACCGCCCCGCAACACACCCGATCTATTTTGCCGCCGATTCACCCGACAAAATCATCGCTGCGCTGCATGGGCGGTATTTTTCTTTTTCACGAATAAAATCTTATGTAGTTGTACGAATCTCCAAAATTCATTTTTAGTTGTTGACTGCACAACTTCAAAGTGTTATTCTTGTGCTTGAAAGAAGCCGGACGTAGTGTCCGCACTGCGCCCGGCTTTCTTCATACTGTACCTTGAATTCTTCATAAGCCGTCTGAACGAGATACTGCGCCATGACCTCACACTTTCTGTGGGCGAGCCGGACAACGCCGCTGCAAAACAGGGGTAGGAACTGCGTTCGGTGTGAACGGTGACCATGAGCAGGGGCTTTGCCTTTTCACACGTTTTGCTCTGCAAAATTTTCAACGTGCATTGCGGTTCGACTTCTGAAATTTTCAGTGTTGCACGGAAAGGGCGAAAGCAAGTATCGACCTGTGGCCACAAATTTTCAATGCTTGAAAATGTTCTGTCACATGGTCTGTCACTTGTTGGGGAGTGCCTTCCCCAAACCCTGCTCCAGCGTTGCGCTGGTTTCAGCGCAAAAGCGGCGTGTCGCATTACATAGCCCTCTCCATCCCGGAGTGGGCATTTATATCATTTTCACAGGAGGTCGAATATGGCTGAAATGAAAAGTCCGAACGCACACGCAAAGAAGAACCGCAATGACACGCCGCGAAAACGAAAGACACACATCATCAAAGTCCGAGTGACCGCAGAGGAAAAACTGCGGATCGCATACGCCTGCAAAGAACTCCACCTCACCCAATCCGAACTCGTCCGCCGCGTCCTGTACGGCGTGAACGTCAAGCACACCGTTGTGGTGGCGCAGGGCGGCGAGGATGCACTGGCGGCGCTTGCCGCCTTGTCTGCTCAGTGCAGCAAGGTGGGAAGCAACCTCAACCAGCTTGCACGGCACTTCAACTCCGGCGGCAAAGACACCGAGCAGCTCCGGGCGCAAATTCTGGAGGAACTGTCCGCACTCACGAACTTTCGGCTGAAAGCCGAAGAAACGGTTGGTGAACTGTATGGCAACCATCAAGCATTTGACCTCGAAAAACTCTAACTATGCCGCCGCCGAAAGCTATCTCACCTTTCAGCACAACGAGTACACCGGCCTGCCCATTCTGGACGAGAAGGGCAGACCCAAGCTGCGGGATTCGTACCTGCTCGACACCCTTGAGTGCGGCGAATCCTCGTTCGCTATGGCCTGCCTGATTGCCAATCGCAAGTACGGCAAGAACGGCAGGCGGGAGGACGTGAAGACCCACCATTATATCATCAGCTTCGACCCGAAGGACGCAGTAGAGAACGGCCTGACCATGGAGCGGGCGCAAGCCCTTGGCTTGCAGTTCTGCAAGGACAACTTCCCCGGTCATCCCGCCATCATCTGCACCCACCCGGACGGTCACAACAGTGCCGGGAATATCCACGTCCACATCGTCATTGGCAGCTTGCGTGTCCGCACCGTGGAACGGCAGCCCTTCATGGACAAGCCGTGCGACTGGGAAGCGGGCAAGAAGCACCGCTGCACCTCTGCCATGCTCCGGCACCTCCGTGTCGCAGTCATGGAGATGTGCGAGCAAGCCGATCTGAACCAGATCAACCTGCTGGAAGCCCAAGGCGACCATGTTTCGGAGCGCGAGTATTGGGCGCAGCGGCGCGGACAACGCCGCCTCGACCATGCCAACGCCAAACTTGCCGCCGAAGGGCAGCAGCCCACCCAGACCGTCTATCAGACCGAGCTGGACAAGCTGCGAAAGCAGATCTACGCTGTGCTGAACAAGACTACCACCTTCGAGGAATTTTCTGCATTGCTCATGCAGGAACACGGCATCGCCGTGAAGGAGAGCCGAGGCCGGTTGAGCTACTGCCCGCCCGGTCGGACAAAGTTCATCACCGCCAAGAAACTGAGCAAGAAGCTGGAAAAAGAGCAGGTGCTGACCGCCCTCTCCCAGAACATCCAGCTTGCCGCCATCATCCAGCCCAGCAGCGAGAAGAAGCCGGATAAGATCCGAAAGATGATCGACATTCAGGCGAAAATCGCAGAGGGCAAGGGTACAGGCTACGTCTTCACTGCGAAGAAGCTCAACCTGAAAACGATGGCGCAGACCCTGTGTCTCCTGCAGGAGAAAAAGCTGCTCAGCGAAGATGCCCTGCACCAGCGCATTGCCGAACTGCAAACCCAGCACGACGATGCACTGGCGGTGGTCAAAGACATGGATGCCCGCATGGTCTCCCTCAAGGAGCTGCGCGGGCATCTTGTGGTCTATCGGCAGTACAAGCCCCTTGCACAGAAGCTCCGGACTGTGCGGAATCCCGCCAAGTTCAAGGAGCAGCATCGTGCAGAGCTTGCCGTTTACGATGCAGCCTGCGCCTATTTCAAGGCCAACGGGCTCAGGACGCTGCCGGACCTCAAAAAACTGGATGCCGAATACCAGACCCTTTCCTCGGAGAAAAACGGGTTCTACACCCGCTACAAGAAAGCGCAGATCGAACTGCGTGAACTCCGCACCGCACAACAAAACGTGGAAGCCTTCTTCCGCAAGGAAGAGCGCGGCCACGCCGTACCGCAGCAGGAGGTCAAATGAACAACACTCTGACGGATCGATGTGTGAATAAACCCAACCTCACCCACGCCCCTCACCGGGCTTCGTCCTTTCGCCTGTACCCCACCCATTGGGACGGAGGGTAGCACCTCTGTCTTTTCGGACGTAAAGAACGCCATCTCGACCCGGCAGGCAGCGGAGCTATACGGCTTCGCCGTAAACCGGAACGGCATGATGTGCTGTCCCTTCCACGGGGATAAACACCCCAGCATGAAGGTAGACAGCCGTTTCCACTGTTTCGCCTGTCAGGCGGATGGCGATGTGATCGATTTTGTCGGCAGACTTTTTCAACTTTCTCCCTATAAGGCTGTGGAAAAGTTGAAGAACGATTTCGGCATGGCACTTGCCGACGGCAAGGTGCGGCTTGCTCCCCGCAGACCGCCCACCGTCCGGCAGCAGCTGCTGGACTATTACCGCTGTCTGCAGCGTTGGCGGGTCCGATACGCACCGCAGTCACCCACAGAAGAACTTCACCCCTGCTTCCTTGAAGCGATAAAGAACCTTGACATCGTTGAATATTATCTGGACTGTTCGGTGCTCCCGGACCCGCAGACCGAAAACGAGCTACGGAAGTATTGGGAGGGATTGCATGAGCGACTGGAAAAAGAGGAACGACGATTGGCGTGATGAGGACGAACTGGAAGAAGAGGAAGAATGCGAATGCCCTTGGGTAGACAGCAAGGGCAAAGTGCGTGAAACCGCTTACTGCCAGTACCTTTTAGAGAAACACCCCATGATGTGCCTGAAACAGAAGCTGTTCGACCAGAACGGCGAGGTAGACGAGGACGCACTGCTCTACGAAGTCCACAGCGACCTCCGTGACTTTGTGCTCGACAACCTTGCCAAGAAGGAAAAGCAGGTTCTGGACGCACTCCGCATCGAAACCTATACCCCCGAATGGAAACCCCAGCTTGACCGCATCCATCTCCAGAACGGAACCTACTTTCTGGACGAGCGGGGCTTTGTGCCGGAAAAGGAACTCTGCCTGAACCGGCTCCCCGTGGAATACCAGCCCGATGCCCCCGCACCGACCAAGTGGCTGGAATTTCTGGACGGTCTGCTCATCCCGGAGGACATTCTGACCTTGCAGGAATACCTTGGCTATCTCCTGATCCCGTCTACCAAGGCGCAGAAGATGCTGGTCATGACCGGCAAGGGCGGCGAGGGAAAATCCCGCATCGGCTTGCTGCTGAAGAAGCTGTTCGGGGAAGCCTCTCACTCCGAATCCATCCTCCGCATCGAAACGAACCGCTTTGCCAGTGCAAATCTGGAGTACAAGCTGGTCATGGTCGATGACGATCTGAACATGGTGGCTTTGCCCGAAACACGGAACATCAAGTCCATCGTCACCGCCGAGGACCGTTTGTGCATCGAGCGGAAGAATAAGCAGGCTGTGCAAGGCTTGCTGTACGTTCGTTTCATCTGCTTCGGCAATGGCAACCTTGTGGCTGCTCACGATGACAGCGACGGCTTCTGGCGCAGGCAGATCCTGATCACGGTGAAAGACCGTGACCCTGCCCGAGTGGATAACCCGTTCCTTATCGAAGAGCTGTCCGAGGAGCGTCCCGGCATCCTGCTGTGGATGCTGGAGGGGCTGCACCGTCTGCTGGCGAACCGCTATCAGTTCACCATCAGCGAGCGCTCCATCCAGAACCTCGAAGCAGCCATGGCGGACAGCGACAACCTGACCCAGTTCATGCAGGCAACGGCGTATGTCCGCTTCAAGCCCGACACCGAGGAACGCTCCACCTATCTCTACCGCGCCTACACCAAGTGGTGCGAGGATAATCTGGAATCACCCGTTCCGCAAAAGAAGTTCAGCCAGTTCCTGCTGAAAAATGCCGGGAAGTATGGCCTGACCTTTTCCAAGCACATCGAGGGGAAGTACCGCGGCTTCCGGGGCGTATGCGTCCACCCCGCCTTTGCTGCGGCATAAAACACACGAAAAGTAAAAAACTCCCGCCCCACGCGCCCCAAATCAGTGGTTTCGACTTGTTATCGCTGTTTTCTTCGGGCGCATGTCTGCCCTTTCCGGGCGGATGCAGGGCGGCAGCACGCCCTTCAGGGTGGGAGAGAAACCAGAATGCGCCCCAAGAGGGCGCGTGCATCCCAGCCATGCGCCCCATAAAATCAACACAGGAAGGTACTTTTGTATGGTTTGGGGCGCGTGGGGCGCGTAAATTCAAGTTCTCGCACTTTTTTGGGCTGCTGCTTCGGGTCAGGAGCGGCAGGCCCTTACATATTTACCGGCCCACAGGGTGCAGCTCAACCGGAACTGCGCCGGGTCTGGAGAAGTGCAAAGGAGACATGCCTATGACGAATGTCCGCAAAAATTCCGCCAAACTGACCCGTGAGGACTTGAAAATCGCGCCCGAATCCCCTACAATGAAATTGTCCGAAACCCCTGCCGTAGAACCTTCTGACCAGACCAGCAAAACCGTCCGACACGCCCCGCTCGTTTACCGGGTGGAGGAGATCGCCCAACTGTTGGCGATCTCCAACCGTGCTGCGTACAATCTGTGCAACACCACGAAAGACTTCAAGGTGATCCGCCTCGGTACCAGCATCCGGGTGAGCAAGCAGAGCTTTGACGATTGGTTTGCAGCGGTCTAAGGGAGGGAATATCTATGGCATCTATTATGAAACGTGGCAACACGTATTCCGTCCGATACAACTACAAAGATCATGCTGGCAAGCCCTGCAAGGGCTGGGAAACCTTCAAGACCAAGGCCGAAGCGCAGGAGCGCAAGATCACGGTGGAGAAGGAACTGTTGGATGGCACCTTCCTCGTGCCCAACACCATGACGGTGGAGGAGATGCTGTACAAGTGGATCCCCATTCAGTCCAGCAAACACAAGTGGTCTCCCAAGACCTACACCCAATCTGTGGCGATGGTGCAGAACCTCATCGTGCCGTATATCGGAAAGCGGAAGGTGCAAGACCTCCGCACCTACGACATTGAGCAGTTCTACGCCACCCTGAGCCAGACCCCCTGCGGGCAGTATGTGCACGGTGTGAAGCAGGAGCTGACGGAAAATCAGAAGAAACGGCTGTTATCCAGCACGTCCATTCACGAAGTCCACACGCTCCTGAAGACCGCCTTTTCGTATGCCGTTGACTGGGATCTGATTCACAAATCGCCTACTCCCCGTGAAGCCCCCAAGATCAACACCGAAGAACGCACCATCTGGGATGAGCGCACCATGTTGGCGGCGCTGCAGACCATCGAGAACTCCGCTCTGCATCTGGCGGTGCACATGAGCATGATCCTCTCGCTCCGTGAGGGCGAGATCCTCGGCTTGCAGCCGGGAGATCTCGACTTTGATGCAGCAGACGGACGGGGAACCATCTCGGTGAACAAAGCCCTGCAGCGTGCCGACAAGGTCGCCTTGTCCAAGATCGATCCCACCCAGATCTACCACACCTTCCCGGACAGACGGGAGGGGAGCAAGTCCTCGCTGATCCTCAAGCGGACTAAGACCAAAAAGTCCAACCGCATCCTGTACATGACCAAGCCCTTGAAAGAGGAGCTTCTGGCATGGCTGGAAAAGATGAAGCAGGACGAGCAGAGCGCCCCGGAAAAGTACAGCAACTGCGGTCAGCTGTTCCGCTTACCAGACGGCTTACCCATTGCCCCGGACGTTCTGACCAAGTGGTATCGTATGTGGCGGGCAGAGCACCCGGAGTTTGAGAAGATCGTGTTCCACGGTCTGCGCCATTCCAGTGCCACCTACCAGCTGCTGCAGTCTGGCGGTGACTTCAAGTCGGTGCAGGGCAACACCGGCCATGCAACCGCCACCGTCCTGATGGACACCTACGCCCACACGCAGGACAAACCCCGGTTGGAGTTGACCGAGAAGATCGAAGCCGACTTCTACACGCAGGATGTGGCCGGTGCAAAGCCGCAGGAACCCCCGGAAAACAAAACGCCGGTGGCAACAAAAATCACGGGTAAAATGATTCTTGAAGCCATCCGGCAGATGGACGCAGAGGAGCGCCGCGAGCTGACGCGGGTACTCTTCGCGTAAAATTCTCTTTTTTGTGCAGCGAAATACACGCTGTGCAAGCGATGCAAAGAGTTCATGGCTTTTTTGTAAAGTGTGCAGGAGATGTGCAAAAGTGTGCAGACTCTGCCAGAAAAACAAAAAAGCCATGAAATCTTTCGATTTCACGGCATTTTCTGGTGCGATGGAAGGGACTCGAACCCCCGGCCTACTGATTCGTAGTCAGTCACTCTATCCAGCTGAGCTACCAACGCATACGTTCCGTTCGGAACATGATGTATTTTATCACTGAACCGGGGTTTTGTCAACACTTTTTCGGAAATATTTTTGAGGTTCCTGAAAAAGAACGTCTTTTCATCCACTTTTCTTTTATTTTCTATGCATCAGCCCTGCTCTGCGAGGGTCTGGGCGATACGGACGCCGGTGGGCGTGGCGGCAAGACCTCCCTGACCGGTCTCGCGGAGGTCGGGGGAGAGCAGGCTGCCCACGCGGCCCATGGCGTCGATGACCTCATCACAGGGGATGGCGTAGTCCACCCCGGCAAGGGCCATATTCGCACAGGAGACGGCGTTCACCGCGCCAACGACATTCCGCTTGACGCAGGGAACTTCCACGAGGCCGGCCACGGGGTCGCAGACGAGGCCCAGCAGGTTGCCCAGAGCCATTGCGGCGGCAGCGGCGCACTGCTCCGGCGCGCCGCCCTTGAGGTGGCAGAGAGCGGCGGCGGCCATCGCGCTGGCAGCGCCCACCTCGGCCTGACAGCCGCCCTCCGCGCCCGCGAGAGTGGCGCGGGCCGCGATGACCTGACCGAACCCGGCGGCGACATAGAGGGCGTCGCAAATGGACTCTTCGTCGGCCTCGCCGCTGCGGGCCAGCGGCAGCAGAACAGCGGGCAGGACGCCGCAACTGCCCGCCGTGGGGGCAGCGACGATGCGCTTCATGCAGGCGTTGCACTCGGCGGTCTTGAGAGCTTCGGCAGTCACTGCGGCGAGGTAATCACCGCCAAGGCTCTTTCCTTCTTGATGGGCCTGCTCCACCTTGGCCGCATCGCCGCCCGAAAGGCCGCTTCGGCTGCGCTGGGCCGGGTCATAGTCCCGGCTGGTGGCCTGCATCACCTGCCAGAGGTGGTGCATCATCTCCCGGCTGTGGGCCTCGGTGAGGCGGCTCTCGGCCAAATCGCTGCGGAGGATGGCCTCCGAAAGGGAAATATTCTGGCTGCGGGCAGCGGCCAGCATCTCTTCACAGGATAAAAACGACACTTCTCAGCCCTCCTCGCATTCTTCCGGCTCGTCGATGTTCAGGCAGGTAACTTTGCGGATGCCCGGCATCACGGCCATCTGCTGTTCCAGCACGTGGGGGATGTGGGAGTCGCATTCCAGCACCATAACGGCGTAGCCGCCCGTCGCGGCGCGGAACACCTGCATGGACGCGATATTGATGCGGCGCTGGGCCAGCGACATAGTGACCTCGGCGATGCAGCCGGGGGTGTCCTCGTTATGAATGATAAGGGTGTTGCTGTCACCGCCAAAGTCGGCAGGCACACCGTCGATCTCAGTCACGCGGATGCGTCCGCCGCCCACAGAGGCCGCCTTCAGGACGAGGATCCGGCCCGCCTTACTCTTTAAGGTAAGCACCGCCGTATTCGGGTGGGCGGCACGGAGCTCCACCGGATGGATGGTGAACTTCATGCCGGCCTCCTTGGCCAGCGCGAAGCTGTCGGGCAGGCGGGGGTCGTCCGGGCGGAGACCCAGCAGACCCGCCACCAGCGCACGGTCGGTGCCGTGGCCCCGGCCTGTGGTGGCAAAGCTGCCGTAGAGCCCAATGTCCGCCTCGGCGGGGACGTCGCCCAGCAGCTTCTGAGCCGTATATCCAATGCGGGCTGCACCCGCCGTATGGCTGGAGGAGGGGCCGATCATCACCGGCCCGAGAACGTCGAACAAACGCATGAGGTGTACACTTCCTTCCGTTTTGCAGCGCCCGGGATCCCATTCGCTGACAAAAGAACAGATTTTCTTTCTTTTTATTATACCGCTTTTGAGCTTATTGTGCTATAATAACTTCATAATGTTTTGAATCTTGCCCTTTCAGGGGGCAGCACGGAGGGTAGAACCTATGAAACTGGTAAGCGTGGAAACTCCCGAAAAGAGTGTCTGCAAAATGACTTTCAGCGCTTCGGCCGAGGAGCTGGAAGCTGCGTCCAACGCCGTGTACGAGCGCACCCGCGCAACGTACACCATCAAGGGCTTTGCCAAGGGCGAGGCTGACCGCGCCCAGATCGAGGCCGACCGCGGCGAGCACACCTTCTGGTACGACGCCATCAACGATTTGATGGACAAGGACGTCCCGGCCCTGTACGACGCAGCGATGGCAGAACATGGCTTCCACGCTGTGGACGAGCCGGTCTACGACCTGGTCAGCGTGAAAAAGGACGAGGGCTTTGTGGCCACCGCCACCACCGCCCTGCAGCCTGAGCTGAACCTGACCCAGACCACCGGCTTCAAGACCGAGTGCGTCACCCCGGAAGTCACCGACAAGGAGATCGACGCTGTGCTGGAGCGCCGCCGCGCCATGGCCGCTGAGCTGGTGCCTCACAAGGGTCCGGCCGTCAAGGGCAACATCGTCCACATCGACTACGAGGGCCTGCTGGAAGGCAAGCCCTTCAACGGCGGCACCGCCCAGAACCAGACCCTGCAGCTGGGCAGCGGCCGGATGATCCCCGGCTTCGAGGAAGGCATCCTCGGCCACAAGGGCGGCGAGGAGTTCGACATCTTCGTCACCTTCCCGGCACGCTACCACGTCAAGGACCTGGCCGGCAAGCCCGTGGTCTTCAAAATCAAGCTGCACGACGTCTGTGTCCGCCAGCTGCCCGCACTGAACAGCGATTTTGCCAAGAAGGCTGCCAATGTGGACACCATGGACGAGTTCCGCGCCCAGATCCGTCAGCAGCTCCACGACAACAAACACGCCGCCGCGCTCAACCGCGCCAAGGACGCCATCCTCACCCAGCTGGCCGCAGCCGCTGAGGGCGAGCTGCCCAGCGTTCTCGTCGAGAGCGCCTATCAGCAGGAGATGGAGCAGATCCAGCAGCAGCTGCAGATGCAGCGCCTGAGCCTCGACCGCTACCTGAGCCAGATCCATCAGACCCGTGAGAGCTTCACTGCCGCTGTCCGCACTGCTGCGGAGAAGAACACCCGCGCCCGGATGGCCCTGCTGCAGATCGCTCAGAACGAGAACCTCGTTCCCACTGAGGAGGACATCGACAAGACCCTGTCCGAGCGCGCTGAGCGCACCAAGAAGACCCTCGAGGAAGTCAAGGCTGCATCCAACGTGGAGGCCATCCGCCGCAACGAGGGCATCCGCCGCGCTGCCGACTATGTCATCGAGCACTCCACCATCGAAGAAAAATAATTTATCCTGCTTTTGCGCCTGCACCACTGTGCAGGCGTTTTTTATTGTTCATTTTTTCTCTCTTGACTTTTTTTCTCTGCTGCGGTATTTTTAGGGTGAGAAATTCTATCCGAGCCGCAGCTGCGGCCCGGACGGATAAAGTAAAATCTTCTGCGGGACATTCCGCTCATCTATTTTATTGCGACAGGAGGTTTTCCTTATGAAAAAGTTTCTTCTCGCTCTTCTGACAGCTGTCACGGCGGCTGCGCTCTTCTGCGGCGCGGCAGCACCTGTGGCCACTTACAGCGCCAGCTATGACGCACCAGCCGGCATCAACGCCATCGTGGTGCAGGACAACAGCGCTGCGGTCATTCTGCAGGCCGCCGACATCGACCACATCCGCGCCGATTACACCTACACCTCGAGCTACGCCTTTGAAAGCTCCAAGCTCTACGACTTCACGGTGGCGGGCAGCACCCTCACCGTGACCAAGACCCGGGAGCCCAACGCTTCCCTCATCATCCAGAGTGAGGACACCCGCAGCTGCACCCTGACGCTGCAGGTACCCCGCCAGACGCTGGCAAACATCACCGTCAGCACCACCAACGACAGCATCACGCTGGACGGCGTTTCCGCACAGACCGCCAGCCTCACCACTGACAATGGCCGCATCGAGGTATCGAACTTCAACGGTTCCACCCTGAGCGGCACCACCCGCAACGGCAAGATCACCATGAGCGGCGTCACCTCCCAGAATGTGGCCGCCACCATCCAGAACAGCGGCACCCTCAAGCTGGAAAACATCTCTGCCAACATCTGCAACGCCAAGGTGCAGAACGGCAGCATCACCGGCTCTGTGATCGGCAGCGGCAGCTCTTACGGCTTTGAGCTGGCCGCAGGCGGCGGCAAGATCCGCGTCTCCGACGCCAGCGACAAAAACTTCCTCTTCTTCGGCAAGGACACCCTGCAGCAGAATGCAGATGCCCCCAACAAGCTGAACCTCGCCACCAAGAACGGCGACGTTGAGGTCGAGTTCGTCCGTTAAAAGAACATTAAAAATGCCTGTGCAGCATCTGCCGCACAGGCATTTCTTTTTGTCCGGATACGGTCAGCTGAGCCAGTTGAAGCCCATGACCACCACGCCGAGGATGACGAGGATGATGCCGGTGGCGCGGTTGAGGGTCTTGGCGTCGGCCTTATTGGCAAAGACCGCCGCGATGCGCGCCCACAGCAGGGTGAAGCCGACGCAGAGCACCCAGACGTGCCAGTCCGGTGCGCCGCCGATGGCAAAGTGGCTGACAGCTCCGGTCAGGGCCGTGAAGGTCATGATGAACACGCTGGTACCCACAGCCGTTTTCAGCTCGTAGCCGAGGACGCTGGTGAGGATGAGGAGCATCATCATGCCGCCGCCTGCGCCGATAAAGCCGCAGATGAAGCCGATGAGGATGCCGCAGACGATGGACTGGATGGCCCGCTTCTTTGCGCTGACCCCCTGCATGGCCTCTTTGGTGGTCATGACGGGCCGGACGATGAACTTGATGCCCAGCAGGAAGGTCATGAACACCGAGAAACTGCCCATCGTGGCCGAGGGGAGCAGGCTGGCCACCCAGCTGCCCACCACCGTGAACACCAGCACGCTCACCATCATGATGAGGCCGTTTTTGATGTCGAGGTTCTTGTTTTTATGGTAGGTGTAGGCCGAGACGGCGCTGGCCAGCACATCCGACGAGAGGGCGATGCCCACGGCCATATAGGGGTCCATATGCAGAAAGGTGATGAGCATGGGGCTGATGACAGCCGCCGCGCTCATGCCCGCAAAGCCGGTGCCGAGGCCCGCGCCCATGCCGGCGAAAAAGGTGACTAAGATCGTAAATAAAATGTTCATGCTTCTCCTTCCAGAATGGCATCCAGATTCTCATTTATAATGTCCATCGTCTCGAAGAACGCCTTTCGCTGTGCTTCATTGGTGTGTTCCAGCAGACGTGCGCCAAATTCCTCCTGCAAGGCCCGGCCCTGCTCAATGATGGGGCAGGCTTTTTCGGTGCAGCGCAGCAGGGTGCGGCGGCGGTCGCCGGGGTCAGCCTCGCGGACGAGGTAGCCCTCCTGCACCAAACGGTCTACGTTCACCGAGACGAGGTTTGCTTTCAGTTTGCGCACCTCTACCACGTCGCTGGCGGTCTGGTAGCCGGGGTTGTTGGCGAGGAACATCAGGATGTCAAAAGCCGTCTGGGGCAGATGGAGCTTCTGGCACAGGGGCTTGCAGAGGGCGGCGTAAGCCGCCGAGGTCTTCCGCCCGAATTCGATGCCCGGGGTATTCATGGGACGCCTCCTTGTGATTCAAAATTGTATCATTCAAATTTGAAGTAATAATAGCACAAAAACGCAGCGATTGTCAAGAGAAAAGGAGCGGCCCGCATCTTGCAGGCCGCTCCCTGTTTCCGTTTTCTTTACAGCATCATGATGAGCCGCGTGCCGAAGGCTGCCAGCCATGCTACGATGCACTGATTTGCCACCATGATAAACGCCCACTTGCCGCCCAGCTCCCGCTTGACCGAGGCCACCGCCGCGATGCAGGGCGTATAGAGCAGGCAGAACACCAGCAGGGGTGCAGCCGCCGCCGGGGACAGCGCGGCGGCAAAGGCCGCAGAGGAGCCATAGAGGATGGTGAGGGTCGAAACGACGCTCTCCTTGGCCATAAAGCCGGTGATCAGGGCCGTAGACACCCGCCAGTCGGCAAAGCCCAGTGGCGCAAACAGCGGCGCGATACCGCTGGCCAGCCATGCAAGGATGCTCTGCTGCGGGTCAGCGGTAAGGCTGAGCCGCAGGTCGAAGCTCTGCAGGAACCAGATGATGATGGTCGCCACAAAGATGACCGTAAAGGCGCGCTGGAGGAAATCGCGGGCCTTTTCCCAGAGCAGCTGGACCACATTCTTGAGGCCGGGCAGGCGGTAGTTGGGCAGCTCCATCACAAAGGGGACGGCCTCGCCCTTAAAGACACTGCTCTTCAGCAGGATGGCCATCAGAATGCCCACCACAATGCCGAGGAAATAGAGGCTGACCATCACCAGAGCCGCGTGCTCCGGGAAGAAGGCCGCCGCAAACAGGCTGTAGATGGGCAGCTTGGCCGAGCAGCTCATAAAGGGGGTGAGCAGGATGGTCATTTTGCGGTCGCGCTCCGAGGGCAGGGTGCGGCTGGCCATAACGCCGGGGACGGTGCAGCCGAAGCCGATGAGCATTGGCACGATGCTGCGCCCCGAGAGGCCGATGCGGCGGAGAAGCTTATCCATCACGAATGCCACGCGGGCCATGTATCCGGTATCCTCCAGCAGAGAGAGGAAGAAGAACAGGGTCACGATGATGGGCAGGAAGCTCAACACACTGCCCACACCGGTGAAGATGCCGTCGATGACCAGCGAGTGGACGGCTGCGTTGACGTTCCACGCCGTGAGGGTGGAGTCCACCGCGGCGGTCAGGGCATCAATGCCCACTTCCAGCAGGTTCTGGAGCGCCAGACCGATGACGCCGAAGGTGAGGTAGAACACCAGCGCCATGATGCCCACAAAGGCCGGGATGGCGGTATAGCGGCCCGTGAGGAACCGGTCGATCTGGGCCGAGCGGAGCTGCTCCTTGCTCTGGCGGGGCTTCACGACGGTCTGCTCCACCAGCTGGTGGATGAAGTGGAACCGCATATCCGCGATGGCGGCGGCGCGGTCCAGACCCCGCTCCTGCTCCATCTGGACGATGATGTGCTCGATCATCTCTTTTTCGTTCTGGTCGAGCTTCAGGGCCGCCTCAATGCGCTGGTCGCCCTCCACGAGCTTTGTGGCCGCAAAGCGCACCGGGATGCCTGCGGCCTCGGCATGATCCTCGATCAGGTGGATGATGCCGTGGATGCAGCGGTGGACTGCGCCGCCGTGATCCTCCTCGCTGCAGAAATCCATCCGGCCCGGCCGCTCCTGATACTTTGCGACATGGAGCGCATGATCCACCAGCTCGTCCACGCCCTCGTTCTTTGCCGCAGAGATCGGCACGACCGGGATGCCCAGCATGGCCTCCATCTTATTGATGCGGACAGTGCCGCCGTTGCCGCGCATCTCGTCCATCATGTTCAGCGCCAGCACCATCGGCGTATCCAGCTCCATGAGCTGCATGGTGAGGTACAGATTCCTCTCGATGTTGGTGGCGTCCACGATATTGATGATGCCCGTGGGCTTCTCGCCGATGATGAACTGCCGGGTCACGATCTCCTCGCTGGTATAGGGCGACATGGAGTAGATGCCGGGCAGGTCTGTGACCTCCGTATTCGGGTTATTCCGGATCGCACCGCTCTTGCGGTCCACCGTCACACCCGGGAAATTGCCGACGTGCTGGTTGGAGCCGGTGAGCTGGTTGAAGAGGGTCGTCTTGCCGCAGTTCTGGTTGCCCGCCAGCGCAAAGGTAAGGGTCGTGCCGTCGGGCAGAGGGTTCTCGCCCTTTTTGGTGTGGTAGCGTCCGCCTTCGCCGAGGCCCGGGTGCTCCACCGGCTTGTCACTTTCTGCCGCAGCCTTTTTCGCCGCCGGGGCTTTGGCCAGAGTGACCCCGATGCGGGCGGCATCGTCCAGCCGGAGGGTCAGCTCGTAGCCGTGGATGCTCAGCTCCATCGGGTCGCCCATCGGGGCAAATTTGACCAGCGTGACCTCCTCACCGGGGATCAGCCCCATATCCAGAAAATGCTGCCGCAGAGCACCTTCGCCGCCCACGGTCCCGACCACGGCGGTCTCGCCGATGTTCAAATCTTTCAACGTCATATGGAATGCTCCTCTCGAGCGTGTTTGTTAGTTCGCGTTAACAATAGTAATATAGGCTAACTTTCCAGCGTTGTCAAGAAAAACGGGGCTGTTCTGAACTGTTCTCTGAAAAAAATCATGTCGCCTTCCTCGAATATCAGAAAAAGTGCAAAAAATAAGAGCCCGTACCCGGGAAGTACCCGCCGTACAGGCTCTTATCGTTTTTTATTCAGTTCGCGGTGTGGTAGCCGTCAGGGTTCTTCTTCTGCCAGTTCCAGCTGTCAGCGCACATCTCCTCGATGCCGTACTCAGCCACCCAGCCAAGCTCATTCCTGGCCTTGGTGGGGTCAGCATAGCACTCGGCGATGTCGCCGGGGCGGCGGGCCTCGATGACGTAGGGGATGGGCTTGCCGCAGGCCTTCTCGAAGGCGTGGATAACATCCAGCACGCTGTAACCCTTGCCGGTGCCGAGGTTGCAGATGAAGAGGCCGCAGTTCGTTTCCAGCTTCTTAATGGCGCAGACATGGCCGCGGGCCAGGTCCACGACATGGATGTAGTCGCGGACGCCGGTACCGTCGGGAGTGGGGTAGTCATTGCCGAAGACATGGACCTTTTCCAGCTTGCCCACAGCCACCTTGGCGATGTAGGGCATGAGGTTGTTGGGGATGCCGTTGGGGTCCTCGCCGATGAGGCCGGACTTGTGGGCGCCGATGGGGTTGAAGTAGCGCAGCAGAGCCACGTTCAGGGTGGGGTCAGCCTTGCAGACATCGGTGAGGATGCGCTCGGTCATGGCCTTGGTGGTGCCGTAGGGGTTGGTGGTGGCACCCACGGGGAAGTCCTCGGTGATCGGCACACTGGCGGGGTCGCCGTAGACGGTGGCGGAAGAGCTGAACACGAAGTTGTGGCAGTTGTGCTTGCGCATCACATCCAGGATGACCAGCGTGCAGTTGAGGTTATTGTAGTAGTATTCGATGGGCTTGGACACGCTCTCGCCAACGGCCTTATAGGCTGCGAACTGGATGACCGCCGTGATGTCGGGACACTCGGCGAAGATCTTCTCCACATCCTCGTGTTTGGTCATATCGGCCTGATAGAAGCGGAAGTCCTTGCCGGTGATCTGCTTGACGCGGTCGAGGACCACAGGGGATGCATTATAGTAATTGTCCGCCACGACAACGTCGTAGCCGGCATTCAGGAGCTCGATGCAGGTGTGGCTGCCGATGTAGCCTGCGCCGCCGGAAACCAAAATAGCCATGTCCAGTACCTCTCTTGTTCCAAATGTTGCTTCGCACAGAGCCCTTGTGCTCTGCCTGCCTAAAGGATACCGCTTTTTGCACAGAGAATCAAGTACCGGCTTTTTTATTAAAATGTATTTTTGTTGCATCTTTTCAGCCAGTCTGATGAACTGCAAAGATTTTTAGTCTGCAAGGCATGGAGAGGACACGCAAAAAACAGCAAAGGACAGCTCCCGCAAGAGAGCTGCCCTTTGCTGTGGCTGATATTTGCTTAGAAAACGGATTCCCTTTTATAATCGGCCGCACTGACGGCCGGTGAAGAAGCGGAGCGTAGTGTTGGCTCGGAAGACTTTGCCTGCCCGCAGCACCGTCGTCGGGAACTCCGGGTGAGAGGGGCTGCAGGGGAAGTGCTGGGTCTCAAGGGCAAAGCCGCCGTACTTTTCCAGCGGGACGCCGCCCTTGCCGGGGGAGGGGCAGTTCTGCAGGAAGTTGCCGGTGTAGAGCTGGATGCCCGGCTGGGTGGTGTACATCTTCATGCTGATACCGGTCTTGTCGCTGGACGCCCAGGCGCAGAGGCTCTGGCTGGCACCCCGGGGCCGGTCGAGGACATAGCAGTGGTCGAAGCCGCCGCCTGCCATGGTGGTCTGGTAGAAGCCGGTGTCGAGGTCGCGTCCCAGAGGCTTTCCGGTGCGGAAGTCCATCGGCGTACCGTCCACAGGCAGGATCTTACCCGTGGGGCAGGTCTCGTTGTTGCCCTCGAGGTAGTTGGAAGCGTAAATGCGGAGCTTCTGGCCCAGCACATTGCCGCCGCCGTCGAGGTTGAAGTAGGTGTGGTTGGTCAGGTTGATGATGGTGTCCTCGTCAGTGGACACACGGTAGTCCATCCGCAGGGTATTGTCCGGCGTGAGGATATACCGCACACTGACCTTCAGATTTCCGGGGAAACCGTCTTCGCCCGCCGGGCTTTCGGTCTCCATCAAAAGGGTGTCGCCGAACATCTTCACATCGTAAATTTTGCGGGGGAAGGTGCCGTGCAGGTGATTTTTGCCATTGTTGGCTTCCAGCTTGTAGGTCTTGCCGCTGAGAGAAAATTCCGCATTTTCAATGCGGTTGGCGTACCGGCCCACGAACGCACCGCAGCAGGTGCTGCCGGATGAGTTGAAATCCGCCTCATAGTCGGCGAGGGTGTCGTGTCCGACGACCACATCCACCGGACCCGTTTTTGTAGGGACGAAGAGATTTTTGATCACACAGCCATAGTTCAGCACGCTGATCTCAAGTCCACCGGGATTGGAGATGATGTATTCATCCACCTTATCGCCGTTTTTGGTCACACCAAAGGGCTTGGAGCGGAACTGTGCCATAAGGCTCGCCTCCTTCTTCATTATTTTCGGTCAGGGCAGCGCAGCCCCGGCCTCGTCCATAATTATGATTATAGCACAGTTTTCCAGACTTGTGTGAGAATGCTTTTAGATTTATCTTCCAAAATTTCGAGAGATTTTTTGGACATATTGCGAAACAGAAAAGGGAGCTGCTGCAAAATGCAACAGCTCCCTTTTGAATCTGTATAAAATTATGCTTCCGGCTGAGCCTCGGCGGCGTTCGACTGCGCGATATACTCGGCGGCATCATCGGGGATGTCGTCCATTCCGTCGTCACCCACATCGACCACCAGCGGCGGCTTCTTGAAGAGGATGTCGTAGAGGATGGGGACAATGTACAGGGTCATCAGGGTGGCATAGCTCAGGCCACAGATGATGACGATGGCCATGCCGCTCATGAGCTGGCTCGCCATATCGTTGCTGAACACCATCTGCAGCATGGCCAGAACGGTGGTCAGGGTGGTCATGAGGATAGGACGCATACGGGTCTTGCCGGTGGCGACAAGGGCCGCACGGCGCTCCAGACCGCCCAGACGCAGCTGGTTGGCGTAGTCCACGAAGACGATGCCGTTGTTGACGACGGTACCCATCAGGACGATGAAGCCCATCAGGGAGATCATGGTCAGCTGCTGGCCGGTGACCAGCATACCCAGCAGGCCGCCAGTGAAGGCCAACGGCACCGTGAACAGGACGATGAAGGGGGACAGCAGGCTCTGGAACTGAGCCACCATGACCAGATAGACGAAGGGCAGGGCCAGAGCCATCCACTGCACCATCTCGTCAACCATCAGGTTGACGGTGGAGGACTCGCCGCCCAGCGAGAAGGAGCAGCCCTCGGGCATCTCATCGGTGAGGGCGAAGGCGTCCAGCGTCTTCTGCAGCACGCGGGACTGGACCGTGGTGTTGTAGCCGTCCAGCGTGTCTGCCGTCACCGTGATATAGCGGGTCTGGTTCTCGCTGGTGATGGAGTCAGGGGCAGTACCCGTCGTCCAGGAAGCAATATCGCCCAGCGTGCAGGTGCCGGTGGTGGTGGTGCCGGTGGCGTCCATGACACTGGTGGTGAAGGTCATGTCCATCATGTTTTCCTTGGTCATAGGGTCAAGATTATCGCTGATCTGGACTTTCATGGTGGAGCCGTCTACCGTGACGGGCGTCTCCGCCGTCGTGGTGGTGGTGAGCTTGGCGGCGATCTGCTGGTAGACCTGCGCAACCGTCAGGCCATAGGCGCGGACCTTGTCGCGGTCGATGTCCAGATTGATGGTCGCATCGCCCTGACCGAGGCCGGTGGCGGCATTGGCGAAGCCCTCGGTGTTGTTGACCATCTGGACGACCTTATCGCCCAGTGCGGTAATGGTATCGGCGTCGGGGCCGTAGATCTTGACAGAGAGGCCGCTGCTCAGCTGGCTGGTCAGGTCCTGCATTCCGCTGATCTCTACGGTACCAGTGCAGTTCTCGACGCTGGCCACTGCATCGTTCAGGGCCTGCTCCACAGCGGCGATCTTAGTGGAGGAGAGGGACTCGTCCAGCATGACGTTGAACCGGTAGCTGCCGTAGCTGTTGGCGGCGCTCAGCAGGTCGGTGATGGCGCTGGGCAGACCCAGCTGGCCGATGTCGATGCCGGCCACGGTGGTGTCGGTGGTGACACCCACCTCTTCCACGCCGTCCACGGCCATGACGGCCTCCACGACCTGTCCGGCCACACCGTAGGATTCCTCTTTGGTCAGGCCGTCGTCGGTGGAGAGGGCGATGGTGGCCTCATTGCTGGAAATTTCGGGCAGGAGGACGACGCCCATGGAGAAGACCTTCCAGCCGCAGAAGACCAGCAGCACGACTGCAGCCACCAGCGGCAGGGCGCGGTGCTTCAGGCACCACTCAAGGCTGTGGGCATACTTATCCTGAATTTTTTCGAACCAGACCAGACGCTTCGGCTCAGCCTTTTTCAAGACGGTGGAAGCAGCGGCAGGCACGACGGTGATGGCCACGATGAGAGAGGCCATCAGGCAGTAGCCGATGCACATGGACATGGGCTGCAGCAGGCTGCGCACCGTGCCGGAGGCGAACACCACAGGCAGGAAGACGCAGACCGAGGTGAGGGTGGAGGCCACCACTGACATACTCACCTGACGGGCTCCCTGCACGGCGGCGCGGGCCGCCGGCACGCCCCGGCTGCGCAGACGGTAGATGTTCTCGATGACGACCACCGAGTTGTCCACCAGCATACCGACGCCCAGCGACAGGCCTGCCAGCGTCATGATGTTCATGTCGAGGCCGGTGAAGTACATCAGAACGACGGCGAACAGGACAGACAGCGGGATGCTGACGCCGACCACGAGGGTGGGCTTGATGTCCTTCAGGAAGATGGCCAGCACGATGATGGCCAGCGCAGCGCCCACCAGCATACTGCTGATGATGCTGTTGACGATGATGGTGATGTAGTTGCCCTGGTTGGACAGGACGACGACGTGAAGGTCAGAATACTGAGCCTGCAGCTCCTTGAAGGCATTCAGGCAGCCGTCCGAGACGCTGCTGGCGCTGGAATTGGCGTTGCGGAAAATTTTCAGCACCACGGCCCGCTCCCCGTTCAGGCGGGTGTAGCTGGCCTCGGCGTTGTCGATGACGGCCACGTCGGCCACATCGGAGAGGCGGACATCGCCGAAGCCATCGACGTGGAGCAGAAGTGCGCCCTCGATGTCCGAAACGCTGTCGTACTCTTCGCCGACCTTCAGCAGCCAGGACTCGCCGCTCTTATCGGCGACGTAGCCGGCAGGCATCGAGAAGTTCTGGGCGTAGATGAGCTGGGCGAGGGTCTTGATGTCCAGCTGCTTGGCCACATCGGCGCTGGCAAGGGCCTTTTCCTTGCTCTCCTCGTAGAGCTGCTTGGCGTCTTCCAGCTGGTTCTCATAGTCCTTGAGCATCTCGCGGGCCTCAGTAAAGCGCATATAGGCGCTGAGCTGCTGGCTGGAATAGCTGCCCAGAGCGACGGAGAACTGGTTCATCAGGCCGGGGACATTGTCCATGGCTTTGATGACCTCGTCCAGAGTCTTATAAATGGTGCTCAGGCTGTTGGAGACTTCCAGCTCGTCGGCAAGATCGGAGACGGTGCCGTCGCTGGTACCCAGACGGCCCTGCAGCTCCTGCAGAGCGGCGGTGAGCCTATCGGTGATGTCGCGCAGCTCGCCGACGATCTCGATGAGGGAGTCGATGTCCCGCATACCGGTCTGGTTGAACTGGTCCACGACCCGCTGCAGGCCGTCGCGGACGTCGATGAGGGCCTGCTGGATCTCCGGCTCATTGACCACGCCGATGAGCTGGTTGATGCTGTTCAGCAAAGCCTGCGCCTGGTCGCGCACGACGGTGACGGCGTCGGCCACCTCCGTACCCATCTCTGCCATGACCGTATCGGAGACGGTGTTGCCGAAGTTTTTCAGCTGTTTTTCATACTCGGCGCGGCCCTCGGCGATTTGCGCCTCCGCGGCGTCGAGCTGAGCGCGGGCGTCGGCCAGCTGGGTGTCGATGAGTTCCAGCAGGCGGGCGTTCACTTCGTCTATCTTATCCTGATTCAGCTGCACCTGCACCATCTTTTCGATGAGGCCGTTGGCCGACACGCTGGAAACGCCGCTGGTGCGGCCCACATAAGGCACGAGGGTGTTATCCACGAAGTCCGACAGATCGTAGACATCGCTGCCCTCCCGGCTGACAGCCACCGTCATAAAGGCGTTCATGTTCAGGCTGTACTCGATGATGGAGGGGGTCAGACAGGTGCTGGGCAGACTGGTCGCGGTCTGATCCACCTTGTTGGAGGTCTTGACCATCGCGCTGTTCATGTCGGTGCCTTCGGCGAATTTCATGAGCAGAAGGCTGTAGTTTTCTGCCGAGGTCGCTGTGATGCTCTCGACGCCGGACACTGTACCCAGCGCGTTCTCCATCACATCGGAGACTTCTGACTCCACACGCTCCGGGCTGGCACCGGGGTAGACGGTGACCACCATGAGGTATGGCGTGCTGATGTCGGGCAGAAGGTTCGTCTGCAGGTTCGTGATGGACACGAAGCCCAGCAGCAGGACCATGATGACCGCAACAAGGATGGTGAACGGCTTTTTGACACTGAATTTTTCCATGATTTCCTATCCATTTCTTTTTTATACCGCCGCGCGGCAAGAGGTACGCCGCAGCCACAGCAGCACCCTCTGAACGCTTCTTATCATTCTTATTATACACGAGGGAATCCCCCTTGCAATAGTCCTGAAGTCAATCTTTAACAAAACTTTCCTTAAATCACCTTCGTTTAGGAAGTCAATGGGAATATCCCGGCTACTTTCTTGCCATATTTCGTGGAAATACGGGCCGGATTATGCTATACTAGAATGCAGAATGGAATTTTATCGCAATTTCAGGCACAGCGCCTATCCAGACTGCATAAGGCCCATTTTCCGGGCTTATATACGTTCGATACGACCTCAAAGAGGAATGCTATGAAGAAAGTTATATCCGTCCGTTTCAAGGACAACGGCAAGACCTATTATTTTGACCCCGCAGACACCCCCATCAAGACCGGCGACTATGTTATCGTCGAGACAGCCCGGGGCGTGGAGTGCGGCGAAGTGGTGCAGGGCGTGAAGGAGATCGCCGACTCCGCTGTCCCCAAGGCCCTCAAGCCCATCACCCGGATGGCCGACAGCGTGGATGTGCGCCGGATGCGCCAGAACCGTGAGGACGAAAAGCGCGCCTACCACACCTGCCAGGAGTGCATCGCCCGCCACGGGCTGGAAATGAAGCTGGTGGAGGCCGAATACACCCTCGACCGCTCCAAGATCATGTTCTATTTCACCGCCGATGGCCGTGTGGACTTCCGTGAGCTGGTCAAGGACCTGGCCGGCATCTTCCACACCCGCATCGAGCTGCGCCAGATCGGCGTGCGCGACGAGAGCAAGATGATAGGCGGTCTGGGCATCTGCGGCCAGCCCTTCTGCTGCAGCCGCTTCCTGAAAGACTTTCAGCCCGTCTCCATCAAAATGGCAAAAGAGCAGGGTCTTTCCCTTAACCCGACCAAGATCAGTGGTGCCTGCGGCCGCCTGATGTGCTGCCTGGCCTACGAGGAGAGCGCCTACGAGTACCTGAACAGCATCATGCCCATGGTGGGCAGCACTGTCCGCACGCCGGACGGCCTCGGCACTGTGCTCGAGGTCAACCCCATCTCCGGCTATCTGCGGGTGCGCTGCGGCACCGAGGCCTTCGCGCCCCGGTACTATAAAGTGAGCGTCTGCGAGTATATCTCCGGCGGCAAGCGCGCACCCCGCCGCCCCGACCCGGACGACGATTATTCCGGCGTGCGCAATCCTGCCCCGGTGGTGGCTTCGGCCAACGCCGACGGCACCTCGTCCTGCCCCGGCTGCGGCAGAAAAGATAAAAAATAAGAGGCTGGAAATGGCGGAGTCTCCGAACGGTTAGTCTGTTAAAACTAACTTTGCTTCGTGATTTTCGCCAAAAAACCTCTTCAAATTTCTCCAAAAGTTAGCCTGTGCTTTTGTGCAACCCACCAAAAAACGAAAAATTGCCTTTGGGCGGGTACGGTTAGTCTTGCCTTTTTGAAACGGCTTTGTTAAAATGCAGTCAAGGATACGATTTCCGAGGGGTCTGCCAGAGCCGTGCAGGGGCAGATTTCTTCATAAATACTGAGCACGGGGAGATAAAGGAGAGTTCTATTATGGCACACAAGGTTTCTGACGCATGTGTTGGCTGCGGCGCTTGCGAGGGCGCTTGCCCCGTTGGTGCAGTCGCTGTTGAGGGCGGCGTTGCAGTTGTGAACGCAGACGCTTGCATCGATTGCGGCGCTTGCGAGGGCGCTTGCCCCACCGGTGCTATCACCGCTGAATAATTTTTAGCAGATAGCGCGCGAATAACGCATCAAAAGCAGCAGACCTGCCAGGCGGGTCTGCTGCTTTTCTTTCTTGCATAATTTTTTCATCTTTCGGGACACAATATTTTGTCGGAGGATTTCGGCTGGGCGTATGGAACATTCTACCGAGATTTTGTATAATAAAACAGAAGTATACTGCTCTACCGTCCACCGGTTCGGCTCGGACGCGCTTTTGCTGGCCCGCTTCTGCGAGCCGCGGCGCAGCCAGAAGGCGGCAGACCTGTGCTCCGGCTGCGGCATCGTGAGCCTTGAGTGGCACGACCGGGGCCATCGCGGCCCCTGCGCCGCCGTGGAATTGCAGCCCGAGGCCAGTGTGCTCTTACAGGAAGCTGTGGCCGCGCAGGGCATCGAGCACATCACCCCTTATCTCACCGACCTGCGCACCTTCCGGGAAGGGGAGGGCCAGTTCGATGTCTGCGCCTGCAACCCGCCCTACTTTACCGCCGGGCCGCAGAGCACCGACGCGGGCCGTGCCACGGCCCGCCACGAGACGGACTGCACCCTCGAGGATGTCTGCGCCTGTGGTTTCCGCCTGCTGAAAGACGGCGGAAAGCTTTCCCTCTGCCATCGGCCCGAGCGCCTGGCCGAGGTGCTGGCTGTGCTGCGGGCGCACCGCCTCGAGCCGAAGCGTCTGTCCTTTGTGAAGAATAAGCCTGACGCCGCACCGTGGCTTTTTCTTGTGGAAGCCCAGAAAAACCGCCGCACCGGCCTGCGCATCGAACCGGATGTGCTCATCACCGCCGGGGCGGCGATGTACGGAGAAATAAAATAACAACATCAGGGAGGTCAATCATGGCCGGTATTCTTTATATCGTGGCAACCCCCATCGGCAATCTGGACGACATGCCGCCCCGCGTGGCCGCCACCTTCGGCGCGGCGGACTTCGTGGCCGCCGAGGACACCCGCGTGACCATGCGGCTGCTGAACTATCTGGGCCTGAAAAAGCCGATGGTCAGCTACTACGAGCACGCATTGCAGAAGGGCGAGGGTATCCTGCGCCGCATTGAGGCGGGCGAGAACTGCGCCCTCTGCTCTGACGCCGGAATGCCCTGCGTCTCTGACCCGGGCGAGGTCATCGTGCGGGACGCGCTGGCCCGGGGCATCAAAGTCGTGCCTGTCCCGGCGGCGTCCGCCTGCGTGACGGCGCTGGCCGTCTCGGGCCAGGACACCTCCCGCTGGGTGTTCGAGGGCTTCCTGCCTGTGAACCGGAAGCAGAAAAAAGAGCGTCTTGCTGAGCTTCTGGGTGAAAAGCGGACCGTCATCTTCTACGAAGCACCCCACAAGCTGCGCACGACGCTGGACGACCTCGTGAACGCCTTCGGCCCGGAGCGGAGCATCACCCTCTGCCGTGAGCTGACCAAGCTCCACGAAGAGATCTGGAAGACCACCCTCGGGGAGGCACAGGCCCACTACGCCGCCAACGAGCCGAGAGGCGAGTATGTTCTGGTCATGGCCGGTGCGCCAGCTTCCACAGAGCCGGAAGCAGAAATGACCCTCGAACAGGCCGCACAGCGCGCCCTCGAGCTGACCGGACAGGGCTTCGGCCCCACTGCCGCCGCCAAGGCCGCAGCCCAGGGGACGCCCTACTCCAAGAGCGAAGTATATAAGGCACTGCTGACCATCCAGCAGCGCGACCCGGAATAAAATTTGAGGAGGATCCTTTTCCCGTGACGAAACTTCTGATTTTGAGCGACAGCCACAACAGCCGTCTGGCCCTCGAAAACATTCTGGCCGCCGAGGCGGACAGCATCGACGCGCTCATCTTTCTGGGCGACGGCCTGCGCGACCTCGAGCAGGCGCTCACCTTTTACCCCTCTCTGCGGGCCTATGCTGTAGCCGGAAACTGCGATTTCGGTGCGCTGGAGCCGCTGGACGGGCTTGCCGCCTTTGACGGGGTGGTCGTCTTCTACACCCACGGCCATATGTACGGGGTGAAATACGACCTCGACACGCTGGCTGACGCAGCCGCAGCCCGAGGCGCAAACGTCGCCCTCTTCGGTCACACCCACATCCCGGTGGCAGAAGAGCGGGGCGGGGTGTTCCTGTTCAACCCCGGCTCCTGCGGCCGGTGCTACACCGGCCCCAACACCTACGGCATCCTGACCCTTGCCGACGGCAAGGTGGTCAGCCACGAGCACAAAGAGGTACCCAAAGCATGAGCATCAACGAGGTGCGCTGGCTGTCCGAGTGCGGCAGCACCAACGCTTACGCAAAAGAGCATTTTGAAGAGTTCGGCCCGGTGGGCGCGGTATACACCACCAATCAGACCGCAGGCCGGGGCCGTCTTGGCCGCAGCTGGGTGAACGCCGAGGGCCGCGCCCTCTATTATACGGCGGTCATCCGGGAGCCGCTGGCCCAGCCTGCCACCCTGCCGCTGCTGGCAAGCCTTGCCGTCCGCGATCAGCTGGCCCAGCGCTACGGCGTGGACTGCCAGATAAAATGGCCCAATGACCTGCTGCTGAACGGCAAAAAGATCGTGGGCATCCTCTGCGAGAGCGTCAGCTACGGCTACCAGATGCAGGGCCGGGGCATCGTCTGCGGCATCGGCATCAATCTGGCACAGCCCCAGAGCTATTTCGACGCCGCAAACCTGCCCAACGGCACCTCCCTCGAATTGCAGGGCGCGAAAGTGGATCTTGCCGCCGACCCCCAGTGGCTGGCCGAGGCGCTGACGGACTTCGGCTTTGACCGTCCGCTCTACACCTTCGCGCGGGAGGGCTTCGCTCCCTTCCGGGACGAGTACAAGGCGGCCTGCGTCAACCTGGGCCGCCACGTCACCTTCGATTTGCCGGGCGGCGGCACAGGCAGCGGCACAGCCATCGACGTGGACGCCGACGGCCAGCTCATCGTCCGCACCGACAGCGGCGAGGTGAAGGTCTTCACCGGCGAAGTCTCCGTCCACGGCATCTACGGGGCCGTATAAATTTTCCAGCATTCCAGCGCCTCTGCAGGCCGTCCGGCCCCGGGGGCGCTTTTCTTTTCTCCCTGCAAAGTTTGTGGAAAACTCGGGTTTTCCCACGGTTTTCCACACATGGTTTTTGCCAGGCAGTGTTTGTGGAAAACTCCTGCGCCAAAAATTCCAGAGGGGAGAGGCGCTTTTGTCCCAAGCGCGAAACGCCGCAGAAAATAAATTTTTGGCCTCGACTTTCTTTTCAAAAAAAGGCTCTTCGACCCCTTTTCTCTCCAGATTTTCCCTCTTTTCCCGTTTTGGAATACATCGTGTATAACCCAAAGCTCAATTTTCTGTGGAAAACTCGGTGGAAAAAGTGGAAAACACTGTGGGAAAACCCACTTCTTTTTCACAAAATCGGTGGAAAACCCAGTGGAAAAAGTTAAAAAATCATTCCAGATGGGATACTCTTCCGATACCCGCCCCAAAATGGAGTCCCGCACTTCCCACGGATTTTCTTGAATGGGCCGGGCAAACATGATACAATGAAAGACAGAAAATGGCCCCGGACATGGGCCGCAAAAATTTCTTTTCACGGAGGCGTCTGCCTATGAACTGGATCTCCCGCCTTGAGCGGAAATACGGCCGCTTTTGCATCCCCAACCTCATCTCTATCATCGTAGGTGGACAGATTTTAGTCTACGCCATCGAACTGTTCGTCAACCAATTCATCTCGGTCTATCTCGGCCTGAGCCGGAGCCTGCTGCTGATGGGGCAGGTGTGGCGGCTCATCACCTTCGTCTTTATCCCGTTTTCGGGGGGCGGGCCGCTGAGCGTCATCCTCGGCATCTACTTCACATGGTTCATCGGCACGGCGCTGGAAAAGGAGTGGGGCGATTTCCGCTTCAACCTCTACTTCCTGCTGGGGATGATCGGCACCGCGCTGGGCTGTCTCGTCACCGGCATCCCCGCCGACACCTACTGCCTGTCGCTGTCGCTGCTGCTGGCTTTCGCCATGCTCTACCCCGAGGTGCAGGTGCTGCTGTTCTTCGTCATCCCGGTAAGGGTGAAGTATTTCGGCCTCTTCGCCGCTGCCATGTGGCTGTTCAGCTTCCTGACTGCCGGGTGGTTGTATAAGGTGAGCTATCTGCTGAGTATGCTGGGATTTGCGCTCTTCTTCGGGCCGCAGGCACTGCGCAGCGTCCGGGCGTGGATACGCCGGGAGCAGTGGAAGCGGAAGAACCGGAGGTGAGCCGCACATGATGATAGACCGCCTTGCGGGCAATGCGGCCCTGAAAGACAGCATCCGCCTGATGCTGGGCAGCAGCCGCCTGACCCACAGCGTGTTATTGGTGGGCGAGACGGGCCTGGGCGCGGGCTACGCGGCCCGGTGCATGGCGGCAGACTATCTTTACCCGGCAGGCGGCGCACCTGCTGAGGCCCTTCTGCGGGGCGAATGCTGCCGTGCCGTGGGCAAAGCCGGTGACCGCGACAGCGGCCGCATCGAGACCGGCGTGGTACGGGAGGCCATCTCCGTCACCGGCATGGGCTCGGGCGGGCGGTATCTCGTCAGTCAGGTCAAGGCCATGCGCACCGAAATTTTCAATACCAGCCTCTCCGCCGAGGGCCGCGCCGTCCTGCTCTACCATGTGGAGCGGATGAACGAGGAATCCGCCAACGCCCTGCTGAAGGTGATGGAGGAGCCGCCGGAAGGCGTGCTCTTCCTGCTGACGGCAGATTCGCTGGCCGGTGTGCTGCCCACCATCCGCAGCCGCTGCATCAGCTTCGCCGTGGCCCCGGTCAGTCCCGAAGAATGCGCCCAGTGGTGCATCGGGCAGGGCGTGGACAAAAAGCAGGCCCGGCTCTACAGTGAGCTGTTCGACGGCCACATCGGCACAGTGCTTGCCGCCGCCCGGGACGACGCCCGCCGGGAACAGGTGGAAAAGGCCCTGACTCTGGCCAAGGCCGCGGCGGCTCACGACAGCTATGCCGCCGCCGTCCTGCTGGCCGGGTACGAGAAGGACAAGGCCGCAGCAGCGGCCCTGCTGGGCGATTTCCGGGCCGTGGCCGCCGCCGGACTCCGGGGATGTACCAGCACCCCTCTGACGGCTGACGCCGCCCGCCGCGCCCTCTCGCTAGCCGATGCGGCCATTCAGCGGCTTGCCGCGCAGGTGAACCCCAAAATCACGCTTTCCGTTCTTGCAGCGAAGCTTGGATAAAACAAAAGCTCCCCTTCCGGGGAGCTTTTACTATTGCTATTTGATTCTATTATCTTCTGCGGGACCGACTCCGCCGCCGCAGGTTCAGCGAACCGCCGCCGGCCACCATCGTCAGGAAGCCCAGCACGATGAGGATGCCGATGAGCGCGGCCATGAGAAGAAGAGTCGTTTTGGTGTCGGTGCGAAAGTCCGACACATATTCTTTGTGGGTCACAAGGTCCACCGTTCCCATCTCGTAGCCGTCGAGGTAGACAGTGGCCGTACCAAGCACAGCACCCTCCTTGACGGTGGCCGAAGTGCTCTCCGGCACCGAGAACTCGAAGGTCACTTCATCGTCGGCGTGGCCGTAGCCGCTGAGGTCATCGGCGGCGTAGAGCTCCACGGCTTCCTCCGTGCGGCACTTGGTCAGCGGGATAGTGGTGAGCACCGTCTCCGTGTCCACGAGCTGACGGTCAGAAAAGCTCGAGAAGGCCCAATCCAAAATCTCCGCACACTCGCGGTAGATGTTGTTCATATCACTGCCCAGCACCACGAGGCCGTAGGTGTGGCCGTCCTGCTGGGCAAAGGTGACGAAGCACCGGCCTGCGAGGGTAGTAAAGCCGGTCTTCATGCCCCGGACATAGTCGCGGTGATAGGCATACTCCGGGTCCAGCATGAGGTTGGTGGACTTGATGGTCCGCTCGTTCTGGTGCAGGTTCGTGGCGGGCAACGTATAGGTGAGGGTGTTCGCGGCCTGCATATAGGTCTCGTTGGCGTAGCAGGCAGCGGCAATTTTTGCAAGGTCCTCTGCCGTGGAGACGTTGCCGTAGTCGTACAGACCGTGGACGCAGGTGAAGGTGGTATCCGTACAGCCCAACTCCTTGGCGCGGGCGTTCATCTGGGCCACAAAGGCCGTCAGGTCGCCGCCCGAGACGTCGCTGGCGATGACGCTGGCCGCGTCGTTGGCACTGGCCACCAGCAGACCGTAGAGCAGGTCGATGCGGCGCACCGTCTCGCCGATGCGGAGGTTCATGGTGGAACCGTTGGCGTTCTGGATGTCCTTGAACTCCTGGGTCAGGCTGGTGGGGATGGTGATCTCAGCGTTCATGTCTTTGCCGCTCTCGAGGAAGAGCAGAGCCGTCATCATCTTGGTGAGGCTGGCGATGTAGCGCTGCTGGTCAGAGTTCTGCCTGAGGATGGGCTTGCCGGTATCCAGATTGAAGAGATAGACCGACTCGGTGTCGCTGGCCGTCTGGATGGGCATCTGATAAGCGGCAAACCCGGGCAGGGCGGCGCAGATCATCAGCACCAGCGTGAGTAGCAGCGCCGTGCTCCGGCGCAGGAAGGTGGGTCGATTCATAGGCTTGTCCTCCTTAACATTCAAACATCAGCCAAACACTTTGTGCCAGAATGCACTCAGCCCGTGCTTCTCGGGTTCAACCTCAGGCTCTGCCGGGGCGGGGTGCAGTTCGGGGCTGGTAAAGGCCCAGTCGAACAGCTCTGCCGCCTCCCGGAAGATATTCTGGGAGTTCGAGCCCAGAATGACCAGCCCATAAGTATGGCCGTCCTGCTGGGCAAAGGTGACGAAGCACCGCCCGGCCTGGGTGGTGAAGCCGGTCTTCATGCCGTGGGCATAGCTGCGGTAATAGCCGCTGCCGGGCTGCAAAAGCTTGTTGGTGGTCGTGACCGTCCGGGCCGGATGCACGTTGGTGGCGGGCAGTTTATAGGACATTGTGTCCGCTATCTGGCGGTAGGTCGGGTTCGCATAGCAGGCCAGCGCGATCTTCGCCATATCACGGGCCGTGGAGTAGTTGCCGCCGTCGTAGAGGCCGTGGGGACAGGTGAAATGGGTGGCCGTACAGCCCAGCTGACTGGCCCGGACGTTCATCTGGGCCGCGAAGGCGGCCAGACTGCCGGAGGTATCGACGGCCAGCACGCTGGCCGCGTCGTTGGCACTGGGCAGGAGCATGGCGTACATCATATCGATGCGGCGCACCGTCTCGCCGGCCTGCAGGCCGATGGTGTGGCCCCGGTTGGCTCGGATGGACTGAAGTTCCGGCGTGAGGCTGGCCGGGATGGTGATACTGGCATTGAGGTCGGTGCCGCTTTCCAGCACGAGAAGGGCCGTCATCATCTTGGTCAGGCTGGCAACGCAGCGGGGAAGGTCGGGGTTCTGCTCCACAAGAGCTTCGCCGGTGTCGGCATCGAAGAGGTAGATGGATTCCTGCGGGTAGGCGGCCTGAATGGGCATCGCGTAGACGGCGAAACCGGACAGTGCCGCTGTAGTCATGAATGCAGCGGTCAGGACCAGAGCCAGAAGCCGCCGCGCAAAGGGATAAAACTGCATAAATTGATACTCCTTCGGAAGCCTGGGGGCTTCCTTGCTCCGACAATAAGAGCTATAATAAAGAATACCATAAATGAAGCAAAAGAGAAAGGTGGTTTTTCAACAATGATGCTCTCCTTTGGTGGAAAAATGCCCCGTGATGAGGGTGCTGTCTTTGTGGCGGCGAATGCGACGGTGCTGGGCGACGTGACACTGGGCAGGGGCGTGAATATCTGGTACGGGGCTGTACTGCGGGCCGACGAGGGCGCACTGATACTGGGCGAGAACAGCAATGTGCAGGACAACGCCGTGCTCCACTGCGACCCCGGCGGGCAGGTCGTTCTGGGCAAAAACGTCACGGTAGGCCACAGCGCCATCGTCCACGGCTGCACGGTGGGGGACAACAGCCTCATCGGGATGCATGCCACCATCCTCAACCACGCCGTCGTGGGCAGAAACTGCATCATCGGGGCCGGGGCGCTGGTGCCTGAAGGAATGGTCATCCCCGACAACTCAGTGGCGGTAGGCGTGCCTGCCCGGGTCATCAAGACCATCCGGGACGACCAGCTGGCCCACAACATCGAGAACGCAAAAGCCTATGTGGAGATGGGCCGTCAGCACGCGGCGCTGTGAGATATTACGTTGTATATTACGCCGAACCGCTTGTACCGCTGGCTTTTCTATGCTATCATCGAGTCAAAACAGGGCGCGTCCCGCCCGCACGGAGGTATGAAGAATGTCTGAGATGTTTTCCCGCCGAGTATTCATGAGGGGTCTGGGCGTTGTGGCTGCGGCCGCTGCCCTGACGGCCTGCTCTTCCACCAATGAAGCTGTCAATCAGGCTTTGATCGAGGGCGCAGTCGGCGGCATCGTGGCTGCGGATTGCAAAATTGGCAGAATGACATACTGGGCCGCAAATGCCACTGTTCCCGTCTACGAGATCTCTTTCAGAATCGTCATGACTAATGTCAGCTCGAAGCCTGTGACTCTCAGCGGTGATAACTTTGCCACTACGCTGGATGGTACCCCCATCCCCCCGTTCAACTTCAGCGCACGGGATGTGGGAGATGCAGACATCTGGCGCACCTATGACAGTCTCACCATCAGACCCGGCGAGGAGCGCAGTATTGCCTTGGCGTATGAAATCAGCCAGCCAACCTATGACAGCTGGTACAAGTCCAGCCGCACCGTCGCCGTTAGCTTCACCTGCGGCAATCAGCGCGTGACCTACACCAAAAATTCCCGCTCTGACGAAATCACCGTGAGTGACATCGAGACGCTGTAAGCAAAGCGCTGCATTTCCGCTCCAAAAATTTCACAGGCCGATTAACAAATCTTTCACAGGAAAGACATGATTTTGGCCGGTAATTCGGGTATACTATAGCTCACAAGGGTGCGGGGCCGCAACCGCCCCTTGCACATGATTCCTCCTCACACCAAAGCAATACCCCAAACAGCAAGGCCCCCTCTGGCGTCGCCGCAAGCGCCAGACGGGGGCCTTGTTGTATCTGGGAAACAGAACGCCCCCGCTCAGCACTTACTGAGCAGGGGCGTTTTTGTGTATTTACATCATGCCGCGGAAGACAGCCTGTGCGATTTGGAAATACAAGATCAAGCTGCAGGCGTCCACGATGGTGGTGATGAAGGGGGTCGCCATGATGGCCGGGTCGGCGCCCAGCTTCTTGGCGGCCAGCGGCAGCATACCGCCCACCAGCTTTGCGAGGATGACGCTGAAGAACAGCGACACGCTGACGACCACTGCGTAGCCGATGACATTGTCATACTGGCCGGCGTAGAGGTAGGTGTACATCAGGTAGATGCGCAGACCGTTGACGAGGCCCAGCACCGCGCCGACGATGGCGGAGACCCGCAGCTCCTTGCCCAGAACTTTGAGGAAGTCGCTGGGCTCCACCTCACCCAGAGCGAGGCCGCGGACCATCAGGGTGCTGATCTGGTTGCCGCAGTTGCCGGCGGTATCCATCAGCATGGGCATGAAGGAGACCAGCAGGGGCAGGCTGACGAAAGCCTCTTCGTAGTGGGTCGTGACCATACCGGTGAAGGTAGCAGAGAGCATCAGGATGAGCAGCCAGGGGATACGCTGCTTGGCGTGGGTCCAGACGCTGGTGCCGAAGTAGGTGGTGGCATCGTCGTCGGGCAGAATAGCTGCCATCTTCTGCATATCCTCGGTGCTCTCATCGGTCAGGACGTCGATAGCGTCGTCGATGGTGATGATACCGACGAACATACCCTCGTTGTCCAGAACAGGCATCGCGGTGAAGTCGTAGCGCTGCATCTCGCGGGCCACATACTCCTGGTCATCCGTGACCTTCACGGTGACGACATTGTCGTCCATGATGTCCACGATGGGGGTAGAGGGGTCAGACAGCAGCAGGCTGCGGGCCGACACGACGCCCAGCAGGCGGTTGCGCTCCACCACATAGCAGGTGTAGACCGTCTCAGCGTTCTCACCCTGCTTACGGATAGCGGTGAAGGCGTCACTGACGGTCATATCCTGCCGCAGACGGACGTATTCGGGGGTCATCAGGCTGCCGGCAGAGCTCTCGGGGTAGTTCAGCAGCTTGTTCAGGCTCTCACGGGTCTGGCGGGACGACTTTTCCAGCACCCGCTTGACCACGCCTGCGGGCATATCTTCCAGCAGGTCGGCGGCGTCGTCAAGGCTCATATCCTCGATGGCGCTCACCAGCTCGACGTCGGAGAAAGCATTCACGAGGTCGTCGCGGGCCTCATCGGACATATAGGCGAATGCTTCCGTTGCAACGTCCTTTTTCAGCAGACGGAACACCACGAGGCGGTTGTTCTCGTCCAGCTCTTCCAGCAGCTCGGCCAGGTCGGCGGGCTGCTCTTCCTCAGTCACTTCGCGCAGCTTGACGTACTGCTTTTTGACGAGCAGCTTGAGCAGACGGCTCTTGGTCAGCATCTCGGGGTTGGCCTTGACTTCTTCGTCGTTGGCCTCCTCTTTTTCGGCCTCGCGGACGTCCTGCTTGAGGTCTTCGGTGGCCTGCTCGTTCAGGTCTTCGGCCAGCTTCTGGCGCACCTCAGCGGGAATATCCGTGGGCAGCTCCTGCACCGGAAGAGCCTGTTCCTCTTCGCGCTCCGGGGTCTTCTTTTCTTCTTCCATTTGTGTTCCTCCTCTTTTCTGTCTCAGGAGGACACAGCCGCATCAACGCAAAAAGCGCCGCTCCTGCGCCGCAGACCCGGGCCGCACTGCCCATCTGCACGCGCAAAGCTGCGCCTCTTTTGTACGGCAGCCGGACAGCGGATACTCCGCTGTTCAGCGTACAAAAAAGGCGAACGCAGCACCTTTCGCGGTCGTTCCGGCCGCATCATTCCATCGTCTTCGACTATGATCCGGGTCCATTGTCCTGCGTTCACCTCCACAAATTCGTTTTACTAAGTTTCTTAGCCTACAGGTTTATTATATCTCCACTCAAATGCCCGGTCAACCCTGTAAGGCGTCCATTTCCGGAATATTGACGCAGAAAAAACGCACAGCGCCCTCCCCGGTGCTTGCGGCTTCACCGGAAAGGGCGCTGTGTTTGGATATTGCTTTGGTGTGAGGAGGAATCATGTACAAGGAATCGGTTGCGGCCCCGAATCCTCATGGCTGTAGTATAGCAGATTCCGCACCGGATTTCATGAAAAACCTATGAAGAAAGTGTAAAAGACACAAAAATACGCCCCGGACACTGTTTCCAGTGAGCGGGGCGCTAAAAACGGGATCCGTTTTTGACTGCGGCAAGATACCTGCAAGCAGGTCTTATGCAGCAGGCGGGGCAAGGTATCTGCGAACAGACCTTATGCTCCTGACACACGCGAAGTATGCTTTCAAGGACCCTCGCGGGCGCTTTGGTATTTCATGCTCTGCCCGCCCCGACGCGTTCGGACGCGGGCAGAGAGTTGAAATCAGTTTGGAGTACAAAGCTCCAGTCTCTGCGTAGAAATAAGCCTGTCATTTCTTCTCTGGCCGGGGCCACAGTTTCGTACTGCTGCGTTGCGCAGTAATCGCCAGCACGGAGCAGCCGCCCTTTCGGGACTAAGGTGCCGCTGCGGCAAAATTCCAGCCAGAGTCAAAAGAACTTTGGTTTACTTGTACAGCTCGACCAGGCGGGTCAGATGCTCGTAACGGTCGTTTGCGACCTGCTCGTTGCGAGCGAACAGCTGCTTTGCACGCTCCGGGAATGCACGAGTCAGGCGGCTGTAACGAGTCTCGTTTGCCAGCAGTGCCTGATACTTCTCGGCATCCACAGCCTTGGAGGTCAGGGTGAAGGGGTTCTTGCCCTGAGCCTTGTTGGCCGGATTGAAGGTGAACAGGTTCCAGTAACCAGCCTCAACTGCCTTCTTCATCTCGTTCTGGCAGTTGGTCATGCCGCCCTTAACACCGTGCAGCTCGCAGGGAGCGTAGCCGATGATGAGGGAGGGGCCGGGATATGCCTCAGCCTCTGCGATAGCCTTGACAGCCTGGTTCATGTTAGCGCCCAGAGCGATCTGAGCAACATAGATGTAACCGTAGGTCATAGCGATCTCAGACAGGCTCTTCTTGCTGATCTCCTTACCAGCAGCAGCGAACTGGCAGACCTCGCCGATGTTGGAGGCCTTGGATGCCTGTCCGCCGGTGTTGGAGTACATCTCAGTATCGAAGACCATGACGTTGACATCCTCGCCGGAAGCCAGGACGTGGTCCAGACCGCCGAAGCCGATGTCGTATGCCCAGCCGTCACCACCGAAGATCCAGACGGACTTCTTGGCGATGAACTCCTTGCTCTTCAGGATCTCAGCGGACTCGGCGCAGCCAGCGGCAGCAGCCTTCTCCAGCTCAGCGATCAGAGCCTTAGCGGGGGCATCGTTAGCCTTGGTGTTGTTCTTGGTTGCCATGAACTCGTCAAAGGCAGCCTTCAGCTCAGCAGAAGCCTTGTCAGAACCAGCGACCTCAGCGATGCGCTTGATCAGGTTCTCACGGACGGTCTTCTGGCCCAGATACAGGCCCAGGCCGTGCTCTGCGTTATCCTCGAACAGGGAGTTGCACCATGCAGGACCGTGGCCGCTGTCCTTGTTGACAGTGTACGGAGAGATGGAAGCAGTACCGCCCCAGATAGAGGAGCAGCCGGTGGCGTTGGAGATGTACATCTTCTCGCCGAACAGCTGGGTGATCAGACGTGCGTAAGAGGTCTCAGCACAGCCTGCGCAGGAGCCAGAGAACTCCAGCAGCGGCTGGTTGAACTGAGAGCCGATGACGGTGTCGTCTGCGAACTTAGAGGGCTTCTTGGAGATGTTGGCGACGCAGTAGTCGAAGACTGCCTGCTGATCGGCCTGAGACTCCTGAGGAACCATCTGGATAGCCTTGGTGGGGCAGACGGTGACACACTCGCCGCAGCCCATGCAGTCCAGAGGAGACACAGCCATAACGAACTTGTACTCGTTAGCGGGCTTGTTGTCGCGGCTCTTGGTCTGTGCGGGAGCTGCTGCCAGCTCGTCAGCGGTCAGCTGGAAGGGACGGATGGTTGCGTGAGAGCACACGAATGCGCACTGGTTGCAGCCAACACACTTGGAAGCATCCCACTCGGGGACGTTCACAGCGGTGCCGCGCTTCTCGTAAGCAGAAGCACCCTGCTCCCACTCGCCGTTTGCGTTAGCAACGAAAGCAGAGACAGGCAGGCTGTCGCCGTCCATACGAGCGATGGGCTCCATGACGTCGCGGATCTGCTTGACCAGCTCGGGACGGCCAGCCAGCTCCTTCGGAGCGGGATCGGCCTCGGGGTTGGACCAGGAAGCGGGGACGTCCACCTTGTGGATGGCGTCAACACCGGCATCGATGGCCTTCCAGTTCATCTCAACGACGTCCTGACCCTTCTTGCCGTAGCTCTTCTGAGCTGCCTGCTTCATGAAGTTGACGGCGTCCTCGATGGGCATAACGTCAGCCAGCTTGAAGAAAGCGGACTGCAGGATGGTATTGGTGCGCTTGCCCATACCGATCTCGATAGCCTTATCGATAGCGTTGATGGTGTACAGCTGGATGTTGTTGTCAGCGATGTACTTCTTGGCCTCAGCGTTCAGGTGATGGCCCAGCTCCTCATCGTTCCACTGGCAGTTGATCATGAACACGCCGCCGGGCTTGACATCCTGGACCATCTTCATGCCCATGTGGATGTAAGCGGGGTTGTGGCAGGCCACGAAGTCAGCCTGGTTGATGTAGTAGGGGCTGCGGATGGGCTTGTCGCCGAAACGCAGGTGGCTGATGGTCACGCCGCCGGTCTTCTTGGAGTCATACTGGAAGTATGCCTGAACATACTTATCAGTGTGGTCGCCGATGATCTTGACGGAGTTCTTGTTAGCACCGACGGTACCGTCGCCGCCCAGACCCCAGAACTTGCACTCCTTGGTGCCAGCTGCTGCGGTGATGGGAGCGGGCTTGACCTCAGGCAGAGACAGGCCGGTGACATCATCGGTGATGCCGAGGGTGAAGCGCTCCTTCGGCTGATCCTTCTCCAGCTCCTTGAACAGAGCGAAGATGGAGGACGGGGGAGTGTCCTTGCTGCCCAGACCGTAACGGCCGCCGGTCAGGATGACATCATTCTTGCCAGCCTCACGCAGGGTAGCTGCGACATCCAGGTACAGGGGCTCGCCCAGAGAGCCGGGTTCCTTGGTGCGGTCCAGAACTGCGACCTTCTTAGCGGTAGCAGGCAGGACCTTCAGCAGAGCGGAGGACACCCAGGGACGGTACAGGCGGACCTTGACGATACCGACCTTCTCGCCCTTAGCGTTCAGGTAATCGATGACCTCGTCAGCAACGTCGCAGACAGAGCCCATAGCGATCATGACGCGATCGGCATCGGGTGCGCCGTAGTAGTTGAACAGGTCGTAGTTGGTGCCCAGCTTCTCGTTGATCTTGGCCATGTACTTCTCGACGACTGCGGGCAGTGCGTCGTAGACAGAGTTGCAGGCCTCACGATGCTGGAAGAACACGTCGCCGTTCTCGTGGGAACCGCGCATCTTGGGGTGCTCGGGGTTCAGAGCCTTTGCACGGAACTCCTCGACAGCCTTCATGTTGCACATTTCCTTCAGGTCGGCGTAGTCCCACTTCTCGATCTTCTGGTACTCGTGAGAAGTACGGAAGCCGTCGAAGAAGTTCAGGAAGGGAACCTTGCCCTCGATAGCTGCCAGATGGGCAACAGGGGACAGGTCCATGACTTCCTGCACGCTGCTCTCGACCAGCATTGCGAAGCCGGTCTGGCGGCATGCCATAACGTCGCTGTGATCACCGAAGATGTTCAGGGACTGGGTAGCAACGGTACGTGCAGAAACATCGAACACGCAGGGCAGCTGCTCAGCAGCGATCTTGTACATGTTGGGGATCATCAGCAGCAGGCCCTGAGAAGCGGTGAAGGTGGTGGTAACAGCACCTGCACCCAGAGAGCCGTGCACAGCGCCTGCAGCGCCTGCCTCAGACTCCATCTCGACGACCTTGACCTGGTTGCCGAAGATGTTCTTCTGGCCCTGAGCGGACCACTGGTCCACAGAGTCAGCCATCGGAGAAGAGGGGGTAATGGGGTAGATGGCAGCCACGTCCGTGTAGGCATATGCTACATGAGCGGCAGCGGTATTGCCATCCATGGTTTGCTTTGCTCTAGGCATTTTTCTTCCTCCATTCAGAATTTGGTACCTTCTGCGCGGGGCAAACGTCTTTTTACCGGAGCCGGAGAACTCCTTTGAAAAACGTATTGCTCAACTGATAAGCGCCGCACTTCGCCGGAGCCGGAGAACTCCACAAAAGCACACGCTCATCAAGGGCAATAGCCCTGCCCGGGGCCGGAGAACCCCATGAAGGCACTATTGCTCATCTAATATAATAGCAAATTCCGCCGGTAAAGGCAACGCAAACCGACTGTAAAAACACAACAAAAATTCAAGAAATTTTTTAGCGCTTTTTTACAGATGTGTTCTTTGCTGCATCCATGACGGTGTTATGCTCCAAAATCCAGTATCCATGAGGCTTTTTCTTACAAAATTCTAAATTTATAATTGACATTTGTACAGATTCTGCCGTAAACTTTATCTATAGTATCATGCGCTGCACAGCGCAGGGGAGGACAGGCACAAAACGATGGATGCTGCACATTTTGAAAAGACGCTCTCGAGCGAAGTTCTCTTTGAGGGCCGGGTGGTCACGCTGACCAAAGACGTGGCTCTGCTGGAAAACGGTGAGACTTCTATCCGGGAGGTGGTCCACCACCACGGCGGGGCCTGCATCGTACCGTATTTTGAGGACGGCACTCTCTGCATGGTGCGCCAGTTCCGCTACGCCATGCAGCAGGAGCTGTGGGAGCTGCCCGCCGGCAAGCTGGAAAAGGGCGAAGACCCCTTCGAAGCCGCCAAGCGGGAGCTGGGCGAAGAGTGCGGCCTGACCGCCGACCACTACACCCCGCTGGGCGAGTTCTACCCCACGGTGGGCTACGACACCGAGATCATCTATATGTGGGTGGCCACCGGCCTGCACACCACCCAGATGCATCTGGACGACGACGAGTTCCTGACGCCCGACCGCATCCCGCTGGCAAAAGCCTACGAGATGGTCATGAGCGGCGAGATCAAGGACGGCAAGACCATCGCGGGCGTGCTCAAGCTCAAGGCGCTGGTGGACGAAGGCAGGCTGTGATACTCTACGAAGATACAGCCCTCGTGGTTCTGGACAAGCCCGCCGGACTTTCCAGCGAGGACGGCGTACCCGCCGCCCTTCGGAAACTCTGGGACAGGCCCGACGCCTATGTGGGCGTCATCCACCGGCTGGACACCGGCGTGTCGGGTCTGATGGTCTACGCGAAGACCCCGCAGGCAGCCGCCGCCCTCAGCCGGCAGGTGACGCAGAGCCAGCAGGTTTATGCCGAACAGGATGGCCTGGCCGAGCCTGACGCCGGCACACCGGCCGCGCCGCCTTTCGTGAAACAATACCGCGCCCTCATCGCGGGCGGGCCGGACGAAAAGCTGCCCGCCGAAGGCGTCCTGCGGGACTACTTATTCAAGGACAGCCGGAAAGGCCGTGTTTTTCCGGTGAGCCGTCCGCGCAAGGGCGTGAAGGAGGCTGTGCTGGAATATCGCATTTCTGCCTCCGCCCCGGACGGCAGCACCAGCCTTGCGGACATCACCCTCCACACCGGGCGCACCCACCAGATACGGGTGCAGTTCGCGTCCCGCCGCCACCCGCTCTGGGGCGATGGCAAATACGGCAGCCGCATCAAGGGAGACATTGCGCTTCAGAGCGCACGGCTCCGCTTCATCCATCCCGACACCGGAAAGGTAATGGACTTCCGCCTCCCGGTCCCCGGGACATGGCCCGCTTGGGGCATCAGACAGGAAAACGACAATGGAACAACAGTATAAAACAGATTCTGAAATATACGCCGTCCTCGAGCGGGAGATCATCGATTTGACCCTCCGGCCCGGCTGTTCGCTGAGCGAAAACCCGCTCTGCACCCGCTTCGGCGCGCCCCGCTCCCTCATCCGGGTGGTGCTGCAGCGGTTACAGGAGAACGGGCTGGTGAAGATCGTGCCTTACAAAGGCACTACTGTCACCCGGCTGAACCGGGACATCGTGGACGAGCTGATTTATGAGCGCATCGCGGTAGAGGCCCGAGTCCTGCGGGACTTTGCGCCCCACTGCACACCGGAGCACCGCGCCCTCATCCGCCAGCGTGCCGCCGCCTACGACGAGCTGGCCAAGGCCGAAACGCTGGACTTCAACCGTCTCTACGAGGCTGACACCCGGCTTCACGAGACGTGGTTCTCCGCCATGGGCAAGATGTATCTCTGGCGGACGCTGCAGAACGCCCACGCCGACTACAGCCGCTTCCGGATGCTGGACACTCTGACCACCGGCGGGCTCGCCGAGGTGGTGGCCGACCATCACAATCTCATCGACGCCATCGAGCGGTGTGACCTCGCGGCCTTTGAGCCGCTGGTGGAACGCCACCTTTACGGCGGCATCCGCCGTCTGGGCTCCAAGCTCACCGAGGAGTACGCCGATTATTTTGAATGATGTTCCATGGGGAACAGGAAAAGCGCCTCTGCACATCGTGCAGGGGCGCTTTCTCATATCAGTTTATTGGAGATTTCATCCGACTGTTAGTCGTCATCTTCCACCAGTTTGTACTGGCTCAGGATCTTCTCGAAGTTCATGTAGTTTGCGTCTGCGTAAGTGTCGCATCTGGTGATCTGGCCTTCCATGACAGTCTGGACAGCAGTCTCACCCTGCACTTCGGCAATGCCCTTCACGATCATATACTTCGGCTTGCTGCCGTTGAAGCAATAAATCATTGCGACCGTCACAGGCACACCATTCTCAGTTTCCGTAAAAGCAATGCAGTCTGCCGGATACTCGGTAGAGCCGATTTTGTAGTAGCCCTGCATGATCTTGTACTTAGTGAAGTCTTTGATGACCGTGTCGTCGTCATCATCAGGCTTCGTCGGATACTTGCTCCAGTCAGTGACAGTATAAGTACCCTTAATGCCATCGATATCCCAGCTCTTTTTCTGAGCCTCATCGCGCAGGTTAATCTCATCCCTCCTATATCCCGGAGCAAGCGTTCTATTGTAACTCTTGTTTCCGTCAGTAGACTGGACAGCCTTCATGCTGACCGTCTCGCTGCCCGCCAGTATCTTCACGTTCATCTCAAGAGTATACTTCTCAGAGTTCATGTTCTTCAGATAGCTGCTCGTGAAAGGAACGACCTTGACATTAGTCATGCCAAGCTGCTCTGCAATGTTTTTATCAGTCGTCGTGCCGGAAGAGCTGGAGCTGCTGCTCGAAGAGCTGGAAGAAGAGCTCGAAGAGCTGCCGGAGCTAGAGCTGGAGCTGCTGGAAGAGCTGCTGCTCGATCTGGAAGAATCACTGCTGGAGCCGCCGTTTCCGCCGCCGCCACCACCGCCGCAGGCGGTGAGCATCGAAACCGTCATAGCCGCAGCCAGTGCGACTGCCATTACCTTTTTTGCTAATCTCATGGTAAATTTCCTCCCACATTTTCAAAATCGACAGCGGAAATCCTCGTTCGGCCCCTCTGTTTTTCTAAATTTACCCCCCCCCTTGTATCGATTTGTCAAGTAGTTTTGATAAATTTGTGGTATTTAATAAAATCGTCCCTGAAATTGCATCAATTTGACAACAAACATCGTTTCAGTTTATCCCGGCATACAAGAGCCCTGTTCAACAAAGAAGCGGCACATCTACCGCAAAGGAGAATGTGCCGCTTTTCTATATTTTTTTCAGCCCATGATGCCGGAAATGAAGATTTCCAGGCCGATGCCGATGAGGATGACGCCGCCGAGGACGGAGGCTTTGCCGGAGAGTTTGGTGCCGAACTTTTTGCCGATGGCAAGGCCGGCCTCACAGATGAAGAAGGTGACGATCGCCACGATGAGGGAGCAGACCAGCGCCATGAACCAGCCGTACTCCGAGATGGTGAAGCCCACCGACAGCGCGTCGATGCTGGTGGCCACGCCCTGCATGAAGAGTGCGCCCGCGCTCAGCTCAGCGGCTTCCTCGGCCTCTTCGCCCTTGATGCCCTCGATGAGCATTTTACCGCCGATGTAGCCCAGCAGGATGAGGGCGATCCAGGGGATGAACTTTTCAAACGAAGAGAACAGCTCCACGATGGTGTGGACGCAGACCCAGCCCGTCATGGGCATGACAGCCTGAAAGATGGCGAAGGTGCCTGCGATCTGGACGCCCCGGCGGCGGGACATCTGCGAGTCATGCAGGCCGTTTGCCATCGAGACGGAAAACGCATCCATGGCAAGGCCCACGCCCAGCAGGGCGCTGTTGAAGAAAAACAAAAAACTCCATTCCATAACGATGCCTCCTGATTTGACCGGAATTGGCGGGCAGACAAAAGACCCGGAATCGGCGCGCATTTCGCCAATTCCGGGTCGGATTTTTACAAACTGACTCGATGTGGAATGGGCGTGGTACTCGCACCAAAGCACATGAGTCTCGCAAATGAAAGCAAGCCAGACAGCCGCCCGGGCTGTCATTGTGTTGACTTGCTGCGCTGCCTGCAAAACAGCGCCTGCTACTCCCCCATGAGGATCTTTCTTGTTGTCTGGCTATCGTACCACACAAACAGCGGATTTGTCCAGTATAACCGTGATTTTTTGCAAAAACCTGCGGGAGAGCACCGCAGAAAGCGTGTACTCCCCCGCAGGGTCAGTTTATGTGTGGAAATAAGGTTTATTCCTCGTCGCCGGTGTCAGCCTCGGGAGCTTCGGCGGCCGATGCCTCATCGGCTGCCTCCATCTCCGCCAGCTGCTCGGCAGTGGGCTCGTCCTCGGTATCGGCCTCGATGCTCTCGGTCTGTGCCTCGTCGTCGTGGTCGGTGCGGGCCAGCACCATCACCTTATCGTTCTCGCCCAGACGCATGACCCGGACACCGGAGCCGTAGCGGCTCTGGACGGGGATCTCGTTGGCGTGCAGGCGGATGATGATGCCCTCCTGACTGCTCAGCAGCACATCGTCGATGTCATCCACGATCTTGACGGCTGCCACCTTGTCCTTGGAGGCGTCGTAGTTGCGGATGCCCTTGCCGCCGCGGGCAGTGATACGGTAGGTGTCGATGTCAGAGCGCCGGCCCTTGCCGTTTTCGGTGACGGTGAGCACCGTGCCGCCCTCGCGGCAGATGCAGACGCCGACGACCTCGTCGCCCTCGGCCAGCTTGATCGCGCGGACGCCGTGGCCGCTGCGGCCCATCGGGCGGGCATCGGCCTCGTTGAAGCGGATGGCCTGACCGTTGCGGGTAGCCACGATGAGCATATCATTGCCGGTGGTCAGGCGGGTCCATGCCAGCGCGTCGCCCTCGTTGAGCGCAATGCCGATGAGGCCCGTCTTGCGGATGTTGGCGTACTGCTCCAGCGGGGTGCGTTTGATGAGGCCCTGCTTGGTGACCATGGTGACGAAACCGCCCTTGTTGTCCTCGTCCTTGGGGTAGCAGAGCATGTTGGTGACCTTTTCGCCCTCGGCCAGCTGCAGCAGGTTGACGATGTTGCTGCCCTTGCTGGTGCGGCTGCCCTCGGCGATGGTGTAGCCCTTGATGCGGAAGAGGCGGCCCTTGTCGGTGACGAACAGGACATAATCATGGGTAGAGCCCACGAACATCTCCTGCACGATGTCCTCTTCCTTCCGGGTCATGCCGGAGATGCCGCGGCCGCCGCGCTTCTGGGCCTGATAGGTGGCCTTGAGCTGGCGCTTGATATAGCCGGCCTCGGTGAGGGTGTAGACGCACTGCTCCTCGGCGATGAGGTCTTCAATGTCCACTTCGCCGGTGACGGACTGGATCTCGGTGCGGCGCTCGTCGCCGAAGCGCTTCTTCATGTCCAGCAGCTCGTTCTTGACGATCTCCAGCACCCGGGCGTCGTTGGCAAGGATGTCCTCCCAATCCTTGATTTTTGCCTGTAAGCCGGACAGCTCTTCCTCGATCTTGAGGATTTCGAGACCAGCCAGACGGCCCAGCTGCAATTTCACGATAGCGTCGGCCTGCGGGTCATCGAAGCCGAACTGCTCCATGATAGCGGCCTTTGCCTCGGCCATGCCGCCCTTGCAGGCGCGGATGGTGGCGATGAGCTCATCCACGATGTCGGTGGCCTTTTTCAGACCCTCGAGGATGTGGGCGCGCTCCTTGGCCTTCTTCAAATCATACTGAGTGCGGCGGCGGACGACTTCATCCTGGAACTCGACGTACTTCTGTATCATCTGTTTCAGGGTCATGACCTTCGGCACCTTGTGGTCGATGGCCAGCATGATGACGCCCACAGTATCCTGCAGCTGGGTGTACTGGTACAGCTGGTTCAGGATGACCTGTGCGTTGGCGTCCTTGCGGATGTCCACCACGATGCGCATACCCTTGCGGTTGGTCTCATCGTTCAGGCCGGTGATGCCCTCGATGCGCTTTTCCTTCACGAGGTCGGCCATGTTCTCGATAAGACGGGCCTTGTTGACCATATACGGAATTTCCGTAATGATGATCTGGGTACGGCCATTCTTGGTCTCTTCGATGGTAGCACGGCCCCGCAGAGTAATTTTGCCGCGGCCGGTGGCGTAGGCGGCGCGGATGCCGCTTCGGCCCATGATGATACCGGCAGTGGGGAAGTCCGGTCCCTTGATGTGCTCCATCAGGCCGGGCAGGTCGATGTCGGGGTTCTCGATATAGGCCACGCAGCCGTCGATGACCTCACTGAGGTTGTGGGGCGGGATGTTGGTGGCCATACCGACGGCGATGCCCTGACTGCCGTTGACCAGCAGGTTGGGGAAGCGGCAGGGCAGGACGCTGGGCTCTTTCTTCGTCTCGTCGAAGTTGGGGTCCCAGTTGATGGTGTCCTTGTCGATGTCGGTCAGCATCTCGACCGCCATGCGGCTCATGCGGGCCTCGGTGTAACGGTAAGCAGCCGGGGGGTCGCCATCGACTGAGCCGAAGTTACCCTGACCATCCACCAGCGGGTAGCGCAGGGAGAAATCCTGTGCCAGACGGACCATGGCGTCATAGACGGAGGCGTCGCCGTGGGGGTGGTAAGAGCCCAGCACCGCACCGACGGTATCCGCCGACTTGCGGTAGGGATGACTGGGGTCGTTGCCGCGTTCGTGCATGGTGTAGAGGATGCGGCGGTGGACGGGCTTCAGGCCGTCACGCACATCCGGCAGGGCGCGGGCCACGATGACCGACATGGAGTAATCCAGAAACGCCGTCTCGATCTCCTTCTTGACGTCCCGGATGATCATCTTGGTACCGCTGCCCGGTATCATCACATAATCTTCTTCCATTGTTTCCTCCAATTACACGTCGAGCTTTGCGTACTGGGCGTTGGTCTCGATAAAGCGGCGGCGGGGCTCCACCTGATCGCCCATCAGGATGGTGAACGCCTCATCGGCCTTCTCGGCATCCTCGATGGTGATGCGGACGATGACGCGGTTCTCGGGGTTCATGGTGGTCTCCCAGAGCTGCTCCGGGTTCATCTCGCCAAGGCCCTTATAGCGGTTTATCTTCGCGCCGGGCATCTCCTGCGAGAGCAGGGCCATTTCGGCGTCGTTGTAAGCGTATTTGATGGTGCTGCCCTTCTGCACCTTGAACAGCGGAGGCTGTGCCACATAGACATGGCCCTGCTCGATGAGGGGGCGCATATAGCGGAAGAAGAAGGTGAGCATCAGGGTGCAGATGTGAGAACCATCGACATCGGCATCGGCCATGATGAACACTTTGTCATACCGCAGCTTGGAAATATCGAACTCGTCGCCGATGCCGCAGCCCAGTGCCAGCACGACAGGCATCAGCTTGTCGTTGCCGTAGATACGGTCGGCGCGGGCCTTTTCAACGTTGAGCATCTTGCCCCACAGGGGGAGGATGGCCTGAATGGCCGAGTCACGGCCCATCTTGGCCGAGCCGCCTGCAGAATCACCCTCGACGATGAAGATCTCAGTGCGGGTGGGGTCTTTTTCGCGGCAGTCTGCCAGCTTGCCGGGCATCCGGCTGGTCTCGAGGGCGCTCTTGCGGCGCACCAGCTCACGGGCCTTCTTGGCGGCAGCGCGGGCGCGGGCGGCCTGGGTGGCCTTTTCGAAGATAGCCTTGGCCACGCCGGGGTTCTCTTCGAAGAACTCCATCAGCTTGGAGTAGACCATGTTGGAAACGAGGGTTCGAATTTCCGTATTGCCCAGCTTTGCCTTGGTCTGGCCCTCGAACTCGGCCTCCTGCAGCTTGACGGAGATCACGCAGATGAGGCCCTCACGGACGTCAGCGCCGGAAAGGTTCTCGTCCTTGTCCTTCAGCAGACCGTGGCTGCGGCCATAATCGTTGAAGACGCGGGTGAGGCTGCTGCGAAAGCCCTCTTCGTGGGTGCCGCCGTCGGGGGTGTTGACGTTGTTGGCGAAGCTCAGCAGCAGCTCATTGTAGCTGGAATTATACTGCAAGGCGATTTCTGCCATGCCCCGGTCGGTCTGACCCTTGAGATAGATGACGTTGGGGTGGAGCACCTCGAGGTCGCGCTTCTCTCCCAGATAGGTGACGAAGCTCTTGATTCCGCCCTCGTAGCACATAACCTCGGTGCGGTAGGTGGGCTCGCCCTCCTTGCCGTCCTCGAGGACGGGGGTGTAAAGTTCGCGCTCGTCGGTCAAGGTGATCTTGACACCGGCGTTCAGGAAGCTCTCTTCCCGCAGGCGCTTTTCCAGCGTTTCGAAGTTGTAGACGGTGGTGTCCTTGAACATCTCCGGGTCGGGCTTGAAGGTGACGCGGGTGCCGGTGACACTGGGGTCCACGGTGCCGATGCACTTCAGCGGGCCGTCCGGGTCGCCGCGGCGGAAGGTCTGCTCGTACTCGCGGCCGTCGCGGCGGACGTTGACGGTCAGCCACTCCGAGCAGGCGTTGACGACGGACGCGCCGACGCCGTGCAGGCCGCCGGCCACCTTGTAGCCGGAGTTCTCGCCGCCGAACTTGCCGCCGGCGTGGAGGATGGTATAGACGACGGTGACGGCAGGCAGACCGGTATCAGCCTGGATGTCCACGGGGATGCCGCGGCCATTGTCCGTGACCTGAATGATGTCGCCCTTCAGGATCTTGACCTCGATGTGGTCGCAGTAACCGGCCAGAGCCTCGTCGATGGCGTTGTCCACGATCTCGTACACCAGATGGTGCAGGCCGCGCTCGCCGGTGGAGCCGATATACATACCGGGGCGCTTGCGCACTGCCTCCAGGCCTTTCAGGACCTGGATCTCGCTGGCGTTGTATTCATGGTCCGTCGCAGTTTCTGCGTTGGTACTGGTAATGATTTCCTCTGCCATTTCCTTTCTCCCTTTTGTTTTGTTTCGTTTTTTCGTTACTATTTGTAAAAGCGATAAATCGCTGGTTGGTAATGGAACCTCTCAGTCAAAGCCTGTCGGCTTTGCCAGCTCTCCTGATAGGGGAGCCGCTGGCGTACCGGGCAGGCCCACGCCGGACGAGCAAAGCTCAATATTTCGGAAACTGTAGTACCCTGCTGTCCAGGTCAGCGACTGTTGTCTCCGTGCGCCGTTTGAGCGCAGCAGGCGACAGTTCCGAGAGATAGATCGTATCCACCGGCGAATCTGCCAGCACATAGCTCTGGGGCAGCTCATCGGACAGGCTCACCACCGCCCCGTTTTTCTGGGCGTAGTTCAGAAACTCCCGCCCCCGGGGCGAGATGGTCGTCGTTTCCAGATTGAAGATGCCGATGATGTCCCGGTCGTTCAGGACATAATCGCGGCCAAGGTGTACATACATTGCATCACACTTTCGTCAGCATGCCGCCGTTCATCCGGTAGACCTCGCCGTCCGTTTTGAGGAAAGCGGTGTCGTCGCAGCTGGTCACGAAGGTCTGTTTTTCCCGCATCCGGGTGAGCAGATACTGCTTGCGGCCATCGTCCAGCTCGCTGAGTACGTCGTCCAACAGCATCACCGGGTGTTCGCCCGTGATGGAGGCAGCTGCGGCGGCTTCGGCCATTTTAAGGCTGAGCACGACGCTCCGCTGCTGTCCCTGACTCGCATACACTTTTGCAGGCTGACCATCCAGAAGAAGGTCTAAGTCTTCCCGGTGAGGGCCGCAGAGGCTCTGCCCAGCCCGCAGCTCTTCGGGCATTTTCTGCCGCAGAAGCTGGGCCAGACCGCCCGGCTCGAACTGGGCCGCATACCGCAGACTCAGTGTTTCCGCCCTGCGGGAAAGCTCCTCATAGTTGGCACAGGCCAGCGGGGAGAGAGCGGCGAGATAGGCTCTGCGCCGCTGCTGGATGGCCTCGCCCTGCTGGGCAAGCTCCACATTCAGCACTTCTAATAAGGCCCGCTTTTCAGCATAAGGCCGCTCAATGCCATTGGAAGAGCGCCGAAGCAGCGCGTTTTTCTGCTGCAAAGCCCGGACATAGCGGCGGTAGAGGGTCAGGTAGCCGGGGTAGAGCTGGCAGAGGGCAGCGTCCAGAAATTTCCGCCGCCCTTCCGGCGCGCCCTTCACGAGACTCAGGTGTCCGGGGTCGAAAACCACCGCCGGAAAGCTGCCCGCAAGGCTGGCCGCCCGCTTGACTGCGCCCCCGTTCACCGAGACTGTCCGGCCCGGGCGGGGAGAATCCGGCGCACCCACCGTCAGGCGGACGCGGTTCGGCTCTTCCGTTTCCTGCTCTTCCTGCTGTGCGCGGAGGGTGGACGCTTTGAGTACGGCAAAGGGTTCGCCCCGGCGCACCAGCTCTGCGTCCTTGCCACCCCGGAAGCTCTTGCCGCCGGTAAGCAGCCAGATGGCTTCCAGGAGGTTCGTCTTGCCCTGGCCGTTGTTGCCGCAGATGACAGTCAGCTCCCGGCCCGGCGTCAGGCTGGCCGAGGCGATGTTCCGGTAATTTTCGACTTCGAGAGAGAGCAGCCGCATCAGCCGCCCATCCCGATTTCGATGGTCTGGCCGTCCAGCTCTACGGTGTCGCCCGGGCGGCACTTCTTGCCGCGCATGGTGCAGACTTCGCCGTTGACCTTCACGGCCCCGCCCTGAACGAGCTCCTTGGCTTCGCCGCCGGTCTCGCACAGGCCCGCATATTTCAGCAGGGCGTCCAGCTTGATAAATTCGGTATGGATGAGGATCTTTTGCATTTTATTACGCCTCTCAGTCGTTTTTGAAGCGGACGGGCAGGACCAGATACAGGAAGTCATTGCCCTCCACCGGCAGCACTTTCACCGGGCTCAGCGGGCCGCTGATCTCCATCCGCACTTTCTCGGTGCGGGCATTGCGCAGCGCGTCCAACAGGTAGCGGTTGTTGAAGCCGATCTCCACCTCGTCGCCCTCGCACTCGGCATTGAACTCATCGACGACGCGGCCCAGATTGGTCTGGCAGCGGACGACGACTTTACCCTCTGTAAAAGTGATGCGGAGGGGATTTTTTAAACGCTCTGTAATAATCAGAGAAGCGCGCTCGATGGTCTCGATAAACTCCTTGGTGTCGATGGTCACACGAGTGCGGCTGCCTGCCGGAATGACATTGTGATAGTTGAGGAACTCGCCCTCAATGAGGCGGCTCATGATGGTGTAGCCAGCGGTCATGAACACGACGTAGCGGCGGTTGGCACAGATGTGGACCGGCTCTTCGTCGTCGTTGGGCAGCAGATGAGACACTTCGGTCATGGTCTTGCTGGGGACGATGATGCGGATGTCCTTGACGGCAGTGACGGGCCGCTCCACGATGGCCAGACGGTAGCCGTCCAGTGCAACGATGGTCATTTTATCCGGCTCTATTTCAAAAAGTTCACCGGTATGCGCAGGTTTTTTCTCATCCTGGCTGACGGCGTAGAGGGTGCGGTCGATCATATCGCGGAGCACGCCGGTCTTGATGGTCAGGGTCTCCTCGGCACCGGTGTTGGGCAGCTCGGGGAAATCGGTGGCCGACATGGACTGGATCTCGAACTGTGCCACGCCGCTCTGGATGGTGGTTTTGCCATTATCGGCAGACTGGATGGTGATCTGGCCTGCCGGCATCCGGCTGATCATGCTGCTGAGGAGCTTGGCATTCAGCACGATCTCACCGGGTTCTTTGACATTGGCTTCGATGGTGGTCACGATGCCCATTTCGAGGTCGTAGCCGGTAAGGGTCAGCTGGAAGCCTTCTGCCTTCAGTAAAATGCCCTCCAGTACCGGGATGGTAGAGCGCAGAGTGACTGCTTTGGATACGCCGTCAATGGCTGCACTCAGAAGAGTTTTGTCGCAGATGATGTTCAAATCTTCTTCTCTCCTTTTTTTGCGTCTGTTTTGCTGTCGTTCCTCATGGGGTCCGATGCAAAAACCTGTTTTCTTTATTGAACTTGTTGTAGTAATCGTAGTAGGGGGTGGGGAAGATGTGGAAAACTCTGCAAACCCTTGCCGGGATGCGGGGATTTGGTTTTCCACGGAGATGTTGAGGAACTGTGAATGGAATGTTGAATCGGGGAGAGCAGTGGTTCTTTCCACATCCGCTGTGAAAAACGGAAGTTGAATGTTGAAAACCATGTGGAAAGAGTGGAAAGTTTCGGCCTTTCACCACAATATCTAGGTCTATTTTCCCCTTTTTGTTCCTCGTTCTCCCCATATTTTGGGGTTTGACCCCTGAATGAGTATGACTTTTACACCGGCTCTGGTGTGTTAAGCCTTCACATTCTTGATGATGTCGCTCACCGTCTCCCGCAGGTGCTGGTCATTCTTCATGTCCCGCTCCATGGTCTTGAGGGAGTAGACGATGGTGGAATGGTCACGGCCCGAGAACTCTCTGCCGATCTCCTCCATGCTCATGCCGGTGACCTCGCGCAGGATGTAGATGGCCACACGGCGGGCGGAGGCCACATTGGCGTTCCGCTTGGTGCCGCGGATGTCGGCAGGGGAGACGTTGAAGGTGCGGGATACCTCGCCCACGATCTTCTCGATGGTGACAGGCACGGGCTGGGTCTCGTTGAGGATGTCCTTGATGGCATTCTGTGCCACGCTGATGACCGGCTGGATGCCCTCGAGCATATAGTAGGCATTGAGCTTTTTGACCGCGCCTTCCAGCTGGCGGATGTTATTTTTCAGATGGTTGGCGATGAACTCGGCCACGTCCTCGGGCAGATCGAGGTGGAGAAGCTCTGCCTTGCGCTTGACGATGGCCACGCGGGTCTCGAAATCCGGCGGCTGGACGTCGGCGGTCAGGCCCCACTCGAAGCGGGTGCGCAGACGCTCTTCCAGACTCTTGATCTCCTTGGCCGGGCGGTCAGATGCGATGACGATCTGCTTGTGGGCATCGTGGAGGGAGTTGAAGGTATGGAAGAATTCTTCCTGGGTGGACTCCTTGCCCGCGATGAACTGGATGTCGTCCACCAGCAGCAGGTCGGCCACGCGGTACTTCATCCGGAAGTCCTCGGTGCTGCCGGCGCGGATGGCCGCGATCAGCTCGTTGGTGAACTGCTCACAGGTGACATACATGATGACGAAGTCGGGGTGGGTGCGCTTGATCTCGGTCTGGATGGCCGTCAGCAGATGGGTCTTGCCGAGGCCCGAGCCGCCGTAGATGAACAGCGGGTTGTAAGCACCGGAGGGATTGGCCGCAACAGCCTGCGCCGCAGCAAACGCAAACTGGTTGGATGGGCCTTTGATGAAGTTCTCGAAGGTGAATTCATAGTTGCCCTGCGGGGAGGCGGGGTTCGCCTCGTACTGCTGGGCCAGCACCACTTCGTGGGGCGGTGTGCTGGGGACGACGAGGGTGATGTCCACGTCAAAGCCCAGCACTGTTTTGAAGGCCTCTTTGAGCAGGCCGAGATAACGGTCCGTCACGATCTTGCAGATGAAGTCGTTGCGCACCGAGAGGGTGATATGGCTGGAGTCCTCAAAGCTGATAGGCTCCAACCCGTCGATATAGAGATTATACGTCGGCTCCGCCATCTGCGCCTTGCAGTAGCTCTGGGCAGCCTCTAAAACGTCCTTGAAAGAATCCATAGTACATCCACTCCATTGAAGTTTTCAACAATGCTGCTGATACTAGGTTAGTATACCACAAAAATCCCCCTGCGTCTATATTATATAAGGTAATTTATAATACATAAAAAAGACATACCTGCGTCTGGGAAACGGCCTTGTGTCCAAGGCGGAGAAAAGCCACAAGATATTGTGGATAAAAAGTTTTCCACGGGAAATGGGTGAAAAAGTTGAAAGTTTCTCCACAGAGGTTTTTCAAAAAAGTTTGAAGGAAAGCGAAAAAAATGCTTGACAGAAGGCCATAGTGTGCGATATACTGTTGAATTGCAAGCCTGTCCCCATTTTGGGACCAGAATAGACCCCATACCGGGGACGAGTTTTTACGGAGGAAATACACCATGAAGAGAACTTTTCAGCCCAAGAAGCGTCAGCGCAAGGAAGTTCATGGCTTCCTGACCCGCATGAGCACCAAGAACGGCCGCAAGGTCATCAACGCACGCCGTGCTAAGGGCCGCAAGAGCCTGACCGTCTGATCCTGAGCAGTATGCATCAGGTCCGGCGCAGAATGGAATATGCGCAAAAAGGCCGCTGATATTGGATTGGCGGTCTTATTTTTTTACCCGGCATTCGGGAAAAAAGGCCGGAAAGCTGCGGTGAATAGTCGCATTGCCTAAAAAAACTGTCAAAGATTTGGCAGAGAAAACGCCCGGATGAGCTTTTCATGTCGGCGTTTTTTTGCTATACTGAACACTGAGCATTGCTTTTTTCCGGGCGGTGCTCCCACATCACCTGAAGGGAGGCGCACAGGATGCGCTATCGTCCCATCCGCCGCAACGGCGAGTTTGGCCGCGTGTATGCCCGCGGCAAGTCCTATGTCAACCAGGCGCTGGTGCTCTACGTGCTCAAAACGCGGAGCAAGCGCACCCGGGTGGGCCTGACGGCCACCAAAAAGATCGGCCACGCCGTGCAGCGCAACCGCGCCCGCCGCGTTATGAAGGCCGCCATCGACGAGCATCTCGACTACAACATCGGCGGCTACGACCTCGTTTTCGTGGCCCGGGGCATGACCCCCCGGCTCAAGAGCTGGCAGCTCAGCGCTATCGTGGCAAAGCTCTTCGCCCAGGCCGGCCTGCCGGATAAGGCAAAGCAGCCGGGCGCAAAGCCCCCTGCCACCCTGCCGCCGGTCCGGAAGCCCGAGGCGTGAGCATCTTTCAGAAAGCCCTCTGCGGGCTCATCCGGCTCTACCAGAAGTTCATCAGCCCGGGGCTGGGGCGGAACTGCCGCTTTTCGCCCTCCTGCAGCCAGTACGGCATCGAGGCCATCCGCACCCACGGCTGCGTCAAAGGGCTGCTGCTGACGGCGTGGCGCATCGCCCGGTGCAATCCGCTGGGCCGCTGGGGCTACGACCCCGTACCGGAAAAGGGCCGCTGGAAAAATCCGGCCCGGCATCTCTCGGCCTCGGCTCTGTTTTCCACAAGACACGAAAAATAAGTGGAAAACCTCTTCGTCGATGCTCTTTGGAAGGGCGCTGAAGCGGGGAAGACCTCTCCGTCAATGCCCTTTGAAAAAGGGCGGCAGAGGGGAGGAAAACCTCTCCGTCACGCCTGCGGCGTGACACCTCTCCTGATAGGAGAGGCTGAGAGGAAATGCTATTATAATTGCTTCTTGTGACGTGCTGAACTGTGGGCGGCGTGTCCTACGATAAAAATAACCGTCCCGCACCACAGGCGGGGCAGAATGGACAGAGACATGAATATTTTGTACATCCTCGGTGTACCTCTCGGCTATGTGATGGAGTGGATCTACAACCTCATCCCGAACTACGGCTGGGACATCATCATCTTCACCATCGTCATCCGCCTGATCAGCATCCCTCTGCAGCTCAACCAGCAGAAGAGCATGGCCAAGATGTCCGCTTTCCAGCCGATGATCGCCGACATCCAGAAAAAGTACAAGGACAAGCCCGAAAAGCAGCAGGAAGAGCTGCTCAAGCTCCAGCAGGAGTACGGCTATAAGCCCACCGCCGGCTGTATGCCCATGCTGGTCAACTTCCTCGTCATGTTCGGCGTCATCGAGGTCGTGTACCGCCCGCTGCAGCGCATCTTCCACATCGGCGCCGACGCCATCACCGCCGCAGGCGATGCCATGACCGCTCTGGGCATCAGCTTCACTCAGGTGACCCGCGACACCAATATCATCGCACAGGTGCTGGCCGGTGAGTCCACCGTCACCTCTGTGTTCACCGCAGACCAGCTGAACACCATCACTGAGTTCGGCCAGCACATGGATTTCTTCGGCATCGACCTGACCCGTGTGCCGCAGTACAGCCTGGCAGCAGACAACCTGCCCCTGCTGATCTTCCCCATCCTGGCTGTCGTCACCATGTTTATCTCCACCCACATCAGCATGAAGGCCTCCGGCCAGGAGATGCAGGGCAGCATGAAGCTGACCATGTATATGATGCCTCTGATGTACGTCTTCTTCTGCTTTACCGTTCCCTGCGCATTCTCTCTGTACTACGTCATTTCCAATATCGTGATGACCGTCCAGACCCAGGTCATGCGCAAGATCTATGACCCTGAGAAGATGAAGGAGCAGGTCAAGGCCGAGATCGCTTCCCGCAAGAAGGAAGAGAAGCGCGGCGTGAAGAGCACCACCATCAAGGTCCAGGACGAGAAGACCGGTGAGGTCGTGGAAAAGAACATCTCCGCCAGCGAGATGAACAAGCGCCGCCTCGAGTATGCCCGCCAGCAGGATGCTGAGCGCTACAAGGACGAGCGCACTGTCCCGCTGAGCGAGCTGCAGAACAAAAAGGAGGATTGACGGTTATGATCCGTACGCAGGAAGCGACCGGCAAGACGGTCGATGAAGCACGCACCAACGCCTGCGCTCTGCTGGGCGTGGAAAAGGACGACATCAACGTCAGCTACGAAGTGCTGGAAATGCCCCAGAAGACCGGTTTTCTGGGCCTGAAGCTCACTCCCGCCAAGGTCCGCGTCAGCGTCGAGCTGCCGGACGAGCCTGTGGCAGCTCCTGCTGCCCCCGTTGAGGAGCCCACTCCCGTTGTGGAGGAAAAGGCTGCCCCTGTGGCGGCTGAGCCTGTCGTCGAAGAGACTGCCCCTGAAGCTCCCGCTGCTGTGGAAGAGCCTGCTGCTCCCACTGAGGAAGCTGCCCCTGCCGAAGAGCAGGCTGCTCCCGCCGCAGAGGGCGAAGAGGTGGAAGTCCCCATCAACATCGAGGAGAACGCCAAGGTCAAGGCCGCTGTGGACTACCTGAAGGATGTCATCGAGAAGATGGGCGTACAGGACGTCAAGTTCAGCGCTGTGCAGAAGGGTGAGGCTACCATCATCCGTCTGGACGGCGAGAAGATGGGCGCCCTCATCGGCCGCCGCGGCGAGACGATGGAGAGCCTGTCCTATCTGGCAAGCCTCGTGGCAAACCGCCTCGAGGGCGACTACATCAAGCTGGGCCTCGACGTGGCCGGCTACCGCGACAAGCGCGAGAGCGACCTGACCGCACTGGCACAGCGCATCGGTGCCAAGGTGCGCCGCACCGGCCGCAGCTTTGCCATGGAACCCATGAACCCCTACGAGCGCCGCATCATCCACTCTGCCATCGGCAAGATGGAGGGCGTCCGCAGCGAGAGCAAGGGCGAGGGCCGTGACCGCCGTGTGGTCATCTACTCCACCGACCCCAACGCTGTGGCTGAGAGCGCAAATGCACGTCCCCGCGGACTCCGCGGCGGCCGTGACCGCAACGGCAATGGCCGCAGCGGCGGCTATCATCGCGGCGGCGAGCGCCGTGGTGACCGGAATGGCCGCGGCCCGCGCAATGGCAATGGCGGCCGGGGCGGCTATCGCTCCAATGTGCCTGAGCGTACCTACATCCCGCGCGATGCCGAGAATGCTGCTCCTGTGGCACCCAAGCGCACCGAGCGTGTGGATGACTTCGCTGATCTGAGCTTCGGCAAGATCGAGCTGTAAAAGCTGAATGATAAGGCCCTCTCCCGCATGGCGGAAGCCGTGCAGGGGAGGGTCTTTTTTGTACGAGGAACACTATAAATTTACACATCTTTTGCATGAAGATGGTTTACGATGAAAAGCAAATCTGAAAAAATAATTTAGGAAGAAAAGTCGTTCTTATCGGAAAATTGGAGAATATGCCCAATTCCGGAAGAAATTTTTCTCCTACTTGCACATTGTAAAACAATGTCGGCAAGCCTTATACTAGAGCTACAAATGCTTCGGAGTGTATACCAAGCAAAAAAGAGAGGAATTATTATGGAACAGAATAAGATTTCCCGCCGTAATTTCCTGCGCGTGGCCGGTGCATCGGCTACTGCCGCCGCAATGGGTGGTCTGGTCCCGGCTGCTTCCGCTGCCGGCATCAAAGACCTGTGGAGCATGGACCTGCAGATCCTTGCCACCAGCGATACCCACGGTAAGTTTGACCCTTGGGATTACGCCGCCAACAAGGCCGACGCCTCCGGCAGCGTGGCCCAGCAGGCAACTGCCATCAAGGAGAACCGCACCAAGACCACGCTGGTCGTGGATGCAGGCGACACCATTCAGGCAAACTCCGCTGAGCTGTTCCTGAACGACGATGTCCACCCCATGATCGCTGCTCAGAACGCCATTGGCTACGATGTCTACGTCACCGGCAACCATGAGTACAACTATGGCATGGCCACGCTGGAAAAGGTGCTCTCCCAGCAGAAGGCCAAGGTGCTGACCGGCAACGTCTACAGCCCCGAAGGCAAGCCTCTGGCTGACGGCTACACCATCATCAACAAGGGCGGCGTCAAGATCGGCGTCATCGGTATGGTCACTCCCAACATCACCCGCTGGGACGCCAAGAACCTCGAGGGCTGGACTGTCACCAACCCGGTGGACGAGAGCCGCAAGATCATTGATAAGATCAAGAACGATGTGGATGTCATCATCGGCGTTATGCATATGGATGTTGACAATGAGTATGGCGTCTATGGCTCCGGCGTCACCGACCTGGCAAATGCCTGCCCTGAGTTCGATGTTATCGTCGCCGCTCACGGCCACAAGAGCATCCCCAACAAGATGATCAACGGCGTGCTGGTGGTCGAGAACAAGAATGCCGGTGCCACCGTCTCCGACATCCACGTCTATCTGGAGCGCGGCCTGAACGGCAAGTGGAAGGTGAAGGACCGTACCTCTGAGAACCTGATCATCAAGGACTACGCTCCCGATCCCGAGCTGACTGCTCTGCTGGCAGAGTACGACCAGCGCGCTAAGGACGACGCCGTGACCCCCATCGGCCAGCTGGTCGGCGGTGATCTGGCCCCCGAAAACGAGATCGACTGCCTGCCGCAGGCCATGGTGCAGGATACTGCTCTGCTGGACTTCATCAACGAGGTACAGATGTACTACACCGACGCTCAGGTGGCCGCAACGGCTCTGACCTCCATGACTTCCCAGATGCGCGAGGGTACCATCCGCAAGTGCGACATGGCAAGCATCTACACCTACCAGAACACCCTGTACAAGCTGCAGATGAACGGCTGGCAGCTGCGTCAGTTCATGGAGTGGTCTGCTGCCTTCTTTAAGACCTGGGAGCCGGGCGATGTGACCATCGCATTCGACTCTTCCGTCCGCTATTACCTGTACGATGCCTTTGCAGGCGTCAAGTATGACCTCGACATCTCCAAGCAGCCCGGCAACCGCATCCAGAACCTGACCTGGATGGATGGCCGTCCGGTGGAGGACGATGACAGCTTCGTGGTGGCCGTCAACAACTACCGTGCCACCACCCAGCTGCTGACTTATGCTGACATCTTCAAGGAGGGCGACGAGCTGCCCAAGCTGCTGGAGATCGACGTGCGCGGCGATGTGGGCGGCATCCGCGAACTGCTGGGCGAGTACATCCGCACCGTCAAGGGCGGCACCATCGAGCCGCATGTGGATAACAACTGGAAGCTCGTGGGCGACAACTGGAACGCTGCTGATCACGAGAAGGCCGTCAAGCTGCTGCGCGAGGGCAAGCTGGCCCTGTCGGAGAATGCCGACAGCCGCACCCTGCCCGGCAAGGCCATCACCACGGCCGATATTGCCGCATTCTGATTTTTCTTTCACACGCAACGGGGTGTGCAGTCTTTCAGGGGCTGCACACCCTTTTTTGCTGCACAATAAAGTGAAATATCAATGGGTAATATAGCTAAATTTAATTACCGCTTTTTAGCATATCATAGAAAATAAACGCTGGGATGCGCTGGATATTTTCTTTTTGGGAGCTTCATGATAAAATAGGAAAAACCCGCAGAACAAAGGGGGAAGTGCGCCCTCGTGCAGTGCGGGGACGAATGCGGTTTGAAAAGAGGATGGCTATGGAAGCATTGCGAAAGCTGCTGTATGCGGAGATGTCACGGGAGGAGTACAAAGCCTGTCTGCCGGATATACAGCGCTCCAACCGCCACCGTGTGACGGCCTACCTGGGGATAGCCTGTGCGTTTCTTACAGTTTTATGGATACTGTCTGGGGCTCTGGAATTTTTGCGGCCCAATATGCCGGCCTATATGATAGCGCTGGCCGTGTGCATGGGCCTGCAGGCGGTCAACCGGGCATTCCCGGGAAAAAACGGCCTGCTGCTGACTTGGCTGATGTACGCCTTTGAGGCTTTGCTCTATGTGCTGGGCATCTATCTGGGCATCCATCCTTCTCCCGATACTCCTACGGTGAGCTTTATTGCGTTCTTGCTGGCAGTGCCGCTGCTCTTCGTCATGCGGCCCATCCAGCATATCTTGAATGTCGTCTTTTTCGATGGTATTTTCATCCTGACCTGCTTTTTGTTCAAGAGTAAAGAGACGCTCCCAGTTGATATTCTGGACGGCATGGTGTTTGGTGCGGTGTCCTGCATCATATCCACCTTCATCATGCTTTCGATGCACGAAAATTTTTCCATCCGGCACAAGCTGCTGGGCATCGCGGAGACGGACTTGAACGTCGGCCTGAAAAACCGCAACGCCTACGAGAGCCAGATGCACGACTACCCGATGCACTGCAGCAGCACGCTGAGCTGTGTTTATCTGGACGTGAACGGCCTGCATGAGCTGAACAACACCCGGGGCCACGCGGAAGGCGACGAGATGCTCAAGACCGTGGCAGCCAAGGTGCGGGACATCTTCGGCGAAGAGTACAGCTACCGTGTGGGTGGCGATGAGTTCGTGGCCTTTGCGATGGACAAGAGCGCCGAAGAGATGCGCGCGCTCATCCACAAGCTGGTGCAGGAGGTGGACGAGGCCGGTTACTCGGTGGCCGTGGGTACAGCGACTCACAGCGCGGGCGGCATCGACATGGAAGTCCTCGTCAAATCGGCCGAAACACGGATGTATCTGGCAAAGGAAGAGCACTATCGCCTTGCCGGGAAGACCCGAGGATAAAATGCAAAAGCGGTACGCTGCCGGACTCTCCGGCGGTGTGCCGCTTTTTTGCGCAGCATATTTCTTTTTTTGGCGGTTCGTGGTAGAATATACTGTATTCATCTGCGCATAAGGAGGGGAGAAGATGCAGCATTCGACCATTGCGGCCATTGCTACCGCTCCGGGTGCGGGCGGCATCGCCATCGTGCGGCTGTCCGGCCCGGAAAGCTATGAAGTGGCAGCGAAGGTGTTCCGTCCGGCCAACCCAGCCAAAAAAGTCGCGGAGGCCAAAGGCTATACGGCCATGTTCGGTGCGTTCGTGGAGGGGGAAGAGGCTTTCGATGAGGGCGTGGCGCTGTTTTTCCGCGCGCCCCACAGCTACACCGGCGAGGATGTGGTAGAGCTTTCCTGCCACGGCGGCAGTGCAGTCGCCCGGCGGCTGGTGGAAGCCTGCATTGCGGCGGGCGCGTCGCCTGCCGCTCCCGGCGAGTACACCCGCCGCGCTTTCCTGAACGGCAAGCTCAGTCTGACCCAGGCCGAAGCTGTCATGGACATCATCTCCGCCGATGGCCGACAGGGGGCCGCGCTGGCAAATGCCTCCCTGAACGGTGCGCTGGCCCGGAAGATAGCGGCCCAGAAAGATGCTCTGACGGCCTTGCAGGCCCATCTGGCCGCCTGGGTGGACTTCCCTGAGGAAGATGTCCCGGAACTGAGCCAGAGCCACTTGTGCGAGGTCTTAGGCGGGGTAGAGCAGGAGCTGGACGCCCTCATCCAGAGCTACGATGCGGGCGCTGTCCTCCGCGAGGGCGTGGACTGTGCCATCGTGGGCAAGCCCAATGCGGGCAAATCCACCCTGCTCAACCTGCTGGCCGGATTCGACCGGGCCATTGTCACGCCGGTGGCCGGAACCACTCGCGACGTGGTGGAGCAGGCTGTTCAGCTGGGCGACGTCCGGCTGAATCTCTTCGACACTGCCGGTCTGCGTCAGACGGAAGACGAGATAGAAGCCGAAGGTATCCGCCGCAGCTGGAAGAAGCTGGACGAGGCGGGGCTTATCCTCGCCGTCTTCGACGGCTCGGAGCGCCCGACCCGGGAGGACATGGAGCTGGCTCAGCGCTGCGCGGGTCGTCCGGCCATCGCGCTGGTCAATAAAGAGGACAAGCCCACCCGGTTTGACGCAGAGCTCATCGCACCCTATTTTGCGATGGTGCTGCCGGTCTGCTGTCAGGAAGAGGGGGCGCGGAAGGTCATCGCGGCGGCGGTAGCCCGCCTGCTGGGGACCAACCAAATCGACCCCCATGCCGCCAGCCTCTCGGGACAGCGGCAGCTTTCTGCCGCCACCCGCGCTCGGGATGCCGTAGCCGGAGCGCTGGACGCCGCGCAGGGGCTCGGGCTGGACGCTGTGTCGGTCTGCGTGGACGACGCGCTGGATGCACTTTGTGAGCTGACAGGGGAGAACGCCTCGGAGGCGGTCATCAATGAGGTGTTTGAGAGATTCTGCGTGGGGAAGTAAGGACAGTATCGTTGTGCGCCTGTGCGCGGGGCAGAGCGCTTTTACGTTAAGTGGAATTGTTCTCTTTTGATGTCAAAAGAGAACCAGAAAACCACCAGCGATTTCGACGCGCTGGATCCACGAGAAAGGGGCTGCTCGCCCCTTTCAGACCCCAAAGAAGAAGTCGAAACGGAAAAAAGCTAGCCGCTTCGCTAAACGCTTTTTTCTCGTTTCTCCGTTTTACGGCTTCGCCGAAGATTTTATGTTGCAAATAGAGGAAAGTATGAACCATTT
>ERZ809296.101-NODE-101-length-152117-cov-33.398666_pt1 | contig 152117 bp, 141 predicted proteins | sample MGYA00520511_ERZ809296 | MGnify/ENA primary metagenome ERZ809296 (study PRJEB31576, sample SAMEA3212662) | Homo sapiens | biome: human-gut; feature: human gut; material: fecal | place: Sweden | collected 2012 ... | reverse complement strand
AATGACATTGTGATTTCTTTGCTTCAGTATGACGAGCAGGACTGACGTGGGCGAGCCTCTGCCCCGCGCTTTTACAATGGATACTTCAGTCTCCCGCTTGCAGAGCAAATTGGCCTTCGATGTGGACGGCATTGAAACAGGAACCCCCCACAGATGTAACCATGTCGATCTGCCAGTACAAGTAAAATAGAATTAAGGAATTGCCGTACAGAGTACATTTGAGGGATTTGAGTGGGAAGTTATAAAAATTTTCCAATATTCTGCTCATGACCTCTGTACGGTGTTCCTTTAAGGTTCATCGTCATCCTGGTCGAATCGTCCGTATCATCATATTCCTATGGAATGGTAAGCGCCGCCTGAAAGGGGGTGAAAGATGCATCTGCAGTCGGGTAGTCAAGGAAAAGGATATTCAAGCAAGAAAGGAGCATTATATGAAATGAATTGTAATGCTTTGCGTAGAATCATGAAATGCATAAGAAACGAGCATTTTATATGTGGTAAGTTTATAGTTATATTTTTGCTAATGCTGTCAGTGTCTCTAAATATAGCTTTATATAAAAAAAGTAAGACGCCTATAGAATATCCATTACAGGGAAGTTATCAAACAAAAGACACTTTTTTAGAGGAAGAAATAAAATACCTTGTTATTGATACAAAAATAGGCAACACTTTTTCTGTGTATTCATGTAACGGGAAATTACTGGATTCAGGGGATATTGTAATGTCTGACGAAAGGAATTTTTATACTATGAGCACAGAAAGCAATCAGTGTTTTGCTCTGGTTCGCAAGAAAATGAATGCATTTATTTTTGACGGAAGAGAGTGGATTGAGTTTTCTTTTATTTCACCGGCAATAAGAATATTTAGTAATGAAAATACAACGTAATGTTTAGACAGAACGGGATAAGTGGGAATGGGTTCTTAGCATGGTATTCAGAACTCCTTGATGGAGGTGTTGTTCTAGGGTGCGTGTTAGTTTCTGATTTGTGTTTCTATATCATTAATGCTATAAATGGAAGAACTTGTTGATGTAATTTGCAACAAAGGGTTGTCATATGTTGTAGATTCTTAACAGATTGAGCGTTAATAAGCGGTCGCCATCTCAGTGAGATATGCTTCATTGGGATGGTGACCCTTTTTGCATATAGACTACTTTACAGTAATTTTTGAAAAATTTCGACATAGAGAACCATGAAACTCTTAGAAATACAGACACTGTCGAAATAGGTCTCGATTTGAGACTCATTTCGGCTGAGCTCGTCATCCAGTTTTGACTCCAGACCATTTTTATAAATTTTGAATACTTTCCTTAAACAGGTCCTGAATGTCATCCGTGTTAGCGATGTTTGTGCAGCATGTTTATTGCGTTACACTTTTCCTGAATATTTGTTCTATATTACGAGAAAGCAATATTATCCATAAAAAGATTCGCAACTATTTGGAGGGAAAAAGATGTCCAATTACAAAATGCGGTTTCCGTTCCATATTTCTAAAAGCTGGTTCTCTGTGTGCATATTCATTTTTCTCTTGACTGTTTGTGTGGGTTTAGCAATCCATGTCACCAGTGAAGAAGATGCGATATGTTCTGATTCTGATCATTCTGAATTGCCCATTGTTTCGAATGAAAATGTTTCAGAGAAATCAGACTCAGATATAGAGTATGCGAAAAATTATGTGCCAACGGAAGAGGACGTTCTTGCAGCACGCCAACAAGCAACCGAAGGAATGTCTCAACAGCAAATAGAAAATCTGACCGAGGTGGTTAAGACTGCAAATTTGTGGTTGGAGCATAAATATATGAATGGAGATTTTTTTGAGCAACTGTCAGATCCCAATAATTTGTACTGGAATTACTTCCATCAGACCGGAGAGATTCAAATTGGCTGGGCAGTTGACGGTGGTCTCGATATGGATGCTGTATGTGAACGAGAAAAGCTTTCCATAGAAGAATTTTATGCCAAGTATGGAACGCCCGTTGTTACAACGAATCTCTATGATGCAGATGGGTTCATTGGTCTGTTGTCAGAAATAAATTCATTCATTCAAAATGAAAATCTTAAATCCGAACTTCAGTATCTCATGGATCAGACGGAACAGGCAAAAGAAACCCATAGGATGGAAATTGTAAATGACATCTACAAAAAGCTACATGATCTGGATTATTTTTTGCTGCGATATGGTCCTAAAGATGTCGCTAAGTATGTCGAAGATGATTCTACGGTATCTAAATACTACGGCACCCTTCCTTTCTATCAGTAATCACAGTGCCCCGTACAAGCCAAAGATATGCCCCCAGGTTATTTTCTATAAATTTTGAATACATCAATATGAAAAAGGTAGGTTCACCGCCGTATGAAAAGACGCAGTTGTTCTTATAATTATATGCATTGTTGGCCTATGCCTGCATTTTAGCCGCCTGATTTGCACAACGGATGCCCAAATATTGCTTTATATAGCAAAAGAAAAAGGGATAGAGAGTGTTGACGGGTTAACACTCACTGATATTATTAGAGGATACACTGCACTATCCGGAACTGGTCATTTAAAAGAAGTTGTCCTGTTTTTGAAGTAGATGGTATCCGCAGCTATTAAAAAAACATGCGGAGCCCCTTTTAGCAGAAAGCTGAGCAGTGAGATATTTTCTCACTGCTCAGCTTTTTTTCAGCTTTTATGCGTATTGCAACCATGGAAACAAACAGATCAAAATCGTTTATACGTAGCCGTTCACTTTAGGATTGATCCAGGGCAATTCGCCGTGGTTCGGAATGGACTGCCTGGCATCTCAGGGGAAATACTTTGTAAAGGACACATAAAACGCGATTGCAACCTAATCAATCACAAAAATATTTTGGGCTATTTTTTCAACTACTTCACCCGGTACGTGTTCGGATGAACAAATGTCAATAAAAATATTCTTGTCAGTATTTGCGAGGGCAATATGTGTCTGGCCGTTTTTTACAATGCGCAACCCAGAGTTCCCATTTATCATGATTTCCTCTACTATTTCGGCTCCCTCCGTATCTACATTGTAAGTAGAAGTCCCATCAAACCTGTTAATGATTATCCAGTTATTTTCATCGTTTGCAAAGATGGCCTGATAATCGTATTCTCCTGATAAATATTCGTATCCGTCAGGAAGCCATGCCAAACGTATATTTTTAAAAAATTCATTGTCATCTGCAACCACAGTGTTGCCGGATTCTTGAGGGGTATCCTCTTGCTTTATTTTCAATTGTGTGTACTTCTCATTTGCAGTGATCACCAAATTAAGAGTGGCTGTTCTAAATTCATCGGAAATTGCAAATGCTGACGTAAAAAGTAGAGTTGAAATTGCAATCAATATTGCTGCCAGGTTAATTGCCTTTTTTACAATTCTAAGGCGGCTGCTTCTGCGCATATTTGAAAAATGCGCATTTATTGTTTTCAAACACCTTTTTGTGAGTTCTTCAGGAACTGCGGCGTGAGGGTCATTCTGCAATTCTGTGTTGAATCGGTCTAACCGGGCATTTTCCATTTGTGCAACATCTTCCATCAACAGTGCAAAATATGCATCTTCATAGTTTTCCAGAAGTTGTTCGTGTCTCGTCATTCGTACCCTCCCCTTTCATTAACCTTAGAGATTTTCGCCTTGCGCGTGAAAGACGCATCCGGATACTGTCTCTGCTGCACTGAAAAATTCCTGCGAGTTCTTCTGTTGTTTGATCCAAAACATATTTCCTGTATAGCAATTCTTGTTCGGCATCAGTAAGCTGCGTCCACACTTTGGCCAGGCGAGTTCTTTTTTCTTGGAGGTCTTCTATTCTTTCAATTATTGATTCAGGCTGATCGTATTCACTGTTTGAATCATCACCTGATAATTGTTGAATATGGCGGTTTATCGTTGATTGGTGCTTTCTAAAATTTATGGCCGTATTTCTGACCGCGTAAACTACGTATGCCCGAAGTGCGGAATTCGGTAGTTCTTTTATCTTGGCAATATTTTTGCAAAGTTTTTCAACCGTATCATGAACAATATCTTCACAATCCTGTGTGTTGGAAGCATATTTTAATGCGATTGCATACATCAGGCGCTCGTTCTGCTGATATACTTTTTGCATAAATGCACGATCATCAACGTCATTTATCATAGTAGCAAAGATAAGCATATATCTAATCCTCTCCATCAGTTATGACAGTAATCACCAGGGAGAATGAATGAACACACTTTTCCAGTGAACGGTTAATCAAGAAAGTTCAAAAGAAGGTTTTGACCTTACCGAGATTATTACTATTATAGCAATTTTTCGATATATTTCATACTATTATCCATGTAAACAATAGAATGCTGGCCTTGATTGCTCTGACAGGGCCAGAGCGCGGTGAACTCCTGTTTTCCAGGAGGCTGTTTTACACCCCGGCAGGGATGATTCGTTCATTCCGCACTATAATCATAATACTTCTCAAGAAAAACACCTTTCAGCATCTCTCTGAGTTTGCTGTAATCCTCTGCGGGAACGTCATTCTTGGCAACAAAGAGGATGGGACCTATGTCAATAAGTTCGATGTCCGAACCCACAAAATACATGCCGTTTTTTGCTTCGATAATTTCTCCAATCATCTGGTGCTTCTTAGGCAGGTTTCGTTTCCCCTTTTTTATTTGTGCCTTATAGATAAATATTACGGGTTTACCTTCTGAATTATATAATTCCAGATGGGATGCAAGAATGAGTACCCGGATTGCATAATTTTCCCGCTGCAAGATTTTCCTGTGCCACCTTCTCCTTTTGAATCTTACATAATAAGGTAAGAACTTATAAAAGCCAATGCATCCAATGATCCATGTAATAGTATCATCTATAATGGCCGACGTTATTGGGATTGTTTTTGTGGTTGGACTCAAAAAAAAGAACGCTATTGAAGCTAGAAAAAATAGAAACCACATTGATGGGAAAAAAATACGACTGAATTTTTCCCGAAGCTGCAAACAACATCTGAAATGCTCGATTTTGTCTTGTTCTTTGAATGAAGTATGATAGTGCATGAAAAATCTCCTTTATCAAACAAATAAACAGGCGAGCAGAGACGGCGGTGCGGCAGCTTCGACCTGCGCATGAAAGAACTCTCATATATAAACACTTACCTTCAAAAAATGTAACAGCATTCTTGCTGTTATATTTTTTGGAGGTAGTTGTTTTAATAATGCTGGCCTTGATTGTTCTGACAGGGCCGGAGCACGGTGAACTCCTGTTTTCCAGGAGGCTGTTTTACACCCCGGCAGGGATGATTCGTTCATTCCGCACTATAATCATAATACTTCTCAAGAAAAACACCTTTCAGCATCTCTCTGAGTTTGCTGTAATCCTCTGCGGGAACGTCATTCTTGTCAACAAAGAGGACGGGACCTACATCAACAAGTTCGATGTCTGAACCCACAAAATATATGCCATTTTTTGCTTCAATGATTTCTCCGATTGTCTGATCCTTTTTAGGCAGATTTCGTTCCCCTTTTTTTGTTTGTGGCTTATAGCTAAATATTACGCTTTTTCCTGTCGCACTACAAAATTCCAGATGGGACGCAGAAATCTGCACATAAAGCGATGCGCTTTGTTCTGGCAAAATTTTTTTGTACCAGTTCCGTCTCTTAGACTTTACGAAAGAAGGTACCATGAATCGATAAGTCCAAAAACAGACAATAATCAGTGAAATGATTTCGTCTAAAATGGCAAATTCTTTAGAAAACCATTTTGTAGTTGGACTTAATAAGAAAAACGCTATTGCAACCAGAAAAAGGATAAACCATATTACCGCGAAATAAATACGACTGAATTTTTTCCGCAGCCGCAAACAGCATCTGAAATGCTCAATTTTGTCTTGTTCCTTAAATGAAGTACAATAGTGCATGAAAAATCTCCTTTATCAAACAAATAAACAGGCGAGCAGAGACGGCGGTGCGGCAGCTTCGACCTGCGCATGAAAGAACTCTCATATATAAACACTTACCTTCAAAAAATGTAACAGCATTCTTGCTGTTATATTTTTTGGAGGTAGTTGTTTTAATAATTGCAATGTATAATGTATTTTAATGGAGTTCCTGTTTGGGAAAATCAAAACGCTTTGTTCTGTCGGAACCGGCAGGACAAAGGGGAGATGCTATGCGCTGTGTTTAATCTGAATGTATACACAAAGAATTGACCGCAAGGAGGATGCACTTTGGGAATGAAATGTACAAAAATATTAGCAGCTCTATTGGTTGGACTGCTTGCGTCTATAATCTGGTTGGGAGTAAAAAGCAACCATAATGACGAGCAGATTGATTATGTGGTTGAAACTCCATCAATAGAAGAGGAACAAGCAAATATTTCAAAATTCCAAGCGGATAATTTCAATATTGCTATTGATACTGCAATTTGGACGGAGCACCACTATGACTCTGGCTTTTATAGTTGGCAAAATCACAGTGACGCGGAAAACTTCTTTGAAGTAGGACATGTTGAGGAAAAGCCTGGCATTGATAAATTAGTGGAATTTGGCTTAAAGAAAAACAATTGTTCCGCTTACACTGAACTCATCCTTCCTGAAGATTCGCAGTATACTTACGCTGTTTCGATGGAAAAAGAAAACGGCTATTTGCTTGAACTATATTTTACGGCGGCCATGGATGACGGCACCTATTTCCTTGTTACGTGCTGCTATAATCCAATAGACACAGCATCAAGGTACGATACTCAAACGGCCGTTTTTTCGATGGAGACCCAATGAGGGTACATAGAAAAATGAAGGACAAGAAACTGTAATGCTTCACGCAATTATGTATGAGAAAATTGACATTCCGGGGAACGGCGAGTTTATAAAAATACAGACGATTTCGAGATGCCAACAAAATCGAGGGTGAGTTTTCATGGAATATAGTCACCGGGAGCTGCCCCCAAAAATTTCAACTTTTGAAAAGCTGTGTAAGAAATGGCATATCTCGTGCGTCTATATAGCAGGAGCCCAAAACGCTGCATAAAGAAGGTGATGGAGCTGATGCTGACGGTCCTATTGGAAAACCAGAATCCACCCATGAAAAACAACAAGGAGGAATTGCTGTAAATGAAACGGATCTCAATTTTGCTGGCAATATGCCTGCTGCTGGGCATTCCGGCCCAAGCAGCCGCCCCTGCAGTATTCCAGTATCAAAGCAGCCTGCTCGGATTTTCCGTCACGGTTCCCGGTATTCGTCAGGGCGAGGTCATTGCCGAGGAAACCGATACCGGCGTGAACTTTTATCACGTTCCCTCCCGTGAAAAATACGGGGGAGAGATCGGCTCCGTTGTAGTGGTTTCCCCACGGTCTGATTTCTTCTCCGGACACTACGATGATATGGCGTACCAGATCATCGCCATGGGAAAGAACCAGGTATTTCTATGGAAGGCCCCGGGAGGAGGCGCTCCCACCGACGGAGATTTTCTGGATGCCTTTCGACGGGTATCCTCCGCCTTTTCCATGGAGAATTTGCGGAAAGGTTTGGTTCCGACTCAGCCGGATGGATGGCCGAAGCTCCAAACAACGAGACATCTGGCCTACCTGCCCGTGAACGATGGGCTCGCGCGTCCTGACGCCCCTCTGACACGCGGCGAATTGGCACAGATGCTATACACCCTGCTGGACGCTGGCAATAAGGCAGACAGCTACCGAGTCCCGTTCTCAGACACGGCAGGAAAAGACTGCGCCCAGGCAGTTGCATATCTTGCCAGCTATGGTATCCTCACCGGCTATGCGGACGGAACCTTCCACCCGAACGCGCCGATCAGCAGGGCCGCATTCGCCGTTCTGCTGCATCGCTGTCAGTTTGCGGCACCTGTGGGGCAGTATGGGGAAGAATTTGTGTTTGCGGATGTTCCTGCCGGGTACTGGGCCGAAACGTACATATACAGCACGAAGATTCTGGGCTGGTTACAGGGAGGTACTAATCAGCTGTTCCACCCGGAACGTGAGATCACCCGTGCCGAAGCGGTCACCGCCATCAACCGGATGCTCGGACGGGATGAATCTGTGACGGAGCTGCTGTCTGTCAAAAATCCCTTTTCGGATTTGGCAGAGAGCCATTGGGCTTGTGCGAATGTTTTGGAGGCAGCAGGTGTGCTGAAGGGCGATGCTGCTGTGCCTAAGATGGATTCCGTACCCCAAAACACCAGCGCATATCATTTCAGCAGCGAGTCTGATGGCTGGGCAGCTTCTGAGGGCCAGCTTTTCCACACCACGAACGGCGGAAAAAACTGGGACAAGGTCGGCCGTCCGCTTGCGTGCGCAGTTTCTGGACTGTTTTTCTTTAGTGAGCAGGAGGGAATTCTGCTGGGAAGCAGCGAAGAGAACGCCTGCGTTCTGTTGAGGACAAATGACGGTGGAAAGACCTGGGACGATTTGCTGGCGAACCCGGACACGCTGGCCCGGTATCTGCCTGTGGAGCAGTTTCCTACCGAGAAAAGCCTGTTGGAAAGTATTGTTTCAGCCGAACTCCGTCCGGCCAGCCGGACTGCCGTTTACCTGACAGTCCGGTATCATCCCTACGAAAGCGTTCATGTGTACGATTTTGAAGCGGTAAGGCAGACCGTGATGACAGCGGATGCTTATTGACCAAATGGCTGTAACCAACGAGCCGAACATATAGGTTGCAGAGCCTGCTTCCCAAAGTAGTTGGGAGGCAGGCTCTGTTGTTTATGGATTGCGTGAAAGGGGCGTTGGTAGATTGCGCTCATTCCGGACTGCTGAAAAAGCAAACATGAATTTCAATGTTTGGTATTAAACCAGAGTAGCTTTCAAATTGTACCGCAATTCATCAGGAATAAACAGGGACTAAGGCGCCCACGGTGCCGCGGCCCGCCTTCATTCGTTTTGCCAAAAAACAAATCGAATGGAGGTCAATATGAAAACGATCAATCTGCGGGAGCAGTATCCCGAGTTTTATAGTACCGATACCTACGTTGAGGTTTCCGATGAGATAGCTGCGGCCATGAAGGAGTTTGACCGCAAGGAAGCGGCCTATCAGCGGCGTACCTATTATCACAAAGCGCATTACTCTTTGGATCGTGGGGACGGTATTGAATATGACGCACTGTTCCTTTCCATTACACCCTGGGAGGTCTACGAACGGAAGCTGACGATGGAGGAGCTTCACGCCGCCATTACCAAACTGCCGGACAAGCAGGCCAAACGGCTCAACGCCTATTACTTCCTGGGCATGAGTAAGGCGGAGATTGCCAGAGCGGAGGGAGTCAATAAAAGTCAAGTGAGCCGCTCCATCAACCGGGCGTTGGAGTCCCTCAAAAAGTATCTGAAAAATTTACGGTAACAGGGGGCAACTTTCACCGCCTTTTTCTCAGGGTTATTAGGAGGCGATAATATGCGCGAGACACCTTGCAGACAAAAGCGGTTTCCACACAGTAGATGGAGAATCTTTGCCACCAGTTTGCTTTTCTTGCTGGACAAGCTGGCCCGAAAGGGCGGTGCGCCGGTCGGACTACCGGACGCCCTGACGGGCTGAGAGGTGTGACCGTATGGACGCAGAACAGCTTTTGCGGGGATTAGGAGTCACAGGCAAGCTGAAAGGCTTCTATCAGGCAGTCTATATGATCGAGCAGGTTAAGGACGATCCGGCAGCTGCCGCACGCATTACAAGGTGCCTCTATCCAGAAACGGCGAAGCGTTTTGGCGCTTCCCCTTGTACTGTGGAGCGAAACTTGCGAACGATCATCCGTACCTGCTGGAATTGCCCTGACCATTCGCTTCTGGAGGAAGCAGCGGGAATCCATCTGCACCGTCAGCCGACTAACCGCGAATTTTTGGATATGACTGCCGCCTATCTGCGGCGGCAGAATCAAATCTGATTCCCGGAAAAGGCCCGGCCCAAACAGAGCAAGTCACTGCTTGGGCCGGGCTCTCCAAAATGAGTCTCGATTTGAGACACATTTCGACACGATTGCCATTCAGCACAGGCGCATTGAAAGGTGCGCCTGTGCGGGCTGGTAACAGCTTTTTGCTCATCACAGCTATGTGGTGAACACCTTGCACCTTGAGAAGTGAATGACCGTCCGAATCGGATATGCTTTCCGGTGAAGTATCGCGTCTGCGTACCAAGGAAATCAAAACGCCGCTGAATATTGTGCAGGGGCAGGAACGGGTTCGGGGAAAACGGCATTTTATATCAGGGCCATGTCCGCATGAGGATATGGCCCTGCCATTTTATAAAATATACGGAGGAATGGATTGTGAAGCAGAAGCAGACTGTATTTCCGCAGAGACCGCAGCAGCCGCAGACGATCTATGTGGATGGCTGCAAGGTTACGGTTCGATATGCCGGAAAGGAAAACCCTGCCGCAGTTCGTGAGATCAAGGATATTCTTCTTTCAAACGTCTCTAAAAAGCCATAAAATTTGTGTTTTCTACGTGAATATGAGATAATAATGGTGTAGATATGCACCTTGAAAATTGAAACGAGGCCATATACACCATTCCCAATATCGGAAGAAAACAGGAGTGATGTATATGTTAGAAGAATTGATAACAACAGCGCGGCGTGTTTATTGCCTTTATCGTGTATCAACGCTTGGACAAGTCGAAAAAGATGACATTCCCATGCAAAAGGAAGCGTGCCGGGAGTTTGTTCGGCAGCATCCCGGATGGGAAATTGTCAGGGAGTTTTCGGAAAAGGGCGTTTCCGGGTTTAAGGTCTCGGCTAAGGACCGGGATGCCATACAGGAAATTCAGCGGGACGCTTTGCAGAACAAGTTTGATATTCTGCTGGTGTTCATGTTTGACCGTTTGGGCCGCAGAGAGGACGAAACACCGTTTGTCGTAGAATGGTTTGTGAAAAACGGCATTGAAGTGTGGAGTGCCAAGGAAGGCCAACAGCGGTTTGATACCCATGTTGACAAGCTGCTGAACTACATTCGCTATTGGCAGGCATCCGGGGAAAGCATCAAGACCTCTGTGCGTACCAAAACTCGCATGGAACAACTGACGAAAGAGGGCTGCTTCACTGGCGGAGTGGTTCCCTTTGGCTACCGATTGGAGCATAAGGGCCGCACGAACAAACGGAATCAGGATGTAGGAGACCTTGTTATAGACCCGGATGAAGCGGAAATCGTCAAGCTGATTTTTCAGAAATACCTCTATGAGGGATATGGAGCGCAGCGCCTTTGCCGGTATCTGACCGAACAGGGAATCAAAAACAAAAAAGGCCGCAACATTCCAACCACATCTATCAACCGCATCATCAAGAACCCCATCTATACCGGGGTTATCCGAAATGGAGATAGTCAGTCAGATGTGTTGACCGACCTTCAAATCATTGACGAGGAGACCTTTGAAAAGGCACAGCGGATGATGGAAAAACGAGTGACCCATCATAGCGATGTGCCGCTTAACACCAAGGGGCAGTCTTTGTTGGTGGGGAATATCTACTGTGGCCACTGCGGCGGACGTTTGACACTGACCACCAGCGGACGAAAACGTGCCCGAAAGGACGGGACTGTTATACGCGAAACCAGAGCAAGGTATCAGTGCCATTACAATATCCGGCATCCCGGCGAATGTGACGGGCAATCCGGGTATGGCGTTGAAAAGCTGGACAAGCTGGTAGATCAAATCATCCGTATCCAGCTGGGGCGTATTCGGAGTGCACCCTCACAGGAATTGATAGCGAGACAGCAGACGAAGGGAGTGGACCTCGCAAAATCCAAGCTGAACCTACTGAATGAGCAATATCGGCAAAAACAGCAGGAATATCAAGACCTGCGGGCGGAGACCATCAAGGTCATTCAAGGCACCAGCCGTTTGAATGTGGACTTGCTTAACAGCCTTGTCGTGGAAGCCTCTGAGCAGATCAAACAATTAAGCTGGCAGATTCAAACAGCCACAGCAGAACTTGAGGAAACTGTCCAGAGTGCCAGTCAGGTGCTGCGGGAGTATGACCAACTGATGGGCTGGGCTGAGATGTACGATAACTGCACCTTTGAAGCTAAGAAAATGATTGTGGCTCAGTTTGTAAAAGAAGTTCATGTGCGGCGTGATTATGAGATTGACATAGAGTTCAACGTGTCGTTTGAGGAATTTCAAGCACTGTATCTGGATAAAGAACCAGAGAAAATCAGGGGGAGAAGAAACGATACGGTTCTGGCGATGGAAACAAAAGCAAGGCAAGTGGTATAACCACTTGCCTTGCTGATGGTGGACCCGAAGGGGATCGAACCCTCGACCTTACGGATGCGAACCGTACGCTCTCCCAGGCTGAGCTACGGGCCCGGATATGAAATTTTGTGAGATGGGAACCGCTTGCGGGCAACTGAGTTAGACCGGAGAAAAAGAGGGGCTATAAGTGAACCGCTTCTCCTCCCAGCTGAGCTACGCCCCCATACAGCCCTGTTATTATAGCAATATTTCCTGAACTTGTAAAGGCCTTTTGCGGGAAAAATCAAAAAAGATCGGCCTGTGCATACAGCGGCGGCCCGGAATGACTCCGGGCCGCCGCTGTCAGATCATATGTAGGAGTGTTCCACCTGGATCACGGGGACATAGTGGCTGTCGAAGGTGCGGATGAGGGCCCGAAGCTGCCGGGCTACCTCAGCGTCCTCCAACCGGAAGCCGAAGGGCGTCACCACGTCGAAAATCAGGTTGGTGTGGGTGGGGCCGGGGACCATGCGGAAATCGTGGATACTGAGGGCCGGATCGATGCAATGGGCCAGCTCTGTGATCTTATTCCGGAGGACAACGGTTGTGCTGTCATCCGTGGCGATGGGGTCCATGTGGATCACCGCCTCGCAGCCCAGCTTCCGGTGCAGCTCCTGTTCGATGTTGTCGATGGTGTCATGGATCGTCATGATGCTGCCGGTGGCCGGGACCTCCGCGTGGAGGGAGATCATCACCCGGCCGGGGCCGTAATCATGGACTACCAGATCGTGAATCCCGGAGATCTCTTTGTGAGCCATCACCAGATCTTCGATTTCTTTAACAAATTCCGGCGTGGGGGGCTTTCCAAGCAGGGGATCGATGGTGTCCTTGGCGGCGTCTATGCCGCCCTTGAAAATGAACAGTGCCACCAGAATACCCACCCAGCCATCCACCGGGAGCTGGAAGTAATGGCCAATCAGAGTGGCGACCAGAACGGCAGAGGTGGACATGCAATCTCCCAGCGAATCCGCCGCTGCCGCCAGCAGCGCCGGTGCGGAGAGTTTTTTGCCGAGGGAGCGGTTATACATGGCCATATACAGCTTCACGCAGATAGAAGCAGCCAGAATCCCGATCACCAGCCAGCTGAACTCCACCAGAGCGGGGTGCAGGATCTTATTCAGGGACTCCTTGGCCAGTTCCACGCCCATCAGCAAAATCAGCATGGATACCGCCAGACCGGAGAGGTACTCCGCCCGGCCGTGGCCGAAGGGATGGCCTGGGTCCGGCGCTTTGGCGGCAATGCGGAAGCCCAGCAGCGTGACCACAGAGGAACCGGCATCAGAGAGGTTGTTGAAGGCGTCCGCCGTGATGGCGACGGAGCCGGAGAGGGTCCCGGCAAAGAACTTGCCCAAAAACAGCAGCAGGTTCAGCCCGATCCCAACAGCGCCGCAGAGAATACCGTAGGCCGTCCGTAGCTGAGCGGGGCTTTTCCCGTCGCTTTTGCAGAAGAAACGGGCCAGAAGCGAGATCATACAGTTTTACACCTTTCTTTTTGAGAATAGAAGGAGACGGTCACTTCCCGCCGGGAATGACCAGCTTCATGTGGCAGCAGAGATCGTCCAGATCCCGGTCGGTGGCGGCGCTGAGCCGCAGGCGGGCGCCGCAGTCCCGGCATGTCAGCTCCACCGCGTCCCGGCGGATCTCCATGCTGTAATCGTGGCTGCCGCAGCCGCAGGTGATACCGTTGGGCCGGGCGGCGATGTCCTTGAGCTCCGAGAGGAATTCGTACATGATCACATTGTCGGTAAAGGCCTCCGCCTCGCCGCCGTTCTCCTGCGCCTTTTCCTTGGAGATGGCAATGCTGGCCTCACGGAGGTGATGTTCCACCGTGCCCTCATCGCCGATGAAGCAGCAGAACTGCCTGCTGTCCGGGCAGCTGAGGGCGGTGGCAGCGTGGAGCATCCGCTCCGGCGGACAGACGGCCTCGTGGGTCTGGCCGCAAACGCCGCAAGGCACCAGAATGTGATAGTTCTGGCCGTCATAGTTCGTCCGCAGGACGCTGCCGCCGCAGGAACATTCGATCTCGGCATCAGACGCTTCCAGCGCAAATGCGGAGCGGGCACCCATTACCTGCGCACCGCATTTCGGGCAGATATAGCCCAGAGTTCTCATATCGTCAGCCATAGAGGGCCTCCTTGCATGATTGATCAGATTTGGATATCCTGCGCGTGGGGCAGGTGAGATTGCGTATAGAGGAATACCTTGTCACCCGCCAGCAGCTTCAGGCCGCCGTTGGGGATCAGCGTCCGGTTCCGGCGGCGGACCATGATGATGACCGTCTGTCGGGAAATGTCCAGATCCCGGAGCGGGTGGCCCACCCAGGGATGGTGTGTCTGAAGGATGATCTCCTTTAGCTGGATGCGGACGTCATCCTCATAGACGCCTGCCCCCAGCACAAGATTGTCACCGGGGAGGAGCACCACATCGCCCCGGGGAACAATGATGTCTCGTCCCCGCTGCACGGCGGCGATGATGACGCCCTCCGGCAGGCCCAGATCCCGCAGCGGGGCATTGGCCCAGCGGTCCCGGGGGGGTCAGGTGGATACGGATGAAGTGAATGTCCGCCTCCGTGCCGTATTCGCTGATCCGCTTGAGGCGGGAATACTGGTCCACGAAGCCGGCAGAAATGATACCGGTGGGGATCGCCACCATGCCCACGCCCAGGAAGGTGATTAAAATGCCAAAGATCTTGCCAAGGGTGGTGATGGGGTAAATGTCTCCGTAACCCACCGTCAGCAGGGTGGATACCGCCCACCAGATGCCGGAAAAGGCGTTGGAAAACACATCGGGCTGCGCGTCATGCTCCAGCGAGTACATACAAAGGCTGGAGGCGGTCATCAGCACCAGAATGATAAACACGGAGGAGAGAAGCTGCTGGGCCTTGCTGGTAAGGACTTGAGTAATGACGTTCAGGGAATCGTAATAGGCGTTGATCCGGAACAGGCGGAAGATCCGCACCACCCGGAACATCCGGAAGGCCACGGCCCCGGAGGGGAAGAAAAAGGGCATGTAGTAAGGCAGAAAGCTCAGCAGGTCCACAATGCCTGAGAAGGAAAAAATGTATCGGCAGACGGCTTTCCATTCCTTCAGATTGGGATGGTGGTACTTGGCAGTCCAGATCCGCAAAGCGCAGTCCACTGCGAAGAAGGCCACGGTGGCAGCTTCGATCCGCAGCAGCAGCGGACCGCAGACGGCCTCTGCCTCGTCGAAGGTGTAGGCAATGGTGACCATCAGGTTTACCAGAATGACCAGGGTGTAGAAAATGTCGTAGGCGCGGCTGATAAGATCGTCCGCTGTACCAATATCAATAATGGTGCAGACCCGGCGGCGCAGGGACTCAAGAGACTTGAGATTCGGCATAACCGCCTCCTGATGTGTAGGTAGACGGCACGCTGCCTGGCGGCGTACCGTCGGGAAATATCCTTATATTATAGTAATATCCCTCCGGAATGTAAACAGATTTCTTCATTTTGCGGAAAAGAAGCGGGGAATCCGGAGCGTAGGAGGATGTTTCACTCCGGCGCGGCTGGGGGCACTTGACACAGAGTTTACAAAAAAATCACAATTACCGCCTTGCAAACCTTCAAATGCAGACGTATAATCAGGATGAAAATTGAGAAAAGGAGGGATGTGCAATGACGATGAACAAGTTCATGGCAGATGTGGATGACCTGATTTTTGACGGTCAGGAGCAGAGCCACAGCGAACGGTAAAACCGGAAGAACCACGCCGAGAGGGCGTGGATTTTTTTATGCCTTTTTGAGGGTGCCAAAAATTTCGACCATGCGTAATCGTTTTTCTGAAATTTTTCGCAAACGTTTGAGAAAAAATAACGAAATTATTGCTGCTTTGACATATATTTAAAGAAAATGTGGCTTAATATATATAAAAAAATTTGATAATTCGCATATTTTATGAATGTTAAATGAAAAATAAAGACGAAAATTTGAAAGCTTTCAAGGAAAAAATTGGGCAAAACGTAAAACTTATTTAAAGTGATTTGCTCGTTAGGTAAATTTACTTGAAAAAAACGCGCGGTGTTGTTAGAATGATACAGCAAAGTTAGACACTCAATTTTATACAAAACGTTTAAGGAGTGGAAGGAATGGAAAACATCATTTGGGTAGTTTTGCTGTGCGCGGTTCTGGCTCTGCTGTTTGCTGCATGGAAGACCTCCGCGGTCTCCAAGGCTGACGCCGGTACGGAACGGATGAAGGAGATCGCGGGAAACATCAGTGATGGCGCCCGGGCATTTCTCTTCGCGGAGTACAAGATCCTGGTCATTTTCGTGGCGGTGCTGTTCGTGCTGATCGGCCTGTTCATCACCTGGCTCACCGCTGGTTGCTTCCTGATCGGCGCGGTCTTCTCTGTGTGCGCCGGTTATGTGGGTATGAACGTGGCTACCAAGGCCAATGTCCGTACCGCTGCCGCCGCTAAGTCCAGCGGCATGAACAAGGCTCTGGGCGTCGCCTTCTCCGGTGGTTCCGTCATGGGTATGTGCGTGGTTGGCCTGGGCCTGCTGGGCTGCGCCGCCATCTATGCCTTCACCGGCAACGTGGAGATCCTCACCGGCTTCTCTCTGGGTGCTTCCTCCATCGCACTGTTTGCCCGTGTGGGCGGCGGTATCTACACCAAGGCTGCCGACGTGGGCGCTGACCTGGTGGGCAAGGTCGAGGCCGGCATCCCCGAAGATGACCCCCGGAACCCTGCCGTGATCGCTGATAACGTGGGCGACAACGTGGGCGACGTGGCCGGCATGGGCGCTGACCTGTTTGAGTCCTACGTGGGCGCTCTGGTGTCCGCGCTGACTCTGGGTGTGGCTGTGGTCGGCACCTTCAACGGCGCCGGCGCTCTGTTCCCCCTGATCCTGGCTGCCGCCGGTATCGTGGCTTCCATCATCGGCTGCTTCTTTGTCCGGGGCGATGAGAATTCCAACCCCCATAAGGCTCTGAAGATGGGCTCCTATGTTTCCTCCGCCATCGTGGTGGTCCTGTCTCTGGTTCTGAGCAATGTGTTCTTCGGCGGTATGGCCCAGGCCATCGCCATCATCGCGGGTCTGATCGTGGGCCTGATCATCGGTATCGTCACCGAGATCTACACCTCCGGCGATTATAACTCCGTGAAGAAGATCGCCCAGCAGTCCGAGACCGGCCCCGCTACCACCATCATCAGCGGCATCGCCGTGGGCATGATGTCCACTGCCGTGCCCATCCTGCTGATCTGCGTTGGTATTTTCGTTTCCTATCAGGTTGCCGGTCTGTACGGCATCGCTCTGGCCGCTGTCGGCATGCTGTCCACCACCGGTATCACCGTGGCTGTGGACGCTTACGGCCCCATCGCCGACAATGCCGGCGGTATCGCCGAGATGAGTGGCCTGGATCACAGCGTCCGTGAGATCACCGATAAGCTGGACGCCGTGGGCAACACCACCGCTGCTATGGGCAAGGGCTTCGCCATCGGCTCCGCCGCTCTGACTGCTCTGGCTCTGTTCGTCAGCTATGCGCAGGCTGTTGGCATTGGTGATGCCGGCATCAACATTCTGGATTCCCGCGTGACCATCGGTCTGCTGATCGGCGGTATGCTGCCCTTCGTGTTCTCCGCTCTGACCATGGACTCCGTGTCCAAGGCGGCTTACAGCATGATCGAGGAAGTGCGCCGTCAGTTCCGCACCATCCCCGGCATCATGGAAGGCACCGGCAAGCCCGACTACAAGTCCTGCGTGGCCATCTCCACCACCGCTGCTCTGAAGGAGATGCTGGTTCCCGGCGTCATGGCTGTTCTGGCTCCCTTGGCAGTTGGCCTTCTGCTGGGCACCGGTGCGCTGGGCGGCATGCTGGCCGGCGCTTTGGTCACCGGCGTCCTGATGGCCATCTTCATGTCCAACTCCGGCGGTGCTTGGGATAACGCCAAGAAGTATATCGAGGACGGCAACCATGGCGGCAAGGGCAGCGAAGCTCATAAGGCCGCTGTTGTGGGCGACACCGTGGGCGATCCCTTCAAGGATACCTCCGGCCCCTCCATCAACATCCTCATCAAGCTGATGACCGTTGTTTCTCTGGTGTTCGCATCCATCTTCTCTGCCAGCGGCCTGCTGTAAGAGAACTGTCAGAGTTCAACAAGCTTTTCAGACCGGGCTTCCGTTCATGCGGAGGCCCGGTTTTTATTGCCTGCCGGATCGCGGCGGAAGAGCATAAGCATTCCATATTCTTTTTTAAGGTATGGTGACGACCCTTGACAGAGTAATCGTTTGCCGATATAATATGAACGAAAAACCGTCAAAATGCCGGGCCAGCTCTGGAAAAACCGGCAAAATTCGGAACGAATAGAAAAGGAGAGCGGACAATGATCTATTCCAGCGAAGTACAGCGTATGTGCCCGGTGGCCAAGGGCGCGTATCACGGACCGGCCCCCATCCCTGAAGAAGGAAAGTGGGTTCAGGCCAAGGAAATCAAGGATATCAGCGGTCTGACCCACGGCATCGGCTGGTGTGCTCCTCAGCAGGGCGCCTGCAAACTGACCCTGAACGTGAAGGAGGGCGTCATCGAGGAGGCGCTGGTGGAGACCATCGGCTGCTCCGGTATGACCCACTCCGCCGCTATGGCATCTGAGATCCTCATCGGCAAGACCCTTCTGGAGGCACTGAACACCGATCTGGTGTGCGACGCCATCAACACCGCTATGCGGGAGCTGTTCCTGCAGATCGTCTACGGCCGCAGCCAGACGGCCTTCTCCGAGGGCGGCCTGCCTGTGGGCGCTTCTCTGGAGGATCTGGGCAAGGGCCTGCGCTCTCAGGTGGGCACCATGTTCGCCACCAAGGAGAAGGGCCCCCGCTATCTGGAAATGGCAGAGGGCTACTGCACCCGCGTGGCTCTGAACAAGGACAGCGAGATCATCGGCTATGAGTTTGTGAACTTGGGCAAGATGATGGAAGCCGTCAAGAAGGGCGTGGACGCCAACGAGGCACTGGAGAGCGCCAAGTCTCACTACGGTCAGTGGGACAGCGCCGCCAAGTACATCGACCCCCGTCAGGAATAAGAAAAGGAGGAATTGGAAATGGCTCTGTTTGAAAGCTACGAGAGAAGAATCGAGAAAATCAATTCCGTCCTGTCTCAGTACGGAATCTCCAGCGTGGAGGAGTGCCGGGAGATCTGCAAGGCTGCCGGCTTTGACCCCTATGAGATCGTGAAGGGCATCCAGCCCATCTGCTTTGAAAACGCCTGCTGGGCCTACTGCGTCGGCGCGGCCATCGCACTGAAGAAGAATGTTCAGACCGCTGCCGAGGCCGCCGAGGCCATCGGCATCGGCCTCCAGTCCTTCTGCATCCCTGGCTCTGTGGCTGAGGACCGCAAGGTGGGTCTGGGCCACGGCAATCTGGGCGCTATGCTGCTGCGGGATGAGACCAAGTGCTTCGCCTTCCTGGCGGGCCACGAGTCCTTCGCCGCCGCCGAGGGCGCCATCGGCATCGTCCGCAACGCCAACAAAGCCCGGAAAGAGCCTCTGCGGGTGATCCTGAACGGCTTGGGCAAGGACGCCGCCCAGATCATCAGCCGTATCAACGGCTTCACCTATGTCCAGACCCAGTTTGACTACTACACCGGCGAGCTGAAGACCGTCCGGGAGGTGGCCTATTCCGATGGTGAGCGGGCCGCTGTCCGCTGCTACGGCTGCGATGACGTCCGCGAGGGCGTAGCCGTCATGCACCACGAGGGCGTGGATGTGTCCATCACCGGCAACTCCACCAACCCCACCCGGTTCCAGCACCCCGTAGCCGGTACCTATAAGAAGGAGTGCATCGAGCAGGGCAAGAAGTACTTCTCCGTGGCCTCCGGCGGCGGCACCGGCCGCACCCTGCACCCGGACAACATGGCCGCCGGTCCCGCCAGCTACGGCATGACCGACACCATGGGCCGTATGCACTCCGACGCCCAGTTCGCCGGTTCCTCCTCCGTCCCTGCTCACGTGGAGATGATGGGCTTCCTGGGCATGGGCAACAACCCCATGGTCGGTGCGACCGTCGCTGTGGCCGTTGCTGTTGCTGAGAGCAAAAAGTAAGCAAAAAGTCCTGAAATCATAAAAAGCAGGAACTTTTCCGGCAAAAAACACCCGTTTCGTAAAGAAACGGGTGTTTTTCTATCATTAAGTTCAGGAGAGTAGCATCCGGTCATTGCTCAGGGTCTTGCCGGTACCGGCCTTGAACCGGTGGATCAGATCCTCTACGGTCATGCCCGCCCGGTCAGCGCCGGAAACGTCCAGCACGATCCGGCCGTCAGCCATCATCAATGTCCGGGTTCCCAGCTCCAAAGCCTGCTGCATGTTGTGCGTTACCATCAGACAGGTGATGTTCCCCTCTGCCACGATCCGCTTCGTCAGCTCCAGTACCTTTTCCGCTGTGCCGGGGTCCAGGGCGGCGGTATGCTCGTCCAGAAGCAGGAGCCAGGGGGGATTCATGGTCGCCATCAGCAGCGTCAGCGCCTGCCGCTGGCCGCCGGAGAGCAACCCTACCGGCTGATTCAGCCGATCCTCAAGTCCCATGTCCAGAAGGGCCAGCCGGTCGCGGAAACGAGTTCGATCCTTCTGGGTCAAGCGGGAAAACCAACCGCCGTTTCCCGCTGCCAGTGCCAGATTTTCCTCGATGGTCATATTGGGGGCAGTCCCCTTCAGAGGGTCCTGAAATAAACGGCCGATCCGCTTCGCCCGTTTGTATTCGGGCAGAAAGGTCATATTGTGACCGCCTACGGTGATGGCGCCTGCATCCACGTAAAAGCTGCCGGCGATGGCGTTGAACAGGGTGGATTTGCCCGCGCCGTTGGAACCGATCACCGTGACAAATTCTCCCTTGTTCAAATGGAGAGACAGGTCCGTGATGGCCTTTTTCTCATTGACGGTGCCGGGATTGAAGGTCTTGGAGATGCGTTGAATGTCCAGCATGTCAGTTCCCTCCCTTTCCAGCGGCCAGTTTCCGCTGCTGGAAGGCCGCCCACTTTCGGATGCTGGGAGCTGCAATGGCCAGAGCCACGATGACGGCCGTCAGCAGCTTCAGACACTCCACCGGTACGACCTTGGTGTAAAAGACAACGGCGTAGATAAACCGGTAGATCACGGAGCCGATCATCACCGCCAGCACGCCCTTGGTAACGGTCCGGCGTCCTAGAACCGTTTCACCGATGATGAGGCAGGCCAGGCCGATGACCACGATGCCGGTGCCGGAGTTGATGTCCACCGTCTTTTGATACTGGCCCACCATGGCCCCGGAAAGGGCTGTCAGGGCATTGGATACGCACAGTCCTACCGTGACGGTGAACGCCGGGTTCAGGGACGAGGCCCGCACCATGTCGGGATTATCGCCTGTGGCCCGGATGGAAAGGCCCATGCGTGTTTTCAGAAATGCCAGCAGCAGCACGCCTGCCAGAATGGTGACGGAAGCCGCCAGCAGCAGCTCGTACCAATCACTGCCGATGCCGCTGTCCCGCAGAAGGGTGAAGATCGTGCTGCCTCCCAGCAGGCTTTGGTTGGCCTTCCAGCCCATCGCCATCAGATTGACGGTGTACAGGCCCGTGTTGGTGACGATGCCCGCCAGAATGGAGGGAATCCCCAAGCGAGTCTGCAAAAAAGCTGTGACGAATCCGGCGCAGCTGCCCGCCAGCATGGCGGCAGGAATGGCCAGGATCGGGTGTCCCCCGGCGGCCAGCGTGACAGAGACCGCCGCCCCAAGGACAAAACAACCGTCGGTGGTCATATCGGCGATGTTCAAGATCCGGAAGCTCAGAAACAGGGCCATGGCCACCAAAGCGTATAAAAAGCCCAGTTCCAGAGCGGTTTGTGTGATCATCAGCAAGAGAATGCGCTCCTTTCATGCCGCTGCCCCCGGCAGCAGGCCGGGGGAGCGGGGCGGGGAATTTGACTGGATCAGTCCTTGGTGGTGGTGACCTCTACCACCTCGCCCATGCTGTCGAAGCAGGCGTAGTCGGCCTGCTTGCCGATGAGGGCACAGGTGTCTGTGTTGACGGTGATGATGCCGCCGTCCATCAGGTAGTAGTCCTCCATGCCATCCATGCCCTCGGTCATGTCGGTGTAGGCCAGGTCGGCAGTCTGCGTACCGAGGTCGGTGTAGTTCACGCCGCAGGTGGCATAGGCGCCGTTGCGGACGAAGGAGTCAGCGCCGGTGTAGTGGGGGATGCCGTTTTTGGCAAGATCTTCATAGATAGCCAGCTCTGCGGCCATGATGACGTTATCGGTAGGAGTAAACACGGCGTCCACACCGGCAGCGATCAGGGCGGAGGCGGCAGCAACTACTTCATCGTTGGTATTGGCGGTCTGTTCAACGTACTCGATGCCCTTAGTATCCAGATAGGCCTTGGCGTCGGCAATGGGCTTGGCAGAGTTGGGTTCAGACAGGGAGTACAGCAGGCCCACCTTTGCGACAGAGGGATTCTGAGCGAACATCATATCCATGATGAAGTCGGTATTCAAGGCGTCGCTGGTGCCGGTAACATAGTCAATCCCGGTCAGCTTGGCGGTCTCCGGGTCGGAGACTGCGGCGTAGACCACAGGGGTCTTGGTCTCCTCGGCGGAGAGGGCGGCGATCTGAGCGGCGGTGGTGGCAATGGGGATGATGGCATCCACACCGTCGGCAATGGCCTGGTCGCTCAACTGCTTGAGAATGGTCTGGTCGCCCTGACCGGAGGTGACCTCGTATTCGATCTTCACATTCTTATCGGCGGAGATCTGATCCAGCTCCGCGGTGACGGCGTTGGCAATCTCGTCCAGAGAGGCGTGGTCCAGCTGCTTGATGACGGCGACCTTGTAGGTCTTGGCATCGGTTTCAGTGGGCGCGGCGGTGTTCTGGTCGGCAGAGCTGTCGGCGGGGGATTCGGCCTTGCTGCCGCAGGCAGCCAGAGACAGGGTCATGGCACAGGCAAGAGTCATGGTCAGGAGCTTCTTCATCATGTTGTTCTTCATTTTGGGTTCCTCCAAAAATATAAAATGTTTGAGTGGCAGATGACCGTTTTGGCTGTGCCGGGGCCAAACGGAAATAAAAAAACAGCCTTCGCCCCACTCATGGGACAAAAGCTGATGCTTCTGCGATACCACCCAAATTGACGTTTATACGTCCGCTCGCTTACGCGTACCATCATACGCGCCCCGATGGATAACGGGTGGGATTCCCGTCGGTCTCTACTTGGTTTCCCGTTCGGACCGCCCTCCGAAGTCCATTCGCCAGCCGACTCCCGCTCCGATCTCACCGCCCGGAACTCTCTGAAAGGCCATCTTGACTGGGTACTGCTCTCCGTCATAGGTTTGCTGTGATTTCCTTGTTGTGCCGTATTATAGGCGCGGAAGTTCGGAATGTCAACCCCCTCCCTAAAATTTGATGAAGTTTCCAATAAAAGACGGACGTCTGCTGAAATCTCCGTCCGTTCCCACAAAAATTAAGGCAAAACAATTCTCTGACCTTCCTCAGTAGGCTCCTATAAAAAGCATCAGCCCCCGCTTGTTCCAACGACAAACGGGGGCTACTTCTGCTGAATTTCTTTCAATACGGTTACCTCTACTTCCATCTATCTGCCGTTGAGAGCTGAAACACTGCCTGCCAATCCATGAAGCACCGTGCGTACAGAATTCATGTCTCACGCGATCCCATAAATGATGTGCTTCGTATTTGACCTTCCGGTAACGCTCTCCGGCGAAGAAAGAGGGTTTCCCATCGAGGGTTTTCTCTCCCTCTTTGTGTCTATAATATATAATGATATTGGAGATAAGTCAATAGCTTTTGTGCAATTTCAATGTTTTTGACAAAAAGATCTGCGGTGGACAAGCAGGTCGCACAAAGGTGGACCTATCCGCCGAAGGCCGCCAACAGAGCGGACAGGGAAAGGCCCTCCGTCTGCCAGAACTGCTCCAGCAGCGTGGCCAGATTGTCCTCATCGTGTTCGATCTCACGGCTGAACAGCCGCAGGGCCTCCGGCAGTCCTACGAAACGGGAGAGGCGGTCTGTCACCAACACCCCCAGCGCGCAGAACTGCGCCCGCCCCAGCAGGTCTCCATCGTTGACGGCCTTCAGCAGATACCGGAAGGCGAAGTACACGGCGATGCGTTCCAGCTTTTCCGGGTCTTGGGGAGCGAAGCCGGGCAATTCCGGCGCTTGCTCCCATTGTTTCAGCAGCGCAAGCCAGTCCGGTTCCAGAATTTCCAGGTCCTGTAAGCACCGGCAGGCAGAAGCTTCCCACGAACCGGAACCGGCATCGGTTTCCGCAGAAGTCGCCCAAGTTCCCGTGCAGAAGGCGGCCAGCTCCGCCATGTTTTCGCTGTCAAATAGCTGTTGGGCCTCCCCGGTGATGAGCAGGAAGTCCCGCAGACGGGCTTTTAAGGAGCGGCTCCGGTCCCGCAAGAGATCCAGCAGGCGGTCCCGCAGAGGGACCAGCCAATCCAGCCATTCGTCCCCGTCCTCCGTGGGCTGGTTATCCTGACGCTCCGAGAAGGTCAGAGGGTCACGGGTGCCCAGCAGCAGTTCATTGGCCTTGGGACAGGCGGCAGACAGAGTGATCTCCTGAAAGGGTCCGTAGTCCTCAATAAAACGGGGGTGCTCCCGGCAGGTGACGGAGGTGGCCTCCGGCCCCAAAGCGCAGTGAATGTCGCAGAGGTTTTCCTGATTCAGAAAGGGACAGCGGCGGCCGTCCAGCGGAAAGCAGACATCCTCTCCGTCCAGGGCCATCGCATCCCGGAGCCGCTCGCCCAAGGCTCCCGGAAGCTGCTGATACCGCCGGACCGTGTCCTCGTCCAGGACCACCTCCCACCCAATGCAGCAGCTATGGGGACAGGCCCCCGCCAGACAGGAAAATCCGTCAAAATAATCCGGAACACGCACCCGCATGGAAATCCCTCCTGAAACTGACAGTTGTTTTTACAGAAAAAGTTGCAAACGCAACAGATTTTATGAGCCTATTATACGATACTAAGAGCACAAAAACAAGCCTGCATAGCTGAGAAAAGAGGAGACACCCTATATGGTACGGAGAGTGATCGAGATCGACCGGGAAAAATGCAACGGCTGCGGCGCCTGTGCCGACGCCTGTCAGGAGGGGGCCATCGGCATGGTGGACGGCAAGGCCGTGCTCCTGCGGGATGACTACTGCGACGGACTGGGCAACTGCCTGCCCCACTGTCCCGCCAATGCAATTACCTTTGTGGAGCGGGAGGCCGCCGCGTTTGATGAAAAGGCCGTTGCCGCCGCACAACTGATGAAAAAGGCGGCGTCCCTGAAGGGCAGCGCTCCCGTCACCCGTAGCGGCTGTTCCGGCAGCGCACCCTTACAGATGGGCTGCCCCGGCAGTCAGGCAGACACACTGCATCAGGGAACGGACACGGCTGCCCCCATGCGGTCTGCCCCGGCCTCCCGGCTCATGCAGTGGCCTGTTCAGATCAAGCTGCTGCCGGTACAGGCGCCGTTCTATCAGGGGGCCAGACTGCTGATCGCCGCGGACTGCACCGCCTTTTCCCGGGCGGATTTCCACGAGCGGTTTATGAAGGGCCGGATCACGCTGATCGGCTGTCCCAAGCTGGACGAGGGGGATTACGCGGAGAAGCTGACGGAGATCATCCGTTGTAATGACATCCGGGAGGTCACCATCGTCCGCATGGAGGTGCCCTGCTGCGGCGGCTTGCAGAGGGCGGCGGAAACGGCGCTCCGGGAAAGCGGAAAGTTTTTGCCCTGGCAGGTGGTAACACTGGGCCGGGACGGAACCATTCAGGAATAATGGAGGTAAATCGTATGAAAGCAACAGTGAACGAAAACTGCATCGGCTGTGGCCTGTGCGCGGGAACCTGCCCGGTGGTTTTTACCATGGGGAATGACGGCTTGGCCCACGGTGGAGAGATCCCGGCCAACCAGCAGACCGAGGCAGAGACCGCCCGGGACGGCTGTCCTGTCAGCGCTATCAGCATTGAGGACTGACAACGGAAAGACCTGCCAAACGTCTTTAGCAGTCTATTCTGAATCAGATCAACAACGCAGCCGTCTCCCGGAGAAATCCGGGAGACGGCTGTAAAACGATATGGAGTTTTGAGATCGACAGAGAAGTTGCCGGGACAGCTCAGACCTTGCAGGTCCAGCCATGGGGATCGGGCTGCGTGCCCCACTGGATCCCGGTGAGGGTGTCATACAGCTTCTGTGCCAGAGGGCCGGTTTGGAAGTTGTTGATGGTATATGCCTTGCCTTCGTAGGTCAGTTCACCGATGGGGCAGATGACGGCGGCGGTGCCGACGCACATGGCCTCCTCCAGCGTTCCATTGGCGGCGGCCTCAAACAGCTCGTCGACGGAGATGAGCCGTTCCTCTACGGGCATACCCCAATCCTCAAACAGCTGGAGGCAGGAGCGGCGGGTGACGCCGGGGAGGATGGACCCGGTCAGCATGGGGGTGATGATCCTGCCGTTGATCTTGAAGACCACGTTCATGCCGCCGCCTTCCTCCACATACTTGTGCTCCACGCCGTCCAGCCACAGTACCTGAGAATAGCCGTTGGCAAAGGCCCGTTCTCCGGCCCGGTTGGAAGCGCCGTAGTTGCCGCCGCATTTGGCCTCGCCGGTGCCGCCCCGGACAGCCCGGACGTCCTCGGTCTCCACGATGATCTTCACCGGCTCCATGCCGTTGTCAAAGTAGCTGCCTACCGGGGAGAGAATGATGATGAACTGGGCTGTGTGAACGCCGTGAAGCCCCAGCTTCGCATCGGTACCATACAGGAAGGGACGGATGTACAGAGAGGTGCCGGGATCAGAGGGGACCCAGCGCTCGTCAACCTTCACCAGCGCCTTGACGGCTTCCAGTGCGTCCTCCGGGGGGACTACCGGCAGACCCAGGCGGATGGCGGAGTTCTTCATCCGCTCCATGTTGTCCCAGGGGCGGAACAGCTGCACCTCACCGTCAGGACGGCGGTAGGCCTTCAACCCTTCAAAGACCTCGGCGCCGTAATGGAACACACAGGCGGCAGGGGACAGAGAGATGTTCTGGAAGGGGACGATACGGGGATCGTACCAGCCTTTTTCATCGCTGTAATCCATGATGAACATGTGGTCGGTGTAGTGGATGCCGAAGCCCAGCTGATCCGAGGGGAGGAGTGTTCCGGGGTGTGTCGTTTTCGTGATGCTGATATACATGGATGATACCTCCTGAAAATAAGTTCGAGTGTGTTCAAATACTTTATGCTTTGGCAGCCGGATGGCTGGAGCAAAAGCAAACAGAAAAGCGGCCCCGTCGAATCGACGGAGCCGCTTGGCGTTTCAGGTCCGATCCTCAGAGGATCGAAAGGGAAACCGGGCGTTGTACCGGGATTCGACAAATGGGAAAATGATGTACCAGAATAATCATGGGTAAAATAATAATGGACGCCAGCAGCAGGCCGGCGTCCAGAATCATAGCGATATTGGAGTGGGAAGAAGCTTCGGAGCAGACGGAAACGGCGCAGACTGCCTGCGCAGAAGCGTATGCAAAAGTAGAACCGGTCATGCAGGTCATCGTTTGTCTCCGTCCTTTCGTTCAAGTTGGCTGCAGTTTAGCACGGTGAAGGCGGTCCGTCAAGAGGAAATCATGCAAACACCCAAGAGATCGGCGGTGTGACCAACAACCTCATGTTTCCGAGCAGGTGATTTTGTAGGAATTTGCGGAAACGGTTGCCGATAGGTCGGCCTTTCCAAATACGGAATCAGGAAAAGGACCGGCAGCGGGGGTTGAACCCCCGTTGGAAATCTGTCATAATAAGAAAAAACAGGCCGGGCAAGAGGCTCCGGCGGAAACGGATATTGCCCATGAAACAGATCTGTATCGGCATTCTGGCCCATGTGGACGCCGGAAAAACAACCTTATCAGAGGCCCTGCTGTACCGGGCCGGAGCCATCCGCCGTCTGGGGCGGGTGGACCATCAGGACGCCTTTCTGGACACCGACGCCATGGAGCGGCAGCGGGGCATTACCATCTTTTCCAAGCAGGCGGTGCTGGAACTGGGGGAGACCCGTGTGACGCTGCTGGACACCCCCGGCCATGTAGACTTTTCCGCCGAAATGGAGCGAACGCTGCAAGTGCTGGACTGCGCCGTGCTGGTGATCTCCGGTACTGACGGCGTACAGGGCCATACCCGGACGCTGTGGGACCTGCTGGAGCGGTATCAGGTGCCCACATTCCTGTTCATCAACAAGATGGATCTGGCGGGCGCGGACCGGACGGCGCTGTTGGCCCACTTAAAGAATAAACTCAGCGGCGGCTGCGTGGACTTTGGGGACCCGGATACCCTGTGGGAGGAGGCCGCCGTCTGCGACGAGGCGGCTTTGGAGCAATATCTGGAAACAGGAGAACTTCCGGAGGACATGATCTCCCGTCTGATCGGGGAACGAAAGCTGTTTCCCTGCTACTTCGGTTCCGCGCTGAAGGTGGAGGGCGTGGACGCGCTGCTTGCCGGCGTGGAGCGGTATGCCCCCCAGCCGGCCTATCCGGCGGAATTCGGCGCCAAGGTGTTCAAGATCACGCGGGACGCGCAGGGCGCCCGGCTGACCCACATGAAGATCACCGGCGGTGCACTGCACACCAAGGAACTGCTCACCGGCCGGGAGGGGGACACGGTCTGGCAGGAAAAGGCGGATCAGCTCCGGCTCTACTCCGGGTCGAAATTCCACCCCGTGGACACGGCGGAGGCCGGGGCCGTAGTGGCGGTGACGGGCCTGAGTCACACCTTCCCCGGACAGGGGTTGGGGATCGAGCCGGACTGGTCCGGGGCGGTCTTGCAGCCGGTCCTGACCTACCGGGTGGAACTGACGGACGGCACAGACCCCCACACGGCGCTGCAAAAGCTGCGGCAGTTAGAGGAGGAAGACCCCCAACTTCACATCGTTTGGAATAACGGCGAGATCCACGCTCAGCTCATGGGCGAGGTGCAGATGGAGGTGTTGCAGCGGCTTGTCCGGGAGCGGATGGGCATGGAGATTAGTTTCGGCGCGGGGGCTGTCTGCTACCGGGAGACCATCGCCAACGCCGTGGAGGGCATCGGCCACTTTGAACCCTTGCGGCACTATGCCGAGGTACATCTGCTGCTGGAACCCGGCGAGCCGGGCAGCGGCATTACCCTCGCCTCCGTGTGCCCCACGGACAAGTTGGATCTGAACTGGCAGCGGCTGATCTTTACACATCTGTTGGAAAAACTTCATTTGGGGGTACTGACTGGCTCGCCCATCACCGATATCAAAATCACCTTGTTGGCGGGCCGCGCCCACGAAAAGCACACCGAGGGCGGCGATTTCCGACAGGCTACCTACCGGGCCGTGCGGCATGGGCTGATGCAGGCGGAAAGTGTGCTGCTGGAGCCGTGGTACCGGTTCCGGCTGGAAGTTCCCGCCCAGCAGGTGGGCCGGGCCATGACGGACTTGCAGCAGATGGGCGGAAAGATCGACCCGCCGGAGACGGCGGGGGAGGAAACGGTTCTCACCGGCACGGCGCCGGTGGCGGGCCTTCGGGATTATGCCCGGGAGGTGGCGGTCTACACCCGTGGACAGGGGCGGTTGTCCTGCGTCCCGGCGGGGTATTTCCCCTGTGCGGAGGCGGAAGCCGTCATCGAGGCCATGGGGTACGACCCGGAGCGGGACGTGGAAAACACGGCGGATTCCGTGTTCTGCTCCCACGGGGCCGGTGTGGTGATCCCGTGGCGGGAGGTGGCCCAGCACGCCCAGGTGGACAGCGGCTGGCGCCCGCAGGGGACGGAGCCTGAACCGAAGGAAGCGCCCCCCCAGCGGCGGCCCGTCAGTACCTACGCCGGGACCGCAGCCCAGGATAAGGAGTTGCAGGCCATCTTCGAGCGGACCTACGGCGCGGTGAAGCGGGAGAGTTTTCTTCCACCCAAGGCTCCTAAGCGGCCTGTGGCCGATCATTCGGAGGAAAAACGGCGGGAATTGAAACAGGCCTTCTCCGGCGAGGATTATCTGCTGGTAGACGGGTATAATATCATTTTCGCGTGGGACGAGCTGAAAAAGCTGGCGGCGGAACATCTGGACGCCGCCCGGAAAAAGCTGTGCGACCTCCTGTGCAACTATCAGGGCTACCGGAAATGCCGGGTCATCCTGGTGTTTGACGCCTACAAGGTGAAGGGCGGTCTGGGCAGCGTAGAAAAGTACCACAACATCACCATTGTCTATACCAAGGAGGCGGAGACGGCGGACGCCTATATCGAGCGGGCGACCTACGAGATCGGGCGGCAGCACCGGGTCCGGGTGGCCACCTCCGACGGGCCGGAGCAGATCATCATTCTGGGCCACGGGGCGCTGCGATTGTCGGCCTCCGCTTTCCACGAGGAAATGATGGAGGTCCAGAAGCAGATCGGAGATACCGTGTGGCAGAATAACCGGAAGAATGCCAACAGCGGCGCGGTGCGGGCGGCGCTGAAAAAGGCGAAGGAGGGCGGCGGATGCTGACACTGTTTACCGCGGCGGCGGTTTTGGCCGCCTGCGCCTGTCTACGGCAGCTTTTGAACCGCCCGGAGCGGACAGACGCATATTTCTGGAAGGGCCGCGTCCGCTTGACGGCCCTGTGGAATGACGGCGCGGCCTTCGGCCTGCCTCTGAAACGGACGCTGGTAACGGCGCTGTCCATTCTGATTTTGCCGCTGGTGTGGGTATTCCGCCGCCGCAGTCCCATAGGGGCGGGACTGGCCTTGGGAGGAGGTCTCAGCAACCTGTGGGAGCGGCTGCGGCGCGGTGCGGTCTATGACTATGTGCAGTTTCCCAAGCTGCCGAAGATCGGCCGCTATGTATGGAATCTGGCGGATCTCGCTATTTTGATCGGCGGACTGCTGCTGGCCCTGCTGGAACGGAAGAAATGAAACGATGCTGCCCGGAGGAATATCCTCCGGGCAGCGTTGTTTAGAAACGTGTGGCTTTTCAGGAAAAGACAGGCGGGTGGTCAGGACTTGGCCGGGGCGGAAAGCTCCGTCAGGGGGGCGAAGCGGTAGCCCATGTCCTCCCACTTCGACAGCAGATCGTCCAGAATGGCGGCGTTGGTGGAGGAGGTAGAGTGCAGCAGCACGATGGCACCGTTGTGGATGCGGGGGAGCAGCTTGGCGTAGGCCTGCTCCGCTGTGGGCTGGTTGTCGGCATACCAATCCACGTAGGCAAGGCTCCAGAACACTGTCTGGTAGCCCAGTTCCTGAGCCAGTTTCAGGTTTTGCTCACTGTATTTCCCCTGCGGGGGCCGGTAGAAGTGGGACAATTCCTGCCCGGTGATCTCCTGATACAGCGCCGCCAGAGAATCCAGCTCCTTTTGGAAGCTGGCCTTGTCGGAAATGGCGGACATATCCGGGTGGTGGTAGGTGTGGTTGCCTACGATGTGTCCCTCCGCCGCCATCCGGCGGACAATGTCCGGGGCGGATTCGATCATGTGGCCCACCACGAAGAAAGCCGCCGGAGCGCTGTGCTTTTTCAGCGCATCTAAAATGGCCCCGGTGTTGCCGTTTTCGTAGCCGCAGTCAAAGGTGAGATAAATGACCTTCTGTCTGGTGTCTCCCACATACCAGGCGTCATACCGGGTGAGAAAGTCCGCCGTGGCATTGCCGATGGGGGTTTCATGCTCCGCAGGGAAGGACAGTCCCCAGTTATCGGCGGAGGCGGGAATGGCGGCATCGCTGGACGCGGACAGGGCGGCGGGGGAGCCTCGGCCCAGGATCCCCATCAGCGCCAGACAGGGCAGAAGCAGAAGACAGAAAATTTGCAGACGTTTGCGCATGGCGTTCCTCCTGAGAATGGATTTCCTTTAGTCTGCCCGAATGAAAACCCCTTCATACCCGGTTGCGAAACCCGGCGAAAGCTGTTATGATGTGGCAGTGAAAAATTCGCAGGATCCAAAGGAGAAACAAAATGGCAAAGAAACGGCGTACCTCTCGAAAACCCGGCCGGAAGGAGGCCTTGGCAGTCATCATCCTGGCGATGCTCGTCGGTCTGGCCCGACAAATGCTGGCCCCCAGCTATGACCTATCGAATATCCCGGACTATGACGGCACCAGCGCTTACGCCGTCATCGACCGGAATCAGCCTTCCTTTACGGAGGAGGAATACACCACCGGTTCCTATGAGTATTACAGCGAGCTGGACAGTCTGGGCCGCTGCGGTGTCGCGGAGGCTTGCGTCGGCGTGGACCTGATGCCCACAGAGGAGCGGGAGAGCATCAGCAAGGTGAAGCCCACCGGCTGGGTGCAGAACCAATATGATTTTGTGGACGGCGGGAACCTCTATAACCGCTGTCACCTCATCGGCTTTCAGCTTACCGGTGAAAACGCCAACGAAAAAAATCTCATTACCGGCACCCGGTACATGAACGTGGAGGGGATGCTGCCCTTTGAAAATCAGGTGGCGGACTATGTGGCCTCCACCGGGAATCATGTGCTCTACCGGGTGACCCCCGCCTTTACAGGCACAGAACTGGTAGCCCGGGGCGTGGAGATGGAGGCATATTCCGTGGAAGATCAGGGCCGGGGCGTCTGCTTTCATGTCTACTGCTACAACGTGCAGCCCGGTGTGGAGATCGACTATGCCACCGGAGAGAATTGGGAGGCATAATGGAACTTTGGAAGAATTTTGACCGGCTGGTGGTGTTCGATACGGAAACTACCGGAATTGAGTTTGGCTGGGACCGGATCATTGAGATCGGCGCTGTGGCGCTGGAAAACGGCGCGGAGCGGGGGAATTTCAATGCCCTTGTCCGCCTTCCGGCAGGACAGATGCTGCCGACTTTCATTACAGAGCTTACCGGCATTACGGACGAGCAGTTGGACCGGGAAGGCGTGGATGGCCGTGCGGCGGCGGAGGGCTTCTGCCGTTTACTGGAGGGGGCCGAGCGGCCATTGCTGGTGGCCTATAACGCTCAGTTCGACCTGAATTTTCTCTACTATTTGCTGAAACCCTTGGGGTTGGTGTCCGTTTTGCGAAAACCCCGATTTTTGGATGCTTTGACAGTGTACCGGGACCGGCGGGACTATCCCCACAAGCTGTGCAACGCCATCGAAGCCTACGGTCTGACGGAGGCGGAAAACAGCCACCGGGCAGTGGATGACGCCCGGGCCACTGTTCTGCTCTTGGAGGCCATGGCGGCGGAGAAGGATGACCTGATGCGGTACATCGATCTGTTCGGAACCCATCCCAAGTATGGCCTGAGCGGAAAGAAAATTTCCTCCGTGACCTACTGCCCCCAGCCCTACGACCGGCGGGTGCCGCTGTATGAGCTGACTCATACAATGTGAAAAGTTTGTGAACATTTGAAGGAAATACTTGCAATATGACAACCTGTCGGGTATCATACCCGACAGGTTGTCATATTAGGAAGGGTATCCGGTTCCGCACAGGCTTTCTCAACGGGAGGAAGGGGTGTGCGCGGGGAAAACAGGGAGGTTTCACTGCGCCATTGAAATCATAAGTTTTTTGGGTGGTAACCCGAAAAACTTCAGGCCGCATGGGAACCATGCGGAACCTGTCGGGTATCATACCCGACAGGTTGTCATATTAGGAAGGGTATCCGGTTCCGCACAGGCTTTCTCGATGGGAGGAAGGGGTGTGCGGGACCCTGTCCCAGATATTAGGGAGATCATTACGGATCGAAAGGAGGCTGGCGGCTTGCCCAGCAGTACATTTTTGAATCTGGCACCGGAAAAGCAGGAAAAGCTGCTGTCAGCGGCAGTCCGGGAATTTACGGAGCGGCCCTATAACGAGGCGTCCATCAACCGAATCGTCCGGGAGGCGGGAATTCCCCGTGGCAGCTTTTACATGTATTTCCGGGATAAGGAGGACCTGTTCCACTATCTGATGGAGGAGAGCATCAACGAGATGCTTATGGTGTTTGAGGAGGTGCTTCGCAGTCAGGGTGGCGACATCTTCGCAGCCCTGCCGGCCATGTACGATCATCTTCAGAGCCGCCGGTCAGCGGACCGCAGTTTGGGGGGCATGGGTATGATGTCCGCCATCGTCAACCGCAACGACGGCTTGCAGAAGGGCGGCCTGCTGGAGTTTCTGGACCCGGATCACATTTTGAAGCGGATGGAGGGCTGCGTGAACCCGGATCTGCTGGACCTGCGGGAGCCGGAGGACCTGAACTGCATTCTGAGGATGCTTATTGTATTGATAGTCCCCATCATGTATAACGGCATTCGGCCTGAGACCGACCCGGAGGACCGGGAAAAGCTGGAGCGCGCGTTGGAAATTCTGCGGCGGGGCATGGGGGCAAAGACCCACCCCGCACAGCGTTCATAAAGGAGTTGTCTATATGGAAGAACTGATGAAGAAAACGAAGGCGGGTCAGTCTGCGCCTGCGTCCGAAACGGAGCCGAAAAAGAAATTCGGCCTGCCCAAGAGCAAGAAAGCAAAAAAATGGATGAAAATTGCCATTGCCGCGGTGGTGATCGCCGCTGTGGCGGCAGGCTGCATGGCCAGGGCATCCAAAAAGGCAAACGCCTATCTCGGCGGCAGCTATCTGGTGGCTCAGGCCACCCGGCAGGATCTGACGCTGTCCGTTACTGGAACGGCGACCCTGAAGCCCGCAGATTCTTATAACGTCACCACTCTGATCTCCGGTGAGATCGAAAACGCACCCTTTGAGCTGGGCGATTTGGTGGATAAGGGGGATCTGTTGTTTGCCCTGAACAGCAGCGACGCCCAGAACAATGTGGATCGGGCGGAGATTTCCGTGGCGCAGGCCAAAATGGCCTATCAGCAGGCCAAGGAGGCGCTGAACCCCGTGGCTTCCATCAGCGGTACGATTCAGGAGCTGTATGTCCACAACGGCGACAGTGTGAACGCAGGTGCTCAGATCGCCAAGATCACCTCCAGCATGGATCTGTCCATCGACTTCCTGTTCCCCTACGCCAGCCCCACGGACTTCTATGTGGGTCAGGCGGCCACGGTGTATATCGGCAATTATGACGCCCCGGTGAGCGGCACGGTTGATTCCGTGTCCAACTCCACCAGTATTACCAGCAACGGCCTGTCCGCCGTCAGCGTCCGGGTGAAGCTGGCGAATCCCGGCGCTGTCTCGGATTCCTTCACGGCCTCTGCCCGGATCGGCAATTACGCCAGCTACGGCCAGACGCCCATCAATCTGGGTGGAGCCACCATTGTCTACGCCGGTGCCAGCGGCACCATTCAGGGCTTGAATAAGCTGGCGGGCAGCACCGTCAAGCAGGGGGAGCCCCTGTGCACTGTGGAGTCCGCCGATGCCCGGAACCGGGTGGAGAACGCCCGGCTGAGTCTGCAGAATGCGGAACTGGCGGCTTCTATGGCAGCGGACAGTCTGGATGATTACAACATCACCTCTCAGATCACCGGCACCGTGATCGAAAAGAATTTCAAGGCCGGTGACAAAGTGGAGGGCATGAACTCCGGCTCTCTGGCAGTGGTTTATGACATGAGCTACTTGAAGCTGGAAATGGCCGTGGATGAACTGGATATCAGCAAGGTGGAGGCGGGGCAGTCCGTCACCATCACTGCGGACGCGGTGGAAGGGCAGACCTTCACCGGTGTGGTGGACAACGTCAGCATCAACGGCACCACGGCGGGCGGCGCTACCAGCTATCCCGTGACCATCCTCATCAAGGATTACGGCGACCTCAAGCCGGGTATGAATGTCTCCGCTACCATCGAGGGCGACCGGGTCCCCAATGCCCTGTGCATCCCCGTGGACGCTGTGAACCGGGGCAACACTGTGACGGTCCCCGGCCTCGGCGCCATGAACGCGGACAATACCGCCGTGGCGGATGTCTCCAAGCTGGAAACACGGGAAGTGACGCTGGGCAAGAGTGACGGCAATTTCATCGAGGTCACCGGCGGCCTGAAGGAGGGGGACACCGTCCTGATCCCCAACCAAAGTTCTAACATGATGGCCGAAATGATGGGGATGTAAGCCATGGAGCATCTCATTGAATTAAAAGACGTCTACAAGATCTACCATATGGGCGACGAGGACGTTCACGCTCTGGACGGCGTGAGCCTCACCATCGACAAGGGGGAGTTTGTAGCCATTGTGGGCCAGTCCGGTTCCGGCAAATCCACCGCCATGAACATCATCGGCTGTCTGGATGTTCCCACCAGCGGTACCTACCATCTGGGGGGCGTGGACGTATCCACCATGGACGACGATCAGCAGGCGGAGATCCGGAACAAAATGCTGGGGTTTATCTTCCAGCAGTACAACCTGATTCCCAAACTGACCGTGCTGGAAAACGTGGAGCTGCCCCTGCTGTACGCCGGTGTCGGCGCGGAAGAGCGGAAGGAGCGGGCAGTGGCGGCGCTGGGCCGTGTGGGCTTGGCTGACAAGCAGAAAAATCTGCCCAGCCAGCTTTCCGGCGGTCAGCAGCAGCGGGTATCCATCGCGAGAGCACTGGCGGGGAATCCCTCTGTCATTCTGGCGGATGAGCCCACCGGCGCGCTGGATTCCCGGACGGGCCGGGAGGTGCTGGGCTTCCTCCAGAAGCTGAATCAGGAGGGGGATACCGTGGTGCTCATCACCCACGATAACTCCATCGCCGTAAAAGCCAAGCGCATCGTCCGCCTTCAGGACGGCCGCATCATCTATGACGGTGACGCCTCCAATCCCGCCGCAGTGGTGCAGCCGGAGGAGACCGGCGCAGACGGGGAGGTGGGCGTATGAACTTTACCCAATCCTTCAAGCTGGCGCTGAAATCTCTGAAAACCAGCAAGATGCGGGCGTTTCTCACCATGCTGGGTATCATCATCGGTGTCGGCGCTGTGATCGTGATTCTGTCTCTCGGCAACGGCATGACCAATATGATGAACAGCCAGTTTGAAAAAATGGGCTCCAATCTGATTCAGGTCATGACCTATGGCCGGGGGACCGGCGGCACCCGTGACGTGGATGTGGAGGATCTCTACGAGTTGGTGGACAAATATCCCCAGTACCTCACCGGCGTGACCCCCTATGTTTCCGCTTCTGCCAAGGTGCGCTACCAGACGGATGACTATGACCGCACCTCGGTCTACGGCGTCAGCGAGGCGTTTTTCAAGGAGGACACCAAGGGCACCATGCAGGGGGAGACTCTTGCGGAGGGGCGCTTCCTCAGCTACATCGACGTGGATCGGCATCAGAATGTCTGTGTCATCGGCGATTATCTGGCGCAGGCCGCCTTTCGGGGCGACGCACTGGGTAAGACCATCTCTCTGAGCGGTGTGCCTTACACCGTCATCGGCGTGTTGAGTAAAAGCGGCGACAGCAGCGAGGGCAGCGCCGACGATGTGATCTACATCCCCTATGAAAACGCCCAGCGGATGGGCACCGGCACCATGATGATGGGCACCGATGAAATGTTTCTGCTGACCTCCACCAGCCGGGATACGGCGTCCGCTGCCAAGGGCATTGTGGAAAAGCGACTGTATAAAACCTATCAGTCCTCGGACTACTACATGGTTATGACCTCCGCAGAGATGATGGATGCCATGAACACCATGATGAATACCATGATGATCGTACTGGTGGCCATCGCCGCCATTTCCCTGCTGGTGGGCGGTATCGGCATTATGAACATCATGCTGGTGTCCGTCACGGAACGGACAAGGGAGATCGGCATCCGAAAATCTCTGGGCGCCAAGCAGAAGGACATCCGGGGCCAGTTCGTCATTGAAGCGGGCACCACCTCCGCCGTGGGCGGGGTGCTGGGTATCGTATTCGGTTTGCTGCTGGCCAGAGCTGCCACCATTGCGGTGGGGGCCATCATGTCCAGTTCCATGAACGGCATCACCTTCAGCGCGGTGCCGACCCTTTCTGACATTGCCGTCAGCTTCGGCGTCAGCGTAGGCATCGGCGTTCTGTTTGGCTACCTGCCCGCCAACAAGGCGGCCAAGCTGAACCCCATCGACGCCCTGCGGTACGATTAAGGTTGTATTATATGGAAAAAACCTGCCGGAACAGTCCGTGGACTGCTCCGGCAGGTTTCTATGTAGTGCTGCAGATGGTAAATCCTATAAACCCAACCCGTGGACAGGGAAGAGAATGTCCTTTGCTATCGGTGTATAGAATAGCTTTTCTACCTCAGTGCGGTCATGGGTCCGTCCTAGGATCCACATGAGCTTGGCTACCACAGCCTCCGTGGTCATATCGTAGGCTTCCAAAACGCGGAGGTTCGCTTTCAGACTGTGTCCAACGTGGTAAACGCCTACGTCGCTGCCCTCACTGGGGACCTGAGTAGTAAGAACCACAAATTTGCCTTGTTCTATCCAGCTTTGTAGACAATCATAGAACCCACCGTGCTCCGGCAGACCGCCGACTCCAAAGCTCTCGATGATCAGAGCATCATTTCGTTCCAGAAAAAAGTCGGCAGCAGAACGGTCCTGTCCCGGTGTCAGCTTCAAAAGGGCCACTTTATTATCCAAAGTGTCGGAAAAAGTAGGTACAGTGGTACAGTCCTGGCGGATATACCGCAGCAGCACTCCATCCCGCAGGATCCCCAGATCCGGATAGTTGATGCTGGAAAATGCCTGAAAACTCTTTGTGCGGGTCTTGCGGGCCCGTGTGCCCAAAATCACGTGATTGTTGAACACGATAGACACACCGGGGAGATCCGAGGCGGCACAGCGAAAAGCGTCCGTCATGTTGATCTTGGAATCTGTGGAATCAAATCCGATAGGCTTCTGTGCACCGGTGAGAATCACAGGTTTTGGACTGCCTTGGATCAGATAGCTGAGACCTGCGGCTGTATAAGCCATGGTGTCTGTACCATGGGTGATGACAAAGCCATCATAGCGGTCATAGTTTTCCCGGATGCACCGCACCATATCCAACCAATGCTCCGGACGCATGTTAGTGCTGTCCAGATTCAAAAGCTGTATACATTCTACATCGCAGATACTGGAGATGGCGGGGAGGTGGTTCAATAACTGCTCAGAGGTCAACTCTGGGGCCAGGCCGTCTTCCGTGACATCAGAGGCAATGGTACCGCCGGTGCCGATCAATAAAATTTTTTTCATAAATTCTCGCCTTATCCCAAATCCCTGTGGTCCAGCGCCGCCAGTCCGAACCGGGCGGCCATGGTGACGCGCTGGCGGTCCTCTTCCGTCTGAGCCTGCGCCAGCTGCTGCTTTAAATCTCTCAGAAACAGGCCCCGGAGGGAGTCCTCCTCCGCTTTGGCCCACAGGTCCTCCGCCAGCCGGGTCCGGTCCCGCAGTTCCAATGCGTAGAACCGGTCCGCCAGCGCCGCTTTTAGAGCATCCGTATGGACGCCGCCCTCACCGGTCTCTCCGGTAAGCAGAATACGGTACAGGTCCTGTGCCGTGTCGGCGGGCAGCGCCGCCTCGATGGCGGCGCGGGGGTCCTGATCGGTGACGTCCACCGTCAAAATTTCATACCGCCGCCGGGCGAAGGGGACGAAGGTAAGGCTGACCTTGCCGGAATCGTCTATCGTGCCGGAATAAAAGCCTTTTTCCCCCAATTCGTCGAACCCCCGTCCCTCCGGGCAGCCCGGCCACGCGCAGACGGTGCCGCCAAAGGTCAAAGGCTCCGCCCGCTTGTGGATGTGTCCCAGCGCCAGATAGGCAAGGCCGCTGGCGGCGATCTCCTCCTTGCGGATGGGATCGTACCGGGCCTCCGAGGGGTCAATCTCCCCGTGGAGCAGGCCGATATGGAGCTTCCCGTCGGCGGGGGCGGTGAAGCCAGTGAGGAAGCCGTCGGCTTGCTCCCCATGGGTAAAGGCCGCACCGTGGAGCACCAGATTTTTTTCCGGCCATTCCATTGTTTCCAGCCGGGGCTGAGTGAAAATATGCACATTTTCCGGCCACTTCACCGTCAGGTAGGGACTGCCGGGGCCGTACCAGTCATGGTTGCCGGGGGCGATGTAGACCTGTGCCTCCATCTGCCCCAGAGCGGCGGAGAGCTCCTCTGCCGTGTCCCGGTAAGAGGCGGCGCTGTCAAAGAGGTCCCCCGCCAGCAGCACCAGATCAATGTTATTCTGGTTGACGTAGTTAGCCAGCCGCACCGGTAGCTCCCGGCTCTCCCGGCGGCGGGCTGCGGCCTGCCGGGGGGTCAGGGCGGCGAAGGCACTGTCCAGATGGAAGTCCGCCGCGTGAATAAATTTCAGCATAAGCCCCTCAAGCTTCCTTTTCTTCCGGACGCCAGCCCTTTGCCACATCCACCCAGGAGACGAAGTTGGAGGAATACTTCTCCAATTCCTCGCAGGTCAGTTCAATGGCGCTGTTGCTGCTGCCGGCGGCGGGGAATACGGTCTCGAACCGCTTCAGGGAGATGTCCAGATAGGTTTTTACATTATCCGGCAAAGCGAAGGAGCACACGCCGCCGGGGTCATGGCCGATCATGGTATGGGCTTCCTCAAAGGTCAGCATTTTGGCCTTGGTGTGGAACTGGGCCTTGTAGCGGCTGTTGTCCACCTTGGCATCTCCCGCCACCACGATGATGATGGGTTCCTCTCCTACCTTGAAGCTCATAGACTTGGCGATCCGGGCGCCCTCCACGCCTACGGCCACCGCCGCCAGCTCCACCGTGGCGGAGGAAACGTCGAATTCCCGGATGCGGTCCTCAATGCCGAACTGCTTGAAATACTCTCTTACCTTTTGAATAGACATAGTGATTTCCTCTTTTTAGATTGATGTGACCGGAAGGTCATGAATGACCTCACTGTAAAGCTGGCCCCGCAGACAGGGGCGCAGCATGACCTCCACGGCAGTACTGGTATTTTCCGGAAGGGCCTCCGTGGGGAACCAGTGGAGCCCAGCGTTTTTCTCCGGCTCCATCACGGCGGGCTCGCCGCTGTAGCGCCGGATTTGGAAGCACAAATCGTAATAGGTGCGGCCGTCGCCTCCGGCGACCCGGTGGCACAGGTGGACAAATTCCGCGTCGGCGGGGTCCACTGTGATACCCAACTCCTCCAAACACTCCCGGGCCACAGCCTGACGGGCGGTTTCGTTCTCGTCCACATGGCCGCTGCCGGCAAAGTCCCAGCAGCCGTCCATATAGCCGGTGTTCTGCCGCAGGTGCAGCAGCACCTCGCGGCCATTGGCCCCCTCCCGCAGCAAAATGGGAAATACAGCGGAATAGGAGCGGTAATGCTCAGGTCTTGTCATACAACGGCCTCCTTATCGAATGTCCACCCGCTCCACGGCGGTGCAGAGGCCGGTGGCGCTGTCCAGTGTAAAAATAGCCCCCTGCAGCTTGCAGGGCCCATCCGGACTGCGGTAGCGTCCCGGCAGACCGCCCAAAAACGATTCCACCGACTGCGCAGGCTCTACGCCCAGAACAGATTCAATGGGGCCGGTCATCCCCAGATCCGTGATATAGCCGGTGCCCTTGGGATAGACCCGCTCATCGGCAGTGGGGACATGGGTGTGGGTGCCCCACAGGGCACTGACCCGGCCGTCCAGATAGTAGCCCAGTGCCAGTTTTTCACTGGTGGCCTCCGCATGGAAATCCACCAGAGTAAAATCCGCAGTGCCCTGCTTCAGCAGCCGGTCTGCCAGAGTAAAGGGATTTTCGGCGTTCCACTGGAGTGTGCAGCGGCCGATGAGGTTCACCACGCGGAACCGCAGGCCATTGAGATCGAAAATCTCGCAGCCATGGCCCGGCATTCTGCCGGACAGGTTGGCGGGGCGCAGGAGCCACGGGGTCTCATCCAGCATACGGCCAATCTCCATTTTGCCGAAGGTGTGGTTGCCAAGGGTCACGGCGTCGGCTCCGGCGTCATAGACCCGCCACGCCTGCTTGCAGGTCAGACCCACGCCGGAGATGTTTTCCCCGTTGACCACGGTGAACGAAATGTTTTTCAGTTTTTGCAGGGGCCGCAGATGGCGTTCCAGATGGGCGAGACCTGCCTCGCCTACCACATCGCCCACAGCCAGAACGGAATAGAGCATGGAGTACCTCCGAATATATAGGATGAGGGATCAAATCAAAAATCACTTTATTTTATCGTATTCTCCGGCTGTTTGCAACCCACCGCCTATGGAAAGCCGCCGAAAGCGGGGGCTTCGGACATCAAAAATTTTACAGAAGAGACGATTGGTTTATGGTTGCAATTCCAACGGCGGTTGCTTATAATGCTGATTGTAGCGATAAGACCCGCTGATTATGGAGGAAGCGCGTATGGCAGTAAAACTGGAATTGTACCGGGTGTTCAAGGAGGTCGCGGAGACTGGCAACATCTCGGCGGCGGCAAAGAATTTGTATATTTCCCAATCGGCGGTGAGCCAATCTATTAAACAGCTGGAAACGGCCCTGCAGGCCCGGCTGTTTGCCCGCTCCCCCCGGGGCGTGACGCTGACGGGAGAGGGCCAGATGCTCTATCAGTATGTCCGCAACGCCTTGGGTCTGCTGGCTACCGGTGAGGACAAGCTCTCTCAGGCCCAGCAGCTGCTGTTGGGTACCCTGACCATCGGCGCCAGTGACACGGTGACGGGGCAGTTCCTGACGCCGTATCTGGACGAATTTCACCACCAGCACCCCGGCATCCGGCTGAAGATCGTCTCCGGCCGCAGCGCCAAGGTGGTGAGCATGCTTCGCTCCGGGGCGGTGGACATCGCCTTTGCCTCCTCTCCCAAGGACAGCACGCTGGAGACCTGGCCCTGCTTTGCCACTCATTCCGTGTTCGTGGCGGGGAAGAATTACCACTGCGATTTCGACAAGATCTACACCCGGCAGGAGATGGCGGAATTTCCCCTGATCCTGCTGGAGCGGAAGGCCAGCTCCCGTGTTTTTCTGGAACAGGAGTTTTTGAAGGCCGGCGTTACCCTGACTCCGGAGATCGAGCTGTCCTCCCGGCAGCTTTTGGTGACGCTGGCGGGGATCGGTCTGGGCGTGGCTGGTGTGACGCTGGAATTCGTCCGGAAGGACCTGGAAAGCGGCGACATCCGTCTGCTGAAAACGGACTTCACGATCCCGGAGCGCAGCGTGGATATGTGTACCTTGAAGGAAGTGCCCCCCACGGCCGCGGCTACCGCATTTATGGAAATGGTGCGGAGGGGCATGTGAGACATGGAGACCTTTCTCTTTCTGTTTGAAATGCTGGGCACCATCGCCTTCGCCGCCTCCGGCGCGGTGCTGGGGGTCCGGAAGGGACTGGACGTGTTCGGCGTCTGTTTTCTTGGCCTGACCACCGCCTGCGGCGGCGGTATGGTGCGGGATGTGCTGCTGGGCAACACGCCCCCGGCGGCGTTTCAGAATCCGACGGCCTCTGCGGTGGCGGTAGTTACCTCGCTGATCATGTTCCTCTCCGGCGTGCGGCACCTGCTGATGGGCAACCAGCGGCGGTATGATCTATTTATGCTGCTAATGGACAGCGCGGGCCTGGGCATCTTCACGGTCATGGGCGTCCGCGTGGTATGGAACTGCGTGGAAGCGCCGTCCCTGTACCTGCTGGTGTTCGTCGGCGTACTCACCGGCGTGGGCGGCGGGCTGCTGCGGGATGTGATGGCCGGAGATATGCCCTATATTTTCGTGAAGCATATTTACGCCTGCGCCTCTCTCGTCGGCGCGGTGATCTGCGGGGTGCTGCGGCAGTCGGCAGGGGAGATGACGGCCATGCTGGTCGGTGCGGCGGCGGTGTTTGCCATCCGGTGTCTGTCGGCCCACTACCGGTGGAATCTGCCCCATCCCAACGCCTAAAAAAACGGCGAAACTTCCCGGATATGGCGCGAATTTCCTGTGAAAATCGACAGGATGCGCCCCTTGACAATCCAAAAGAGCCGTGCTATCATGATTCCATTCTGAAAAAAGGCTTGGAAAAGGACGCTGTCCGGGAAGAACTTCAGAGAGACGCTGTCATGGGCTGAAAGCAGCGTCAGTCAGAACCGGAACAGTCACCGCCTTGGAGCTGCCCGCCGATATGTAGGCCGGGACGGGACCTCCCGTTACAGAGGACACGAGCGGCACAATGCGCAAAAGGACTTTCGCTGGCGGGAAGGAAGAATGTGTGCAAGAAACCTAGGAAAGGTGTCTTGCATGATTTCAATTAGAAGACTCCGAAGGAGTTTTTTACCCTGCTTGCACAGCGAAACAAATTTTGTTTACTGTGCAAGCAGGGTGGAACCGTGGAGCTTTACGCCTCACCCCTGACCAAAACAGGGGTGAGGCGTTTTTGTTTTGCCCCAAGGGCGGGAAGACCGCCGCAGGAAAGGAGACATTACTATGTCTGAGGAAATCAAGGAATTCAGCTTTGAAAATGAGGAATACCGCCAGACTTACTGGCACACCTGCTCTCACATCATGGCGCAGGCCGTCAAGCGCCTGTGGCCCGAGGTGAAGCTGGCCATCGGCCCCTCCATCAAGGAGGGCTGGTACTACGATATGGACGCACCCTTTGCCTTTACCCCGGAGCACATGACCGAGATCGAGGCCGAGATGCGGAAGATCTGCAAGGAGAAGCTGAAGCTGGAGCGCTTCGAGCTGCCCCGCGAGGAAGCCATTAAGTTCATGGAGGAGAAGGGCGAGCCTTATAAGGTGGAACTGATCCAGGATCTGCCGGAGGATGCTCCCATCTCCTTCTACAAGCAGGGCGAGTTCACCGACCTGTGCGCCGGTCCCCATCTGGACTCCACCGGCCGGGTAAAGGGCAACGCCATCAAGCTGCTGGCCTGCAACGCCGCCTACTGGCGGGGCGACTCCAACCGGGAGACCCTCCAGCGGATCTACGGCATCGCCTTCCCCAAGAAGGAGGAACTGGACGCCTATCTGGAGCGCATCGAGGAGGCCAAGCGCCGGGATCACCGGAAGCTGGGCAAGGAACTGGGCCTGTTTGCTTTCCGGGATGAGGCCCCCGGCTTCCCCTTCTACCTGCCTAAGGGCATGGTGCTGAAGAACACCCTGATCGACTACTGGCGTCAGGTCCACAAGAAGTGGAACTATGTGGAGATCTCCACTCCTCAGATCATGAAGCGGACTCTGTGGGAGACCTCCGGCCACTGGGATCACTACAAGGATAATATGTATACCACCGTCATTGACGGCGAGGACTTTGCCATCAAGCCCATGAACTGCCCCGGCAGTATTCTGGTCTATGAGCTGGAACCCCATTCCTACCGAGACCTGCCCCTGCGGTACGGTGAGCTGGGCCTGGTCCACCGTCATGAGCTCTCCGGCGCGCTCCACGGCATGTTCCGTGTCCGCTGCTTCACTCAGGACGACGCCCACATCCTGCTGGCCAAGGACCAGATCAAGGATGAGGTCATCCGCATCGCCCGCCTGTTCGACGAGGTCTACTCTCTGTTTGGCCTGCCCTACAAGATCGAATTGTCCACCATGCCCGAGGACCACATCGGCACCCGGGAGGACTGGGAGAAGGCAGAGAACGCTCTGGCCGACGCCATTACCTCCATCGGCAAGGAGTATGTGGTGAACCCCGGCGACGGTGCGTTCTACGGCCCCAAGCTGGACTTTCACATTCAGGACTCTCTGGGCCGTACCTGGCAGTGCGGCACCATTCAGCTGGACTATCAGCTGCCCGGCCGCTTTGATCTGGAGTATACCACCAGCGACGGCGGCAAGGACGTGCCCGTGATGATCCACCGTGTTGTGTTCGGCTCCATCGAGCGGTTCATCGGCATCATCACCGAGCACTTTGCCGGCGCCTTCCCCGCATGGCTGGCTCCTGTTCAGGTGAAGATCCTGCCTGTCACCGACCGTGCGCTGGATTATGCCAAGGATCTGTCTGACGCATTGGACGGCCAGGGCTTCCGCGTGGAGGTGGATGACCGCAACGAGAAGATCGGCAAGAAGATCCGTGAGGCCACTCTGGAGAAGGTGCCCTATATGATCGTTGTGGGTGACCGGGATATGGAAAACAAGACGGTCTCCGTCCGTACCCGCGCCGGCGAGGATCTGGGCGCTATGAGCCTGGAGGACTTCACCGCCAAGCTGAAGGAAGTTGTAGACTCCAAGGTGATTCAGTAAGTTGCTCTTAGTTAAACTGCACAAAACACGCCCGCTGGTTTTCCTGGCGGGGCGTGTTTTTGCAAGACGGACATTTGTTTTGCAAGACATTTGTGGGAAAACGCAGAGAATAGCGTGAAAATGCAAGATGAATACTTGAACATTGCAAAAAATCACCAAAAAGAGAAAATGACCCTTGCAAAATGAATGATATACATGTATACTATGCACATGCTTACGGAAACACCCTTGAAAAAAGCACCGGGCGTTTCCACCTAATTCAACTGTGAAAGAGGGATTTGGAATGAAAAAAGTGTTTTCTCTGATTCTGGCTCTGGGCCTCATCGCTTCTCTGACTGCCTGCGGCGGCGGTAACGCCTCCGGCAATGAGACTGGCGACAGCGCTCCCGCTGCTTCTACCGCGAAGCTGCGCTTCGTCACCGGCGGCGAGTCCGGCACCTACTATGCCTTCGGCTCCGTCATCGCCCAGCACGCCACCAACAATACCGATGTGTCTGTCACCGGTCTGGTTGGCAACGGCTCTAAGTCCAACGTGGAAGAGCTGGCAGACGGCAACGCAGAGCTGGCCTTCTGCCAGTCCGACGTGATGGCCTATGCCTACAACGGCACCAACCTCTTTGAGAACCCCATCGACTGCTTCTCCACCGTGGCCGCCCTGTACATGGAAGATGTGCAGATCGTCACCACCGATCCCAGCATCAAGACCGTGGCTGACCTGGCCGGTAAGAACGTGTCTGTCGGCGCTGCCGGTTCCGGTGTGTACTTCAACGCTGTGGACATCCTGAGCGCTTATGGTCTGGGCGATCTGGACGCTGACGGCAAGTTCACCAAGATCAATGCCACCTATCAGAGCTTCGGCGACAGCGCTGACTCCCTGAAGGACGGCAAGATCGACGCCGCCTTCATCGTGGCCGGCGCCCCCACCACTGCCATCATGGATCTGTCCACCACCAAGGCTGCTTATCTGGTGTCTCTGGATGACGCCCATATCGACGAGTTGCTGGCCGCCTCTCCTTACTACACCAAGCACGTCATCCCCGCCGGTACCTACAACGGTCAGGACGAGGATGTGACCACCGTGGCTGTGGGCGCTGTGATCCTGGCCCGTGACGATGTATCTGAGGATGCTATCTATGCTCTGACGGCTGACATCTTCGACAACGCCCCCGATCTGATCAGCAGCCACGCCAAGTACGGCGAGCTGTCCACCGAGTTCGGCGCTTCCATCACCTCTGTGCCTTATCATCCCGGCGCTGCCAAGTACTTCGCCGAGAAGGGCTTCGATGTGGCAACCAAGTAAAGATCTGAACGGGATTTTTACAGCACCACCGCCATTTTCTTATCTATAAGTATGTCCTTCAGGCTGCGGCGGAGAAATCCGCCGCAGCCGTGAGTGGTTCTAAAGCGAAGCACAGCTCTCCGGAACGGAAAGGAAGGGTGTGTGCGGGAAACCCATCAGGGGATTCCTGCACCATTAAAATCAGCCTTTCCGGCGCGATGCGCCGGAAAGCTGCGGCGGAGAAATCCGCCGCAGCCGTGAGTGGTTCTAAAGCGAAGCACAGCTCTCCGGAACGGAAGAACAGAGCGCTTGCTGCGGACCAATTTACAAGAATTTACCCCGATCCCCGGTTGAGAAGGACAGAGATCCGCTGCCCCTGTCAACTGCGGATGTGAGAAAACGATCAAGGAGGAGACCATATGGGCCTGTTCAAGAAAAAAGACCCCATTGTTGAAGTGGAAAAGGCACTCGACCACGAGGTGCACGAGATGGAGCATGATATTCAGGCGGACGTGGATGCGGTCATGAAAAAGTATGACCGGGAATCCAACACCCGTATCTGGGAGGGGGCTCCGAAAATCGCCCTGCGGGTGCTGATGTCGGCCTTCTCAATCTATTGTATCCTGATGACCCTGTTCAGCAAGGCACTTCCGGAGCGGCGGCTGTCCCTGTTTCTGGGCTTTATCATCATTATCGGCTATCTGGTGTATCCCGCCAGAAAAGGTGCTGCCCGGGTGAACCATGTGCCCTGGTATGACTGGATCCTGATGGTTCTGGGCGCTGGCAGCTTCTTCTATTTTGCCATCAACGCTTTCTCCATCATTCAGTTGGCCACCAAGCTTCAGCCCATCCACATCATCGTCGGTGCCATCGGTATTGTGGTACTGATCGAGCTGTGCCGCCGGTGCGTGGGCCTGCCCATTCTGGTGGTGCTGGGCCTGCTGCTGATCTACACGTTCTATAACCAGCTCAGCTGGGACCCCAGCTTCTACAAGGCGCTGAAGAACATCGTCTATAAGCTGTTCTACACCACCAGCGGCGTCATCGGTACGCCGGTAAGCGTCTGCTACACCTACATTGTGCTGTTCATCATCTTTGGCGCATTTCTGGAGCGCACCGGCATCGCCAACTTCTTCATCAGCTTCGCCAACCGTCTGGCGGGCTGGTCTTCCGGCGGCCCCGCCAAGGTGGCGGTCATTTCCTCCGCCCTGTGCGGCATGGTGTCCGGCTCCTCCGTGGGCAACACCGTGACCACTGGCTCCGTCACCATCCCCATGATGAAGAAAACCGGCTACAAGCCGGAGTTCGCCGGCGCGGTGGAGGCCGCCGCCTCTACCGGTGGTCAGATCATGCCCCCCATCATGGGCGCAGCGGCGTTCCTGATGGCAGAGTACATGAATATCCCCTATGCGAAGGTAGCTGTAAAGGCCATCCTTCCCGCCGTGCTGTACTTCACCGGCATTTTCATCGCCGTCCATCTGGAAGCCAAGAAGCTGGGACTGAAGGGTATGCCCAAGTCCGAGATGGTCTCCTGGGGCGAGCTTGCCAAGCGTGCCTATCTCATCATACCTCTGGCCCTGCTGATCTTCCTGGTTTCCTCCGGCAGCCGCACCATGCAGTTCTCCGCGGCGGTGTCCATTCTGGCCGCCATCGTGGTGGGCTTCCTGAACAAGGATGAGCGGCTGACCTTCGGTAAAATCGTGGAGGCACTGGAGGCCGGTGCCAAGGGCGCCATCACCGTGGCTGTGGCCTGCGCCATGGCCGGTATGATCGCCGGCTGCATCACTGTCACCGGTCTTGCTTCCATCCTCATCAACGCCATCGTGCAGATGGCAGGCGACGCTACCATGATCGGCCTACTGCTGACGATGATCTGCTGCATCATTCTGGGTATGGGCGTTCCTACCACCGCCAACTACTGCATCATGGCTTCCACCTGTGCCCCCATTCTGGTGCAGATGGACTTCCCCCTGGTGGCGGCTCACTTCTTCGTGTTCTACTTCGGCATCGTAGCGGACATTACGCCTCCGGTGGCTCTGGCTGCCTACGCCGGCGCCGCCATTGCCAAGGCCAACCCTATGAAAACCGGCATCAACGCCACCAAGCTGGCCGTCGCGGCCTTTATCGTGCCATACATTTTTGCCTACAGCCCCGCTATGCTGTTTGACAACGTGAGCAGTGCATTTGAAGTGGTGCAGATCGTAGTCAGCGCCCTCATCGGTCTGTTTGGTGTGGCTGCGGCTTTGAACGGCTTCGTCTATAAGAAGATCCCCATGCTGTTCCGTCTGGCAATGGCTGCCGGTGGTCTGTGCATGATGATCCCCGGCACCGCATCGGATGTGGTGGGCCTCGTGGTGGTCGGCGGCATCGTGCTGATCCAGCGCATGAGCGCCCGGCGGCTGGCTGCCTGATCTCCCGGATCCAACAAAAAATGACCGCACTGCCCGCAGCATCCGGGCGGTGCGGTCTGCTGTTATCAAAAAGTTTTTGCAAAAAAGGAAACCTTTTCGCGGCTGAATCCGTCTATTACAAATGAAAGCGGTTTTGATGGAATTTGTTACTGTTTTGTTGTTGATTTACCCTATTGGCTATATTAACATCAGTGAGCGAAGGTGAATATGCCTGTCGGCAGCCCTGTTTGGGCGCTGACAGCACTGGATCGGAAACAAGCGGGCCTCAGCCCGGAGAATCGTAAAAGGAGAATATGTCATGGCAGAGATCATGGAAGAGAAAAAGGAGCTGACCCCGGCGGAGACAGCCGCTCCGGCGTCACCGGAGACCCCGGCGAAAAGGGCAGAAAAAAGCACGGCAGACAAGAAAAAGCGGCGGCGTACGATCCGGCGGATCGTTGCGCTGGTGGTCGTGGCCGCCCTGATCGCAGGCGGCGTGAAATTCTTCAAAAAGAAGGACGGCAGCAGCGAGGTAGGCATGGCGACGGTGTCCTACGGCGCTATCAGCTCCGAGGTGGACGGCAGCGGTCTGGTAAAGGCCAAGAACAGCGAGACTATCAGCCTGACCACTGCGGGCACGGTGATGGATGTATTCGTGGAGGAGGGACAGAAAGTGGAGCAGGGGGACCCCCTGTTTACCATTGATTCCCCCAATGCTGCCACGGAGGTCCAGAAGGCCCGGGACGAGGTTGAGGGCTATCAGAAGCAGATCAATACGCTGCAAAAGGACATTGCGGGGCTGAATCTTTCTCCGTCCTACGCCGGAAAACTGATGGATGTTGTGACACTGAACCCCGGCGACGAGATTAGCAAGGGCACCAAGGTCGCCGTCCTCGCGGACGATACCCGGATGCGTCTGGAGCAGTATTACAGCTACGCCTACGCCGGGGAGATGAAGGCGGGGCAGAAGGTGCAGGTCTCCATCCCTGCGCTGATGACCACCGTGGAGGGCACCGTGGAGGCAGTCCACATGGTCAGCCGTATTACCCCGGAGGGTTCTAAGCTGTTTTCCGCCGAGATCGTGATCCCCAACGAGGGTGTGCTGGCCAAGGATATGGTGGCTACTGCTACTACGATTGTGAACGGCGATATCGTGTATCCCTACGAAGCCGCTAAACTGCAATATTACCGGGTGGGAGATTTGAACTCCACCGTCAGCGGCACGGTGATCTCCAGTAATCTGGTGGACTATCTCGCCGTAACGCCCGGTCAGGTTCTGGTGCGGATCGACGGCGAGGACAGCGAGACGGAGATCTTCACCGCACAGCAGAATCTGGAAGAGGCCCAGAAGAAGCTGGAGGCCGCCCAGAAGAATCTGGACAACTGCAATGCGGTGGCTCCCATTTCCGGTCAGGTTATCGGTCTGTCCGTGACGCCGGGGCAGGAACTTCAGGCAAACAGCACCCTTGTGACCGTTTCAGACACCTCCACCGTGACCATCAGCGCCACCGTGGACGAGCGGAACATCAGCTATATCAAGACCGGCATGTCCGTGAACCTGGACCAGTGGGGCACCAGCGCCTTCGGCACGGTGGAGACGGTGAGCCTGTCCAGCACCGTGAATAACGGCGTGGCCTCCTATCCCATCACCATCTCCGCGGACAACACGGATGGCAACCTCCAGGTCAACAGCTATGTGAACTATCAGATCCAGGCCAGCCAGAACGACAACTGCCTGATGGTGCCCATCCAGGCGGTGCGTACTGTGGGGCTGGAGGACGGTTCCTCCGCCACCGTGGTCTATGTGCAGGCAGACAGCCGGCCGGACAACGCGCTGGAGCTGCCCTATCAGGACGAGGAGATCCCCAGCGGCTTCTATCCCGTTCAGGTGGAGATCGGTATTCAGGATACATATAACGTGGAGATCAAGTCCGGCGTAAATGACGGCGACACCGTCTTTACCCAGATGATAACCGATCAGGCGTGGGGTTAAGCCATGGCGAAACTGATCGAACTGCGGGACGTCTATAAGATCTACGGCGAGGGCCTTGAGAGCGAGGTCCGGGCCCTGGACGGCGTTTCGCTGGATATTGAAAAGGGCGAGTTCGTGGCGGTGGTGGGCCAGTCCGGCTCCGGCAAGTCCACCATGATGAACGTGCTGGGCTGTCTGGACATCCCCACCCGGGGCACTTACCGTCTGGACGGCGTGGATGTCCGGGAGCTTTCCGACAAGGAGCTCTCCCGCATCCGCAACAAGCAGATCGGGTTCATTTTCCAGCAGTACAACCTGATCCAGAACCTGACGGTGCTGGAAAACGTGGAGCTGCCGCTGATCTATCAGGGCATCGATCCCATTGACCGGCGGGAGCTGGCGATACAGGCGCTGACCCGCGTGGGTCTCGCCGACCGGGCGCAGCATAAGCCTACCCAGATGTCCGGCGGCCAGCAGCAGCGTGTGGCCATCGCCCGGGCCATTTCCACCCATCCGCCCATCATCATGGCGGATGAGCCTACCGGCGCGCTGGATTCCCGGACGGGCCACGAGGTGCTGGGTTTCCTCCAGCAGTTGAACAAGGAGGGCAGCACCGTCATTCTCATCACCCATGACAACGGGATCGCCGCCACGGCCCGGCGCATTGTGCGGATCGCGGACGGAAAGATCATCGAGGATCACCCACAGGAGGTGGATTGGTATTGAACATCGGGCAGGCATTTAAGATGGCCTGGCGGTCCATCTGCGGGAAAAAAGGCCGCAGCGCCTTGACCATTCTCTCTATTTTCATCGGTATTGCCGCCGTTATGACCATCGTCTCCACCATGGAGGGTATGAAGGCCAAAACCATGGAGCAGTTTGCCGCCATGGGCGCCAACCGCATTGAAGTGAGCGTGTATGCGTATACGTACGACGAGGCCGGCAACCCTATCAGCAAGGACTATTTTACCGGATTGTACCGCTTTTGCTCCGGACTGAAGGAGTCCATTATTGGCATTACCCCCAAGGGCTCATCCAACGCTACGGTGGTATACGGTACGAAAAACAGCTCCACAATGGAGTGGAAATATGACCAGCAGTACAACGTGGTCAGCGGTCCCCCGCAGATCTACTACGGCTCCGACCAGTACAGCGCCTGCAACAATCTGGCAATCGCAAAGGGCAGAGACCTTGCGTGGCTGGACTGCGAGAAATACAATCAGATCTGCGTGCTGGGCGCGCAGGCGGCGCGGGTCTTTTTCGGCAGCGCCAACCCTGTGGGACAGATCATGAAGGTCAACGGCAACAACTTTGAAGTGGTGGGCGTGTATGGCGCCCGCGTGGAGCCAGATACCCCTTCCGCTTACCAGACGGATAACTTTATGATCCTTCCCTACACCGCTACCCGGCTGCTGGGGGATACGGCCCCCACAGAATTTTTGGTAAAGGCCAAGGATGACGCCAGCATGAAAACCGCCATCACCGAGATCGGCGGGTACCTCTCCGGCGTGGTAGATCAGAGTATGGGTGGCTATCAGGTGCAGAAGGAAGGCTACTGGCAGGATTATCAGAACCAGCAGCTGACCATGATCTCTCTGGTGCTGGGCGGCATCGCCGCCATCTCCCTGCTGGTGGGCGGCATCGGTATCATGAACATCATGCTGGTGACGGTGACGGAGCGGACCCGCGAGATCGGTATCCGCCGGAGCCTTGGCGCGCAGCGCAGCAGCATCGTGGCGCAGTTCCTCATCGAATCCGGTATGCTCTGCGGCATGGGCGGCATTGTAGGCATTATCTTCGGCACAATTGGCAGCCTGGTCCTGGGCAAGTTCCTGTTCCAGATGACCATTTTCCCCGCTATGTGGGTGACGCTGGCGGCCTTTGGTCTGTCGGTGACTCTGGGCGTGCTGTTCGGCAGCTACCCGGCGGCAAAAGCATCGAAACTCCAGCCTGTGGAAGCCCTGCGGGCGGATTAAAGGAGAGAGACTTATGAAAAAACGAATTTTGACCTGGCTGCTGGCGATCAGCATGCTGGGCTCCCTGCTGACGGTGCCTGCCGGGGCGGCGGCTGTCACCAAATTTTCCGACGTCAGCGACAGCTATACCGCCACCGCCGTGGAAACTCTGCGGCTCATGGGTGTGCTGGACGGCTACGGCGACGGTACCTTCCGCCCGGACACCGTTCTGAACCGGGCACAGTTCTGCAAAATGGCGGTTTACGCTATGGACGGCAGCGGCGAGTTGGGACGGTATTCCACCGTTACCATCTTCCCGGACGTGAAGCCCTCCCACTGGGCGTCCGCCTACATCAATATGGCGGCGAGGAAGGGGATCATCTCCGGCTTTGCCGACGGTAAGTTCAAGCCCGGCCAGACCGTGACCGCCGGACAGGCGGTGACGATCCTCATGCGTGGCCTGGGCTACAAGGACGAGGACATGGGCGGCGTGTGGCCCCAGAGCTACTTGGCGGAGGCCCAGACCAACGGCCTTTTGAAGTCCACCGGTATTACCTCCGCTTACGCGGGCCTGACCCGCGCACAGGCGGCCAAGCTGTTCCTGAACCTTTTTGAGGCCAAGCACGGCAAGGGCGAGGCGCTGTTCAGCTACAAAGTGGGCGAGGAGGTCTATCTCACTGCCGTGGACGGCGGTCAGGGCACGATGACTGCCGGCGGTAAGACGTATACCATGGCTCACCCCGTTACCTCCACCAGCCTCATCGGCTCCAAGGGCAAGGCGGTCCTCAACAGCGCCGGCGAGATCCTGACCTTCCTGCCCATCACCGGCAGCAATGGCGTTTCCAATGCGGCGGTCATCATCGGTGCCAACGGCTCTGTTGCCGGACTGGATTCTCTGGCGGGCAGCACCAGCTACAACATTTACAAGAACGGTTCTCCTGCCACGGCAGCAGACCTCAAACGGTATGATGTTGCGACCTACGCCTCCGCTACCAATTCCATCATTGTCAGCGATACCCGGGTGTCCGTCTACTACGAGGACTGCAAGCCCTCTCCCAGCAGCCCCGCCACCATTACGGTGCTGGGCGGCAAGGAACTGAATGTTCTGCCTACGGCAGTGGATTCCCTGTCTAAGCTGAAGCCTGGCAAGCAGATCGTCCTTCTGCTGACGGCGGACGGTCAGGTGGCCGGTGCTGAGGATGCCAACAACACCGGTGCCCGGGGCAATGCCATGGCGGTGGTGTCCGAAAAGGGTGATGTGCAGTTGGTCTGCGGCGGTGCGCTGCTGAACATCGGCACAGCGAGCGAATACGCCGGTCAGGTAGTGTCGGTGTATGCCGACAAGAGCGGCCTGAAGCTCAACAAGATCTCCGGCGGTGTTGGCGGTGACCTGCTTCCCAAGGAAGGTACGCTGGGCGGCAGAAAGCTGGCGGACAACGTTATGCTCTTTGACGGCGGCAGACAGATCGCCCTCAGCGAGCTGAGCCAGACCGGCGTCAACTCCGGCCGCGTCTCCTATGCCCGGACCAACTGGGCCGGTCAGGTGGACTTGATCGTGCTGAATAACGGCCTTGCAGGCGATATGATTTTTGGCCGTGCAATTGTGGACAGCAAGTATGATCCGACAACCGGCAAGGAGACTGACCGCACGATCACGATCGTTTGCAGTGATACAGAAAAATATACGGTTTATAGCGGTAACAGTGTCAGCACTGGTGCTTTTGTGGCTGCAAGTATCAAAAAGAGCGTGAATGACAGGCTCATGTTCACCAGCTTTGCTACCATGAGCAAGCTGAGCAACGTCTCTTCCAGTGCCTGGATCGGCAAGACGGCAGTGAACTTCGGCAGCCGGACCTACGAGGTCCCCTCCAATGTTCAGTGCTACAACGATGATACCGGCAAGTGGATGACGCTGGATGATGCCAAAGCCTACGGCGGCACCATGAACCTCTATGTTTATGACGGCGTGGTCCGCATCGTAGAGGTCAAGGCGTAAAAAACCTGTGGCCTGACGGCTCAGCCGTCAGGCCACAGAATCACCTGAAAAGTAAATGATTGAGGAATGCAGGAGGAATGGATATGAAAAAACTTTTGGCTGTTTCCCTGACGATCATGATTTTAGGCACTCTGGGCGGATGCGGCAAGCAGGACACCCAGGAGCCGCCCAAGGTGGAAATTGACTACGGCAATTCCGAACTCTACACCCAGGAGGACATGGACGCTGCCATCCAGGTAATTGAAGCGGAGTTTGCCACCTGGGAAGGCTGTGAACTTCACAGCCTGGCCTACGGCAGCGACGCGGCCTGCAGCGACGAAAACATTGAGTGGCTCAACGGGCTGGAAATGAAAGAGCAGACTGAGCCTTTTACTCAGTGCATCCTGTTTTCCAGCAGCTTTCACTCCCCCGTGGAGCAGCGGGACGCCTGGAATGCCGATACGGAGTATGAGGGCTTGCAGTGGTGGCTGGGCCGCAGCAGCGGCGCCTGGGAACTGGTGACCTGCGGATACGGCTGATCTCCGTTTGTGCGCCCAATAAAAACCAATTAAAAAAGCAGCGCCCCGGTGCCCTTTGGCACCGGGGCGCTATTTTAGGGGCAGAGAAAAAGGACCCGGATGCGGCAGCATCCGAGTCCTTTTCGCAATATTCGACAGAATTTATACGACCTGGAATAGATAAAACTTCAAATAGTCCGTCTCGTCCACGCCCCAGAGGATGGGATGGTCGCAGCTCTGCTGGCGGGCTTCGATCTGCCGCAGCTGTACCCCGGCATCGTGAGCAGCGGAGCGGAGCATGGCCTCAAATTTCTCCGCTGTGGCGAAGTGGGAGCAGGAACAGGTGGCCAGATACCCGCCCCGGGGCAGCAGCTTCATGGCCCGGTAGTTGATCTCCTTGTAGCCGGTGATGGCATTGGCCACGGTTTTCCGGCTTTTCGTGAAGGCCGGGGGGTCCAGAATGATGAAGTCATACTTTACAGGTTCCTTTTCCAACTGGGGCAGCAGGTCAAAGACATTGGCCGCCACGCAGTCCATAACGTCGGATACGCAGTTGCGCTCTGCATTGGCCCGGGCCATCTCCACGGCGGATTCCGACACATCCACTGCCGTCACATGGGCCGCGCCGCCCAGCGCGGCATTCAGGGCGAAGGAGCCGGTGTGGGTGAAGCAGTCCAGCACGGTTTTTCCCGCTGCCAGACGGCCCACCGCCCGGCGGTTGTACTTCTGGTCCAGGAAAAAGCCGGTTTTCTGACCGTTTTCTACGTCAACCAGATATTTGACGCCGTTTTCCACGATCTCCACCACCGGACTGTCCGGGGGCGTTTCGCCGGGGAGGGGATACCAGCCCTTGCCCTGAGGCAGACCCTCCTTCGCCCGGAGGGCCACATCATTCCGCAGAAATACGCCCCGGATGGGCTGGCCGTCCTGACGGAGAATGTCCACCAGAGCGGGGAGCAGAAGGTCCTGTAAATTCTCCATGCCAACGGACAGCACCTGCACACTGAGCAGATCGTGGAACTTATCCACCGTCAGGCCGGGGAAGGCGTCCGCCTCGCCAAAGATCACACGGCAGGCGTCCAGATCCGCCGGGGCCATGACGGACTTCCGGTAGTCCCACGCCCATTGCAGTTTCCGCCGCCAAAAGGCTTCGTCAAAGCGGTCATTGGCGTTCCGGGAGATGAGCCGCACACGGATCTTGGACTGCTGGGACAAAAAACCTGTGCCCAGATAGCGGCCCTTCCTGCTGATGACATCCACCAGTCCGCCGTTGGCCGTTTCGCCCTCCATGTTCAGGATCTCTGCATCATACACCCAGGGGTGGCCCTTAACGATGGTGTTTTCCGCCTTGGGGGTGACGGTATAAGTGGGATAGCCACGCTCTATTTTCATAAGCTGTGCTCCTTTTAGGCTTGATTTCCGGGCCAGTATAGCACAATTCCGGGGAAAACGCCATACCATGAAGCAGACAGAATTTCACCACAACAAAAAATGCTCTGCACATTCATCATCTGTATGGGAGGGAACTCTGATGCCCATTGTGTTTTTAAGTCCGTCCACCCAGGACTGGAACCCCTATGTTACTGGCAGCGGCAGCGAGGAATACTGGATGAACCGGATCGTGGACGCTATGGAGCCGTATCTGCGGTCCAACGGCATCCGCTACCGCCGCAATGACCCGGACACCTCGGCGGGGGCCGCTATCCGGGAGGCCAACAGCGGCTATTATGACTTCTATCTGGCACTGCACTCCAACGCCATCGGAAACGGCTCCGCCCAGACCTCCGCCCGGGGCATCATCGCCTTTTACTATCCCGGCAGCGCCGGCGGGCAGCGGGGAGCGGAGCTGATCGCCAAAAATCTGCGGGAGATCTACCCGCTGCCCGACAAGGTCACTACCCGCCCTACCACCGCACTGGGAGAGGTGTCCCGGTCCCGGTTCCCGGCGGTGCTGGTGGAGATCGGCTACCATGACAACTATTCCGACGCCCTCTGGCTGGAGAGCCATGTGGAGGATGTGGCCCGGCAGCTTGTCAAGGCGCTGACGGAGTATTTCGGCCTGCCCTTCATCCCGCCTATGGACCCGAAACGGGGAACGGTCCGCCTGAGCTACGGCACGCTGAATCTCCGCAGCACGCCATCCCCCGCCGGTACGGTGATCGCCAACCTGCCCAACGGCGCGGAGGTGACGGTTTACGGCGAGTGGAATGGGTGGTATGTAGTGCAATACGGAGATCAGGTGGGATACGCCGCCGCAGCCTATATCGACGTATAGGGAGAAAAGCGGACCGGCTGCGGGGGAAAAGCTGATCCGGTCAAAATTTGCAGCAAATGACTTGACATAACTACGCCTTCTGATTAAACTATATAGGGATCATTATAGGCGGCAAAAGGGGTGTCCGCCTGTTTGTGTTCTGAACCGTACCGGCCCGCTGACTGGTGGGACGGACGGTGAATTTTATGGCATTTTTCGCCAAAGTCAAAGGAAGGAGTCACAGTTTATGCTGACCGTGATCATAGTCATTGTTGCCTTAGCCGGCGGCTTTGCAGGTGGCTTCCTTTATCGCAAAAAAGTATCTGAAAAAGAGATCTCCAGCGCCGAAGAAGAAGGCCGGCGCATCGTCAACGAAGCAATCCGCAACGCCGAGAGCAAAAAGAAGGAAGCGCTGCTGGAAGCCAAGGAGGAGATCCTGAAAAGCCGTACTGATTACGAGAAGGAAGAAAAGTCCCGCAGAGCCGATCTGCAGCGGCAGGAAAACCGTTTGCAGCAGAAGGAAGAAAATCTGGACCGCAAGCTGGAGACCATTGAGAAGAAGGAAGAATCTCTGGCCCAGAAGCACGCGGCCATTGAGAAGGAACAGGAGGAGATCCGCACCATCAAGCAGAGCCAGACGGCTATGCTGGAAAAGATCTCCGGCTTCACCGCTGACGAGGCCAAGGAATACCTCATTCAGCAGGTGGAGAGCGAAGTGACCCACGAGACTGCCCTCAAGATCAAAGAGGTGGAGTCCCGGATGAAAGAGGAATGCGAGACCCGCGCCCGCGAAGTGGTGGCTCAGGCCATCCAGCGCTGCGCGGCGGACTCCGTGGCCGAGCTGACCGTCAGTGTGGTTCCCCTGCCCAATGACGAGATGAAGGGCCGTATCATCGGCCGCGAGGGCCGCAACATCCGTACCATCGAGACGCTGACCGGTGTGGATCTCATCATCGACGATACACCGGAGGCCATCACCGTCTCCTGCTTCGAGCCGGTCCGCCGGGAGATCGCCCGGCTGGCACTGGAAAAGCTGATCGCTGACGGCCGTATCCATCCCACCCATATCGAGGAAATGGTGGAGAAGGCCCGCCGTGAGGTGGAGGCCACCATCAAGGCCGAGGGCGAGCGCGCCATGTTCGAGTGCGGCATCCGCAACCTTCACCCCGAGCTGGTGAAGATGCTGGGCCGTCTCCATTACCGCACCAGCTATGGCCAGAACGTTTTGCAGCACTCCATCGAGGTGTCCCACATTGCCGGCATGATGGCCGCCGAGCTGGGCGCCGATGTGCAGACTGCCAAGCGGGCCGGTCTGCTTCACGATCTGGGCAAGTCCATCGATCACGAGATGGAGGGCACCCATGTGCAGCTGGGCGTGGAATTCGCCCGGAAGTACAAGGAGAAGGAAGAGATCATCCACGCCATCGAGGCCCACCACAACGATGTGGAGCCCCGGACCATCGTGGCTTGTCTGGTGCAGGCGGCGGACGCTATTTCTGCGGCCCGTCCCGGCGCCCGGCGCGAGAATCTGGAGAACTACATCAAGCGGCTGGAGCAGCTTGAGAGCATCGCCACCTCCTTCCAGGGTGTTGAGAAGGCATATGCCATTCAGGCCGGCCGTGAGGTCCGTGTCATGGTGAAGCCCGAGCAGGTCAACGAGGATCAGATGGTGATCCTGGCCCGTGACCTAGCCAAGAAGATCGAGGAAGAGATGGAATATCCCGGCCAGATCAAGGTCAATCTCATCCGCGAGACGAAGTGCGTCGAATACGCAAAGTAATAAACCGTCGAAAAACTCCCCCAAGGAATCGTTCCTTGGGGGAGTTTTGCTGTTCCAAGTGAAATTTGCGGCGGTGCGGTCAGTTGGCACAGCGGCGGAGGATCGCTTCCATATCCGCCTCCTGAATTTTGACAAAGCCGCCGAAGGGGAAGCCGTTGGGCTTCTCACACCGATGGGCCACCATGGCAGGAATGTCCTCCGCCCTGCCGCCTACTTCCTCCAGCGTGGCGGGCATACCCAAAGTGCGGAAGAAGTCCCGCAGACGGCGGATGCCAGCTTGCGCCGTGCGCTCCGGATGGGCGAAATCCATTTCACAACCGAATACGTTGACGGCGAACCGGGCAAACCGCATGACATCATGGCCGCAGACGTATTCCATCCAAGCGGGCATCACCACCGCAAGCCCCGCGCCGTGGGCGCAGTCATAGAAGGCGGACAGCTCGTGTTCGATCTGGTGGCTGGCCCAGTCCTGATCCCGGCCGATGCCGCAGGAATTGTTGTGGGCCAGCATTCCCGCCCACATGAGGTCCGCATGGGAGGCGTAGTCACTGTGATCCGCCAGCGCCTTGGGGGCGGCGTCCACAATGGTTTTCATCACGGCCTCGCACAGCCGGTCGGTGAGGGCTACGTCCGGCGTGTTGGTGAAATAGCGCTCGCACAGGTGGGCCAGCATATCCACCGCACCGCAGGCCAGCTGATAATCCGGCAGGGAATAGGTGTAGGTGGGGTCCAGCACGGAGAATTTGGGCCGGATGAGGTCTGTTTTGGGGCAGCCCCATTTCAGATTGCCGTCTTCCTGCGTGATGACGCAACTGTCGGAGCCTTCGCTGCCAGCGGCGGAGATGGTCAGCACCGTGCCCATCGGCAGGGTGTGTTCAATTTTGGCTTTTCCGGTGAAGAAATCCCAGAAATCGCCGTCATAGGGGACGCCCATGCCGATGGCCTTGGCGGTGTCGATGACGCTGCCGCCGCCGATGGCCAGCAGGAAATCTACCCCCTCTGTCCGGGCAAGATCAATGCCTTCATACACCTTGCCACTGCGGGGATTGGCCTGCACGCCCCACAGCTCGTGCCACGGGATGCCTGCCGCCTTCAGCGCGGCGGTCGCCGCGTCATAGGCTCCATTTTTCTTTACGGAACCACCGCCTGCCACCAGAAGGACCTTGCTGCCGCCGAACTGACGGACCAGCGCACCCACGCGGCTGGCTTCCCCTTGGCCAAAGGCAAACATGGTTGGAGAATAAAAGGTAAAGTTATTCATAATTGACCTCCTATATAAATTACGGTTGTGGTTTACAGCTGCTTACAGATCGCTTCCGCGCAGCGCATCCCGTCCGCGGCGGCGGAGAGGATGCCGCCTGCCCAGCCGCCGCCCTCGCCGCAGGGGTAAAGCCCCTGAATGGGGGACTGGCGATCGTTATTCCGCAGCAGACGCACCGGGGAAGAACTGCGGCTCTCCACGGCGGTGAGCACTGCGTCGCTCTGGTCATAGCCCTTCAGCTTCCGGCCCAGGATAGGCAGCGCCTCGGCGATGGACGCCGCCACGAAGTCCGGCAGGCAGTCCCAGAGGTTCGTCCATGTAACGCCGGGGCGGTAACTGGGAATGACCCGGCCCGGCCCTGTGGAGGGACGCTTGGCAAGGAAGTCCTCCACCCGCTGGGCGGGGGCAAGGTAATTCCCTTGTCCTGCCTGATAAGCGGCGGCTTCCAAATCCCGCTGGAAGGCAATGCCCGCCAGAGGGCCATCCCCGCCGAAATCCTCCGGGGTGACGTTCACCAGCAGCGCGCCGTTGATGTTCTCTTTGTCACGGGCAAATTCGCTCATGCCGTTGGTCACCACCCGGTGTTCCTCCGACGCGGCGGCCACCACCTGTCCGCCGGGGCAGACGCAGAAGGAGAACACGCCCCGGCCATTGGGCAGATGGCAGCTCAGCTTATAGGTGGAGGCAGGCAGGCCGGGGTGTCCGGCGTACTGTTTGTATTGGGCGGCGTCGCAATCGGACTGCCGCTGCTCGATGCGGACGCCCACGGCGAAGGGCTTGGCCTCCATGGGGACGCCCCGGCGGTAGAGCAGCTCAAAGGTGTCCCGGGCGGAGTGACCGGGGCAGAGGATCAACTGGCGGCAGGGCAGCGTGTAAGTCCCCTCCGGGCCGGTGACGGTGATACCATGCAAGGCCCCGTCCCGGATGTCTAAATCTGTCAGCTGGCTTTCAAACCGGATATCCGCATCCAAGTCCAGCAGCTCCCGCCGCAGGTTTTTCAGGGCGATATGGAGATAGTCGGTGCCCACATGGGGCTTGGCGTCATAGAGGATCTCCTCCGGCGCACCGCAGCGGACCAGCTCCTCCAGAATAAAGCGGTGCCGGAGATCCTTAGTGCCGGTGTTCAGCTTGCCGTCGGAAAAGGCCCCGGCGCCGCCCTCTCCGAACTGAACGTTGCTGGTGAGGTCCAGCTCTCCGGTGGACCAGAAGCGCTCCACATCGGTCGTGCGGTCCTCCACGCGGCGGCCCCGCTCCAACAGAATGGGCCGTGCGCCTGCTCGTGCCAGTACCAGCGCGGCAAACAGGCCCGCAGGCCCCGCGCCCACCACCACCGGCGGTACTTCCGGCGGGGTCACAGGCTCCGGGAGTTGATAGACGGGCAGGGGGGCTGCCTTGGAAACGTGCTTGTCCCGGCAGCGGCGGAGCACGGCAGCTTCGTCCGCCGCCTCGACCTCCACGGTGTAGACCATGCGGACGCCCTCCCGGGCGTCGATGCTGCGGCGGAGAATGTGCAGCGCCAACAGGTCCTTTTCGGGGATCCGTAAAATGTGAAGAACGGCATTGCGCAGGGCGAAAGGACCGCCGCCGGGAGAGAGTTTCAGATTTTCGATGCGCAGCATGGCGGCACCTCCTGTTTTGATAGCTGTATTGTACCACAGGGACGGAAAAAGAAAAATGTATAAGGTTCACATTTGCTTAAAATTTTTTTCAGACAGTTTTAAGTTTTCGGTCCTATACTACAATCAAAGTTAAGGAAGTTCCCGGCGGAACGCGGATCAGCGCCCGCTTTTCAAGGAGGTTTGACTTATGTATAACGATGAACAGAATCTGTACCACTATACTTATCGCAAGGACGGCACCGAGCCAGGTCAGCGCTATGACGCCAAGCAGCCCACCGTGGACGAGCAGTTGGGCAGCTACCGTCAGCAGCAGGAGCAGCAGACTCAGAACTCCCAGCCGGTGTATCAGTCCCAGCCTCAGGGCGGGCAGACGCCCCACAAGAACGGCAAGAACCGTCTGGGCCTGAAGATCGCGTCTCTGGCGCTGGTGTGCGCCCTGCTGGGCGGTTTGGTAGGCGGCGGCACCGCTTATCTGGTAAGCAACAGCTCCAGCAGCAATACGACAGAGGTGAATGTCTCCAACCGCAAGCCCACGGAGATCCAGCTCAAGACCGTGGACGGCAAGAATCCCATGACGGACGCGGAGCTGTACGCCGCCAACGTCAACAGCGTGGTGTCCATCAACATCACAGCCACCTCTGACCCTAATTTCTTCGGCCAGACCACCCAGACTGCCGGGGCCGGCTCCGGCTTCATCCTGACGCCGGACGGCTACATCGTGACCAACTACCATGTGGTAGGCGACGCGGACACCGTGAAGGTCACACTGTATAATGGCGACAGCTATGACGCCCAGTATATCGGCGGCGACGAGGACTACGATATTGCCGTCATCAAGATCGAGGCCACCGATCTGCCCAACGTGACTCTCGGCAACAGCGACAGCCTGAATGTGGGCGATCATGTGCTGGCCATCGGCAACCCGCTGGGTGAGCTGACCTTCTCCATGAGCGAGGGTATCGCTTCCTCCGTGAACCGGGCCATTGACGTGGACGGCACCCCCTTCAACATGATCCAGGTCACCGCCGCCATCAACCCCGGCAACTCCGGCGGCCCGCTGTTCAACGAGTACGGCGAAGTGGTGGGTATCGTGTCCGCCAAGTATTCCAGCTACGCCAGCCAGAGCGTGGAGGGTCTGGGCTTTGCCATCCCCATCAACGATGTGGCGGCGATGATCCAGGATATCATGACCAACGGCTATGTCAGCAACAAGGCATATCTTGGCATCACCCCTGGCACCATGAATGAGCAGATGGCCGCTCAGTACCGCTACGATGTGACCAAGGGCGTGTTCATCTACTCCGTGGAGGAGGGCAGCGCCGCTGACAAGGCCGGGTTGAAGATGGGCGACGTCATTATGAAGATCGACGGTACGGATGTGGACTCCTATCAGGAGCTGGTGGCCCTGAAGAAGAAGTATTCCGCCGGTGACGAATCCACCTTCACCATCTACCGGGGCGGCCAGCAGCAGGAGGTCGCCGTGACGTGGGGCGCTGTGCCTGCCGATCAGGCCACGGACAACAACAGTCAGTCCCAGCAGAGCCAGAACAATAACAGCAATTCCAACAACGGCTCCTATAACGGCGGCAATGGCTATTACAGTAATCCGTGGGATATCTTCAACTACTACTTCGGCAATCAGGGCTGATCAGCTCACGGTTTGAAAAATTCAGAAAAAGCAGGGCGCTGTGCATCGCACAGCGCCCTGCTTTTATTGTCCTCGTTTAAAATTGTTTTTACGAAGAATTACTGCTCACCCGGAAGGAAAGTACTGTCAAAGCCGTAGGGCAGCAACTCCCGGAGGGTCAGCTCTTTGGCTTCTCCCTTGCCGTTGAGGCAGATGACCTGCATCTCCGGGGCGAACTCCTTCATAAACTGGCGGCACATGCCGCAGGGGTAGCAATAGTCCTCGCTGCGTCCGGCGATGACGATGCGGACGAAGTCCCGGTGGCCTTCGCTGATGGCCTTCCCCATGGCGGTGCGCTCGGCACAGGTGCCTACGGGGTAAACGGCGTTTTCAATGTTGCAGCCGGTGAAAACCGTGCCGTCGGTACATTCCACGGCGGCGCCCACGGGGAAATGGGAGTAGGGACAATAGGCCCGGTCCAGCATGGTCACGGCTGCGGCCTTCAATTCGTCAAGACTCATGGATAAAGCCTCCTTTTCGCGGTCAGGACGCGGATTTCGGCGTCCACTTCACGCCCCGGTTGGGGCGCACGTCCAAGTCAATGATGTCTCTGGCATCGTAGAACTGGCTGTACCAGCCGATGACCTTGTCGCTGCCCCGGAGGGTGGTGCCGTCCGGGTGGAGCCGGTCACAAATCACCGCGCAGATGTCGGTTTTGATTTTGGAGTAGGAGCTGATGCCCACGGAGGCGAACACCCGGAAGCCCTGCTCCTGCAAATACTTGAAAATGGGGCCGGTGCTCTGGACATCATCCCCGTCGGGCCGGGCACCGTGGGGATAGTAGAGAATGGTGGTGGGGCCTACCAGACTGCCCACCTCATCCATCCAGCGCTTGGTGTCCGCCTTCACCCGGTCCAGAGAGGAGGACGCAAGGTTGATGTGGCCCCAGGTGTGACTGCCGAAGGTCCAGCCGGTGCGCTTCAGTTCCGCGATGATGGGCTTTACAGCCTCACATTCCTTCAGACGGTTGGCCTCCAATTCATCATTCCAGACCTTGGTGTCCGTGTTGGTGCGGTAGCCTAAGATCCCCTGATAGCCGGTGAGACTGAGGCTGCCCTTGGCACCGAAAGGGGAAAAGTCGGGGTGCTCCCGGACAAACTTATCCAGAATGGTCACGGCGTCCAGATCCTGAGAGATGACCTCGTTGCCCTGAGGATCCAGACCATAGCTCCAGATGAGACCGTCCTCTCCCAGGATCAGCTTGTAGGTAAAGCCGTCCTTGAGCATATAGTCATAGTAGTTTACGTCATCATAGGAGAAGATCAGGGGCTTTTTGCCCTCCGGGATGTAGAGGGTGTTCCGGATCATTACCGGCTGGCCGTTGGTGTCGGTGCTTTCGCTCCATACGTCATTGATGTCCACCAGCACATAGCCCCGGTCATATACGCTTTGGAGAATTTTGTCATATTCGTCCACTGTGACCATCCAGTCATCGATGCCGTCGGCCTGACTGTCGCCGTCAAAGGCCAGCTCCGGGTAGGCCACGATGGGGTGGAAAAACAGATGCTCCACCACGCCGTCCCACGGTACATAGGTCACGCCGTCTACGGTGCCCCGGTCAACGGTGGGGGAGGAGATGACGTATGGCTCCTGCTGGGGTTCCTCCGGCTCCTCGGCAGGCTCCGGGGCGGTGTCGGGGGTCTCCGTCTGAGAAGCGTCATCGCCGGTCTGGGCGGGAGGGTTCGGCTGGGCCGTGCTGCCGCAGGCGGTGAGGGAGAGGGTCAGTAAAAGAGCTAAGAAAAGCGTGGTGATACGCCGCATAGAAACCAGATCCTTTCTGTCGAATCGTAGATGTAAGTCTTATTATATCAGTTTTTTGACAGAAAAAGAAGAACAATTCGGTGACAATTTGCGGACAATGCGGGAAAAACCGGGAGTGGCTGTGCCGCTCCCGGTTTTCTTATCGCTTGTCTCCCGGCTTGAAGATCAGGGCCATCACCACGGCGGAGACTACCGCTGTGGTGATGCCGCCTGCTGTGGCAGACAGACCACCAGTGAGGACACCCAGCCAGCCCTGCTCCGCCACCGCCTTTTCAACGCCCTTGGCCAGCGCGTGGCCAAAGCCCGTCAGGGGCACCGTGGCCCCGGCTCCGCCCCAATCTGCCAATGGCTGATACAGACCCACGGCACTGAGGAACACGCCGGCGACCACATAGCCCGTCAGAATACGGGCGGGGGTCAGCCGGGTGCGGTCAATCAGAATTTGCCCCACAGCGCAGAGAAGTCCGCCGCAGAGAAATGCGTTAAGATATGCCATACGCCCTACCTTTCCGTGCTGACGCACACCAGATGGCAGATGCCGGGAATAGACTCCCCCTGAAAACTGGAGGTGGGAGATAGCAGCGCCCCGGTGGGGGCGAACAGGATGCGCCGCCAGCGGCCCTGTTTCAAGCCGGTGAGAAGATAGCCGTTGAATACCGCCGCGGAGCAGCCGCAGCCGGAACCGCCAGCGTGCATATCCTGTCGGTCCCGGTCATAGAGGAGCATGCCGCAGTCCTCATAGTTTCGGGTCATGTCCACGCTGTCTTGCTGAAACAGGTCCATTACGATCTCGTGACCCAGCTCTCCTAAGTCCCCGGTGAAAATGGCATCATAATCCGCCGGGCCGGTGTGCGTGTCGGCAAAGTAGGCCCGGAGGGTGTCATAGGCGGCGGGAGCCATGGCAGCCCCCATGTTGTTGGGATCGGTGATACCCTGATCCACAATTTTCCCGCAGGTGACGTGAGTGATATAAGGCCCCGGCCCTTGGGCGGAGAGAAGGGTGCAGCCGGCGGCGGTGGCGGTCCACTGGGCGGTAGGGGAGCGCTGGCTGCCATAGGGGACTGGCATCCGGTACTGCCGCTCGGCGGTGCAGAAGTGGGAACTGGCTTGGGCGGCGACGGTTTCCGCAAAGCCGCCGTCAATGAGCAGCGACGCCAACGCCAGTGCCTCTCCCATGGTGGAACAGGCCCCGTACAGGCCGAAAAAGGGGATGCCCAGTTCCCGCAGACCGAAGGAGGAGCCGATACACTGGTTCAACAGGTCCCCCGCCAGTACATAGTCCACATCGCCCGGCTTCAGCCCCGCCTGCTCCAGCGCTCGCCGTAAAACCCGACGCTGCATGGTGGCCTCCGCCTTTTCCCACGTTTTTTCGCCGAAAAAGGAATCGTCGCACAGCTCGTCGAAATATTTGGCCAAAGGTCCCTGGCCCTCCATCCGTCCGCCGATGTTGGCAAAGGAGAGGACTGAGGGCGGTGTCTGGAGCGCAACTGTTCGCCTGCCGATCCGTTTGCTGTTCATACCATGCCTCCCAGCTGAAAGTCATGCGAACAGTATGCCCCATTTGGCGGGATCTATGAGAGGGAGACGAGAAAAACCGGACTGCGCGCCGCACAGTCCGGTTTTTTCTTGCTTATGATATTTACGATTTTTTCTGACGGGCCTTCCGCAGGCGGCTCCGTATGGTTTGGCGGCCCCGCTTTTTGCGGATCCGGATCACCACCAGCATTAGAGCCAAAAGGATCAGAACTGCCAGCAAGACCCACAGCAGAGGACTGGCGGTCCGCTCCTGCACACAGAAGGTGACGGTTTCCCGGTCGGAGGTGAACAGCAGATAGCTGCCGTCCACGGTGCTGTCCTGCTTTTCCCAGCCGCTTTCCGTCTTGACCCAGAGGTCATAGCGCTTGCCGTCCTCCGGGAGCCGGTAGTGGACCGTGTAGGAGATAGCGGTCATATCCGGATCGTCCACCGTGACGGTAACGGCGGTGCCGGTGCGGGCAGAGCCCTTCGCATCTGTCCAGGAGACAGGTTCCGAAGTGTGGCTGACGGTGGCTTGGCTGCTGAAGCTGCCATCCACCAGGATCTGGGGAAGGGTCTGGGTGTCATCCGTCAGGGAGGAGGTGTAAGGTGTGTAGACGGCATCCAGTGTCTGACTGGCGGTGAGATGGGTATAGTCCAGATCCGGCCAGACAGCGGAGAAACCCTTTTTCGCCGGGATCTCCGGCAGGCTGTCGATCCCCCGTCCGTACTGGAAGGGGACTACCGCTACCACCTTGCCGTCTGCCCGGAAGGTCAGTTCCATCTGGGAGAAGGTCTTGGGAACAGTGTCTCCTGCGCAGAGAACATCAAAGGCGGCGGGCTCTGCCTTCCCGGCGTAGCTGATGCCGTCGATGGCACCCAGCGTTTCGTGGGTGAACAGGCAGCCGGTCACAGAGCCGTCCTCGTCCACGTCTCCCGCGATAGCACCGGTGTAAGCGCCGCCGTCCACGGTGACGAGACTGCGGCAGTCGGAAAGCGTTTTGCCATAACCGGCGATGCCGCCCACATAATCCTCGCCGGAGAGAGAACATTTAACCCAGCTCAGGCGGATGCTGCTGTCGGACCGGCCCGCGATGCCGCCGACATAGCTGCCGTCGGTGGAGACGGCACCGTAGCTCTGGCAGCCGGTGATCTGACCGATATACGCCTGCCCCACGATGCCGCCGGCATAGTCATTCCGCCCGGTGACGGCACCGCTGTTGGTGCAGCCGGTCAGAAGGGCACGGGTCTGATAGTGGAAATTCAGGGAGTAGTCTCCCACCTTGGTCACATCACCATCGGGGTCGAAGTCGATTTCGATCCCCATGGAACCCACAATGCCGCCTAAATTTGTGCTGCCGGTGATCTCACCTTTATTTTCGGAGGCGGAGATCCGGCCGTCATGCTGCTTGACGGGGTCGCAGGAATCGGACAGGTCCTGAAAATGATCCCGGATCTGATCCTCCTTGCTCTTGCTTTGGCCCTGATTCCAGTCGCTTTTTTCGCTGCGGATCAGATTCGTAATGGAGCGGAACTGGCTGTTGATGGCCTTGAGGTCGGCGATGAGGGTGTCGGCAGAGTCACTGAGCAGTTGGTTCAGAGCTTCACCGCTGTCCAGAAGGGCGTCCATGGCGTTTTGAAGCTGGCTGCCTTTTTCCGTAAGATCAGATCCGATGGGATCTATTTTGATTTCAGGCTTGTCAGCCTGCTTCCGTGTCAGTTCTTCCAGACCGCGGACCACCTGATCCAGTCGGTTCAGGGCCTTGTGGGCAGCGTTCTCCACATCCCCCAGATCCTCCAGCGCTTTTTTCAGCCGAGAAATATCTGCGGGCAGAGCATTCAGCGCCTGCCGCATCTGCTCCAGAGCGGTGCCGACCAACCGGAGGGCGGTGCTGTAATTCCCCAGTACGTCCTTCAGATGATCCAGAGCTTCCTGAGGATCCTTGCCGCTGATGATGGCATCCAGAACATCTTTTGCTGCTGATGTGACTGCCTTATGGGTCTCCCGGGCAGCGTCCCGGGCATCCCGCAGATTGGTAAAGGCTTTCTGAAAATCCTCTGCCGCGTCATTGCCGCCGGTCAGATCCTTCCGAACTTTTTCCAGCGTATTCAGCAGAGCGTCCAATGCATCCAGTGCACTGCCAGTGTCATCCAGAATGTCTGCCAGATCGTCCAGCGCCTGAGAGATCCGAGCGGAAAGTTCATTGATTTCGTCAATGTTGCCGTTGGCCCAGTCCGTCATGGCATCGGTCAGTTCCTTGGCGATGTCCTTGGTGTCCCGGACCTTGCCGGTGAGATCGCTCATCTGGGCGTGGACGGAGTCGGAAATGCTGTCAGCGTGGTTGGCGGTACGGTCCATGATATCCTGAAGCGTATCCAGCTGGGCCAGCAGCTTGTCGAGGAAATCCTCGCTGAAGGTCTGTAAGACCTCCGGCTCCAGCTGGCCCACGATGCCGCCCACGTCCTTCCGTCCGTTGACGGAGCCGGTGTTGACGCAGCCATCCAGCCAGCCGGCGCTGCGTCCGGCGATGCCGCCGATGTTGTAGCCGATCTGGTCATAGCCCACGGAGCCGCTGTTGGAGCAGCTCTGGATGGTGCCCTTGGAATAGCCTGCCACACCGCCGACGTCCGTATAAGCCGGGACGTTTTCCATGGAGTTCAGCTGGGCCAGATTTGTGTAGTCGGTCTTGGGATCGTCTTCCAGATCGTGGGTGTTGATGCTGCCACTGTTGGAACAGCAGGTCAGGGTCCCGCGGTTTTCGCCCACCACGCCGGCGGTGGAATGCTTGCCGGTAACGCTGCCGGAGAAGGCACAGCCCACCAGCTCGCCGCCGGTTTCATTGATACCTACCAGACCGCCGATGCGATTATCACCCATGACGGTGCCGGAGGCGATGCAGTTCAAGATCCGCCCGGCGTTGCTGCCGGCCAGCAGGCCCAGTTCATCCTGATGCCCATTGGGGTGGATGGTGCCCGTCACCGTCAGATCCTGAACGGTGGCGCCGTTTTGAATGTAACGGAACAGACCCCGGACGTTGCCGCTGCCGGTAAGGGTCAGGCCGGAGATGGTGTGTCCGTTGCCTTGGAATGTGCCGCTGAAGGTGGGAATCGGAGTGAAGTCAATACCGTGGAGGTCAAGATCGTTCTTCAGGATCACGGTCTTGCCCTGGGACCAGGTATCCAGCGTGCAGTTCCGGGACAATTCGGCCAAATCCTCGGCGGTTTTGATGGTAACGGTGCTCTCAGCCGCCAGCGCGGCGGGAGCGGCCAGGGTAAACAGCAGGGTCACAGCCATGAGAAGGGCGGACCATTTTTGAATGCGTTTCATTGGGCGTCCCCCTCCTTTCCAGTGACAGAATCCGCAGGCGGCGTGTTCGGTGTATCCTCCGGTGACGCCCCTGCTTCGGGCGGTTGGCCGCTGCCTTCCGGCAGATCATAGCTGCCGGAGGACATGATGGCGGAAATATCGCCCTTGACTACGCCATGGATCTCCGCGTCCACAAAACCGGAAATCCGCCCCCGGACACGGCCATTGACAAAGGTGGTGCCGGAGAGACGCTGAGAGGCGATGGGCGTTGCGGGGAGCTTTACCTGGAAGCTGGTCTTTTCCACGATCCGGTCGCCCAGCACCAGGATCTGAGGCAGGACGAACATGACCAGGAACATGGAGATCAGCGTGCCCCGGCTGAGGCACTGGCCAATGCCTACGATGGACGGTTCCGTGGTGATCTGCCCGATGAGGAAGCCCGCGGCGGACAGGATGGAGCCGGAGGTCAGTACCGTGGGGAAGGAGAGATCCAGCGCCTTGATCAGGGCCTCTCTGGGGCTCATCCGGGTCTTGAGGTCGGAATACCAGGTGGAAATGACGATGGCGTAGTCGATATTCGCGCCCATCTGGATGGAGGTAACGATCAGATAGCTCATGAAGAAGATGTTGGTGTGCAGCACCGTGGGGAAGGTGAAGTTGATCCAGATACTGCCCTGAATGACCAAGATCAGCAGAATGGGCAGGCCCACGGACATGAAGGTGAACACCAGCACCAGAACCACGAATACCACGGACAGGACGCTGATCATCACATTGTCTCTGGCGAAGGAAACGGACTGGTCATAGTCGCTGGTGGAGTTGCCTACTAAGTACACATCGTCGGCATCGTAGTATTTCTCCACGATGCTGTGAACGGTTTTCAGGAAGGCGAAGGTGTCGGTCCCCTCCTCCGGCAGATTCAGGTTCATGACCATGCGGGTGTAGTTGGGGCCCAGCATCTGGGTCTGGGCGTCGGTGATCTGCGTATAGGCGTCATTGATCTCCCACTCATCCTCGTCATCCAGCGTCACATAGCCCTTTTCCTTCTCCTGATAGATAAAGAGGATCATATCCATGGCGGATACGGTATAGCTGTCGATGCCGCCCACGATGGGGCCGTAGTTATCCTCCTGATCCGCTGTATAGGCGGCGTAGAGGATGCAGGCTTCCTCGTAGGAAAGACCCATCATCTCCGAGAACTGCCGGGGCGTCAGCTTGTCGGTGAGGAAGTAGCCGGGCTTGGCCTCCACATTGGAAAGACCCATGGCATAATCCACCTCATCCAGTCCGCTCAGCTCCTTCAAAACGGCCTTTTCACTGGCGGTGTCCCCCTTGGGGACCACCAGTGCCATGATATTCTGGGTGCCGAATTCCTTTTCCACCCGGTCCGTCGCTGCCTGATGCTCATTGCGGCGAACGGTCATGACGGCGTTGTCGCCATACACATAGGGGCACTGGTTGGAGAGGAAGAAGCCTCCCACCACGCACACGATGAATACGGGTACACCCACATGGCGCAGGGCGTAGACCAGCTTGCCCCAGCGGTCGATCTGGGGGATGAAGTTCTTGTGGCGGGTCCGCTCCATCGCCTTGGAGAACAGCATCAGCAGTCCGGGCATCAGGGTGAACACGGCCAGCATACTCAGCAGGATGGCCTTAATGAGCACCAGACCCAGGTCAAAGCCGATGCGGAACTGCATGAACATCATGGCGGCCAGACCGGAAATGGTAGTCAGGCTGCTGGCGGAGATAGAGGGAATGGCGGCGCTGACAGCGATGATGCAGGCCGTCCGGTCATCCGGGGCGTGTTCCCGCTCTTCCAGAAAGCGGTGAAGCAGGATGATGGAGTAGTCGATGGCCAACGCAAGCTGGAGCACCACTGTCACAGAGTCGGACACGAAGGAGATCTCGCCGAAGATGAAGTTGGTGCCCTTGTTCAGCAGCGCCGCCGCCACAAAGGTCAGCAACAGCACCGGCACCTCGGCGTAGGAACGGGAGGTCAGCAGCAGCACCAGCACGATGACCAGCGCGGCCACCACTAAGATAATGCCCATTTCCTCATTCAGCGTTTCGGATTTGGAGTAGCCCACATCGGTAGAGATGTAAGTGTCATAGGGGGCCAGCAGTTCCTTCACGGCGGCCAGACCGTCCTTGGCGGACTGGTCATCGTTTTCGCCCCGGAAGGTGACGGTGATGAGGGCGTCGGCGCCCTGCATGTAATCCTCATAGGTCTTGTTGGCAGCGGAGGGCAGGGTGGTATCATCCGCCGACTTGTCCGCGTCCCAGAAGTCCACGGAGGAGATGTTGTTCAGATCTTCGATCTGATCCGCCAGATCCCGTGCGATCTCATACGTCACATGAGACACGATGATCCGGGCGGTGCCATAGGTCTTCATCTCATCCTCCATCAGCGTCAGGCCCCGGCGGGTCTCTGTGGTCTCCGGCAGATATTGGGTCAGATCGTCGCAGACCTTTACCCAGCTCTGGGTGATCAGGCTGGCGATAATGGCAATGGCGTACAGAAAAAAGATCAGGTTTCGTTTATCCACGATAAACGTGGCTAATTTTTCAAAAAAATTGCTTTTTTTTGGCTGGTCGCTCATGGGAGTCCCCTTTCTATGGCGCGTTTCAACAGCACATTCACATGAAATCACTTGTATCATATCCGCAGACATTTGGAATTGCAACAGTCAAATTCGGTCATTTGTCAGAATTCTGCGTTTTTCCAGTTTTTGACTGGACGGAGCCTGAAAAAACTTTTAAAATCTATGCAAACCGCCTGTAAATGAACAATGACAGCCCCCTTGACCTGTGCTATACTCTTAACAGAACTTAACGGAATGGGGCTGTAAGATGGGAAAAAGGTATAAAACCTCCGAGACCACTTGTCAGGCCATCAGCGGTGCGCTGAAGCAGCTCATGACCCAAAAGCCACTGGAACGGATCACCGTGGCGGAGATCATGGATACCTGCGGGATGCGGCGGCAGCATTTCTACTATTATTTTACGGACATTTACGATCTGCTGCGCTGGACCTTTGAAAAGGAAGCGCTGGAGCTTTTGCAGCAGCAACAGGGCGTGTTCCACTGGCAGAACGGCTTTCTGCATCTGTTCCAATATATCAATCAGAACCGGGCAGTCTGCCTCTGCGCGCTGGACTCTCTGGGCAAGGAATCTTTGAAACGGCTGCTGGAGGCGGATGTCAGCAGCATCGTGGACCGGGCCGTCCGGCAGACGGCGGTGGAAAATGGCCTGCCAGCCCATTCGCCGGAGGTAGAAGTGGTGATCTGCCTGGTGACCATTATGATGGCAGGGGCGGTGGAGAGCTGGCTCCGGGGTGAGCTGACCCAGACGCCGGAGGAGCTGACCCGGCGGATCGATATGATGTTTCAGGACTATATTCGCGGCGTGGCCCTTCGGCTGAAGGCTCCTGCCGCTGTATACGCATAGAAAACGAGGAGGGTGTGTTCCTATGAGAAAGCATGTGATCGCATTGGGCCGACAGTTTGGCAGCGGCGGCCGCGAGATCGGACGGAAGCTCAGTGAGTCGCTGGGCTTTGCCTACTATGACCGGGAACTGCTGAAGCTGGCGGCGGAGCGGGCCGAGGTAGGGGAGGAGCTGTTCGCCGATAAGGATGAAAAGGCCGGCAATCCCTGGCTGTTCAAGGCCTTCTATCAGGGCGGCCCCAAGGTCAAGCAGGGGCAGTCGGCGGAGGATGTGCTCTTTCAGATGCAGAGCGAGATCATCCGGGAACTGGCTGAGAAGGAGGACTGCATCATCGTGGGCCGCTGCGCGGATCTTGTGCTGACGGGGCAGAATGTGGATTGCCTGAGCCTGTTTATCTGCGCTCCCTTTGAGTGGCGGGTCCATCACCGGATGGAACTGGAAAATCTGGACGAAAAGGCCGCCCGGGCACTGGTGGAAAAGACCGACGCCCAGCGGGAGAAGTATTATACGCATTATACCGGCCGCCCCTGGGGCCTGCCGGAGAATTACGACATCTGCATCAACAGCGCACGGTTGGGGATTGACCGCACGGCGGCGCTGCTGGCGGAGCATTGCCGGGAGCTGTTCAGCAACCCCTGCTGAAAGTAAAGTGAACCCCGTCAGCCGCATTGCGGCTGACGGGGTGTTTTCTTCATTCAGATATTCAGCAGGCGGAGCATTTCCTCTGCGGGGTCAATGACCGGCAGGGTGATCTGTCGGAGGAGAGCCTCTTTGAAATAGGGAAAGTGGGTGCAGCCAAGCACCAGCGCTTCTGCACCCAACGCCTGATACCAGTTCACAAGCTCCGGCAGACGGTTCTGTTTCACCAGCGTATCGGGGTCCTCTCCGGCCTCAATCCCCAACACCACAGGCAGAAGTCCGGTAGAGCGCAGGGTCAGGTCTGGGTTGGCACTGAGCAGGGTCCGCTCGATTCCGGCGGTGCCCTGAGCGTTGGCGGCGATCACGGCCAGAGAGTGATATTTGGGCGCCAGCAACCGGTAAACGTCCAGCGGCGTGACGATCTTCAAGCCGGTTTCCCGGGCAACGAACTGGAAATCCAGCGCGCTGGAAAGAGAATTGCAGTAAATGAAGGCTTTTTCGCAGCCATGCTCCCGCTGCGCCGCGCACAGAAGGGAGACTACGGTGTCGATCTTTTCCTCCGTGGAAGAGATCTGAAAAGCCGTCTGCTGGTTGGGGTCCTCTGATATCGGGCAAAAGACGCCGGGCAATCCCTGTGTGCTGAGGCAGTCCATGCCCATCTGGGTATCTACCGGTGTTCCGGCCATGACAATGATCGGTTTCATATCCATCGCGGTCTCCTTTTCAACCAGATTTTATAAGCGCGGGCGCGTATGATGTAAAATCAACGATTCTGACCCTATTATACGGGCTTTTCTCCCGGACCGCAAGACGGACCGCCTATAAGATTAACTGAACTGTCCTTATAAGGTATAACGCAGACACGCATAAAGCCGTTCTCTGGCCCGCTGAAGTGTGCGGCAGACGGTGGAGCGGTTCAGATGGAGCTTGGCGGCGATCTGCCCCATGGTGAGTCCCTGATCGTAGTAAAGCTCCAGCATCTGCTGCTGCCGCTTCGTCAGCACCTGCTGGCGGGCAAAGCGCAGATTCCGGCGCAGCCGCTCCAGGTCCGCAGAGTTATCCGGGGCGCTTTCCCGCTGCCAGTTGGCCAGATCCGCCAGAAATTGACCGCCCTTGGCGTCCAGACTGATCTGATTCATCGGTGAGCCTCCTTATCATAGTCGTAATAATGAGCGGTGAGTCTGGCCAGATCCCGGGCCTCCTGCCATAAGGGCAGCAGCGCCGCCACCCGGCGTTTGAGGGCCTGGACGGCTTCCGGGTCCGTTTCCTGCCGGGTCAGACCGCGAAGCTCCACGATCCGACTTCGGATCACGGCGGCGTGTTCCGCGTAAACAACAGACATTTCCAACAGTGTCATAGTCTGTCCTCCTTTCCCCGGAGCACCCGGCAGGGCAGGAGCTCCTGCCGGGCCAGGTCAGGTAGACAGTCGGTGCAGGCCAAGGTGCCGTTGCAGACCCAGTATTCCTCTCCTGACGCGATTTCCCGCCCACAAATGGAACAGCGTACCACGGCGGAAACGGAGCGCTTTTTTGTGCTCAAACAGATCCCTCCTAAAAAGAAATACGAAAATGAAAAAAAGTTGTTGACAAATTGATTATGTTCTGCTAAGATAATCCTTGCTGTTGGGAACTGCTGGTGTAGCTCAGCTGGTAGAGCAGCTGATTTGTAATCAGCAGGTCGGGGGTTCGAATCCGTCCACCAGCTCCACAATTTCATATGGGGGAATTCCAGAGCGGCCAAATGGGGCAGACTGTAAATCTGTTGTCACTGACTTCGGTGGTTCGAATCCACCTTCCCCCACCAATCGAACGCAGACTTTGTCTGCGTTCAATTTTTTTCTGCCCACAGTATTCGCCGCACGGTTTCAGCGGGTGGGCCAGAGAAAGCGGAACCGGATGACTTGCATGGAACAGCCTGCGGCCCGTCTGCTTGCTGCCATCCTTTCCATGTGGCTTTTGCTTATCACTAGGACAAGTTCCCTGTCAACGAGGTAACATTATCACAAGAATTTTGCTAAGTCAAGAATAATTTTACAAGAAACTTGTTAAAATGGATTGACAGCAACACTTTTTTTCGTTATGATTAAGACACCTGTGTCGAGAGTTGTCGAGGAACAGAACGAAAGGAGTTTTTTTCCATGAGTTTTGGCGAACGAATTAAATTCCGGCGTGGGGAGCTGAAGCTGTCCCGTGGGGAACTGGCGGGGCGGCTGGGAGTGTCCCCCTCGGCAGTGAGCAACTATGAAAACGGTCTGAGCTTTCCAAAGGAAGATGTGATGCTGCGGCTGTTTGACAGTTTGGAGACAGATCCCAATCAACTGTTTCGGGACAGCTTCCGGGGAGGTGGGCAGGCGCTGAGTTCAGAAGAACAGACTTTGCTGCGGAAATTCAGGGAACTTTCCCCATTGGGACGTGAAACGGTGCAGTCTGTGACCGAAGCGCTGTGGGCCTGCCGACAGGAGACGTCCCCGCTCCCGGCGGAGCGGCCCGAGGGCAGGATCATCCCCCTGTACCATACGCTGGCGGCGGTTGGCTGTGTTTCCGCAGTGCCGGGAGAGGATTTTGATGAGATCTCCGTCACAGAGCAAGTGCCGCAGACGGCGGAATTTGCCGTCCGCATCAGCGGGGACGCTATGGCCCCCTATCTGGAGGACGGCGCGGTGGCGTATGTGAGCCGCACGCCTCTGCGAGAGGGAGATGTGGGTATTTTCAGCGTGAACGGCAAGGTCCTTTGCCGGCAGTATGACCGGGACGATTCCGGTACGGTATATTTGTTTTCCCTGAATCGCCGCCGTGCGGATGGGGATGTGACCTTGCCTGCAGCGGAGGCCGGGACGCTGATCTGCTTTGGCCGGGTGCTTACAGGGACTCTGTCAAATCGAAATTGAATGGAACCTCTTGTACTGGGGCGGATCAAAACAAAAATCTTCCGAGTGCGCGATGGGGCATCCATCCGAAGATAGAAGATAAAAACCCCCTGCGGGAAACGGCATAGCCGCTTCCTCGCAGGGGGTTTTATTCAGTTAAGCGGTCAGCTCTGCCGCGTGGAGCTTACCGGCTCCGGCTTCACATAGAGCTTGACGCCCTCCATCCTCTCCGCGATCACGCGGGTCCCGATGGGCAGCACCGTGCCGTCGCTGCTGCGGGCGGTCCAGGTCTTGCCCTCTACATACACGGCCCCGGTGCCGGCCTCGTTGTCGATCTCCTCTGTTACCCGGGCAGTACAGCCGATGACCCGGTCCAGATTCGTAGGGACGGTTTTTGCGTTGGCTCGCTTCATCAGGGGCCGGACCGCCGCCAGAATACCCACGGAGACCGCCAGAAACAGGGCAATCTGAAGCCACAGCGCCGCACCTAAAAAGGACGCCAGCAGAGCCACCGCCGCACCGCCTACAAACCAAATGGATACCAATGCCGCAGTAGCGGCCTCCAAAACGCCGAAGGCCACCACAGCCCCCAGCCAGATCCAGTTCATCATCAAAGAACCCTCCTTTTTTGCAAAATCCATTTCTGCTTGCAGTATAGCACAGTTTTTGGCGAAAAACCACTTCCAATTTGCGGTGGGAGCACGGTTTCCGGTTGCGGATCAGCGGACAGTCTGTTATACTGACCCTAATATAGTTTTGAAAGTTGAAAGGAGACATGGACCATGACACTGACGGTTCCCTGTCTGTTTGGTTTGGAAAGTCTGGTGGCGGACGAGATGCGCCGTCTGGACTTAAAAAATGTCCAGGCGGAAAACGGCCGGGTCCACTGTGAAGGGACTCTGGCTGACATTGCCCGGCTGAACATCAACCTCCGCTGCGGCGCACGGGTGCTGATGGAGCTTGGCTCCTTCCCGGCCCGTGATTTCGAGGCGCTGTTTCAGGGGGTCTACGCCCTGCCCTGGGAGGACTATATCCCACGGGACGGCGAATTCCCTGTAAAGGGCTATTCCCTGAACTCTCAGCTTCATTCGGTCCCCGCCTGCCAGTCCATCGTGAAAAAGGCGTCCGCTAAGCGGCTGGGGGAGAAGTACGGCGTGGAGACCCTGCCGGAGTCCGGCAGCCGGTATCAGATCCAGTTTTCCATCATCAAGGATGTAGCGACCTTGTATCTGGACACCTCTGGCGAGGGCCTTTACAAGCGGGGCTACCGGGCTAAAAACATGGGTGCGCCCCTGCGGGAAACGCTGGCGGCAGCGCTGGTGACCCTCTCCCGTTACCGGGGAAAGGATCCCTTCTGCGACCCCTTCTGCGGCAGCGGCACCATCCCCATCGAGGCAGCCCTTATCGCCAAGAACCGGGCGCCGGGCCTGGACCGCAGCTTTGCCGCTCAGAAGTGGAAAAACATGGACTCAAAGCTGTGGCTGGAGGCCGGTGACGAGGCCATGGATAAGGAGTTCCACGGCCATTATGACATCTGGGGCGGCGATATTGACCCCGCCGCTGTGGAGCTGGCGCGGCACAACGCGGAGCTGGCCGGTGTGGAGGACTGCATCCGTTTTGAAGTGGCAGACGCGGGAAAATTCCACCGGGACAGCGAATACGGCCAGTTGGTGACCAACCCGCCCTACGGCGAGCGGCTGCTGGAAAAAAAGGAGGCCGAGGACCTGTATCGAATGTTCGGCGCGGCCCTCCGGGACCTGCCCCCCAAGTGGCGGGTGCTGGTGCTCAGCTCCCACACGGAATTTGAGCGGTGTTTCGGCCGTCCCGCCGACAAAAAACGCAAGCTCTACAACGGCATGATCAAGTGCGACGCCTTCATGTACGGAAGATGACCGGAGAATTTTATACAAAAAGCAATCATGCGGGCAAAAATGACAATTTATAATCAGAATTTGACGGTTTCGGTTGAAAGGGGAGCGGTCACCCGTGCAGCATATCTTCATCATTAACCCCCATGCCGGGAAAAAGGACCAGACGGGCCGCATTTATGAAATGGCGGACCGTCTGCGGCAGCATGGCCTGACCTGCCAATGTCTGCTGACCCAGCGGTCCGGCGGTGCGGAGGAGATCGCCCGACGGCTGGTGTCCTCCGGGGAGGAGGTCCGGCTCTACGCCTGCGGCGGGGACGGCACTCTGAACGAGGTGGTCAACGGTGCGGCAGGCTTTGACAATGCGGCTGTGACCTGCATCCCCATCGGGACCGGCAACGATTTTCTGAAAAACTTCGGTCCGGACGCCGCCAAGTTTACGGACGCGGAAAACCTCTGGGACGGGGAGGTCCATCCTCTGGACCTTATCGACTGCAACGGCCGCCAATGTCTGACCATTGCCTGCAGCGGCATCGACGCCCGGGTGGCGGAGAGCGTTCACGAGCTGGGGGATTCCCCCCTCCTCAGCGGACGGGGCAGCTATCTGGCCGCCGTGGCGGTGAATTTCCTGTTCCGGGGCATTGGCCAGCACTGGCGGGTAACGCTGGATGACGAGGTCATCGAGGATGACTTTGCTCTGGTGTCCATGTGCAACGGACGGTATTACGGCGGCGGCTCCACGCCGGTGCCGGAGGCCCGAATGGACGATGGCGTTTTACATACGGTGCTGGTGAAGAACATCAGCCGCATGAAGTTCGCAGGGCTGTTCAGCGCCTATTCCGCTGGCCGCTACCGCTCGCTGCCGCCGGAGGTGATCCGGGTGGTGACTGCCAAAAACGTCCGCATCCAGTCGGAAGATGACATTGTGACCTGTCTGGACGGGGAGACCATCCACAGCCGGGATGTGCGTCTGACTTTGTCGGAAAAAAGGTTGAATTTCTTCGGACCCAAGGGCTGTGATCCCAATTACGGTGCCGGTCCCAAGTGAGGGCGGGAACCGACGATTTTCCCCAATGGAAACTTCATAACTTATTTACAAATTACCCCTTTACAAACCGGGACAGTTGTACTATGATAACAGCGTTAGCACTCAAGGAGACTGAGTGCTAACGCTGAAATTGTTTATCATATGAAAATATACAAGGAGGAACCCAACATGAAACTTACCCCGTTAGCTGATCGTGTGATCCTGAAAATGGTAGAGACCGAGGAGACCACCAAGGGCGGCATCATCCTCACCGGCTCCGCAAAGGAGAAGCCCTCCGTGGCTGAGGTCATTTCCGTGGGCCCCGGCGGCATGGTAGACGGCAAGGAAGTCACCATGACCGTGAAGCCTGGCGATAAGGTCATCACCAGCCAGTATGCCGGCACCAAGGTGACCCTGGAGGACGTGGAGTACGTAGTTGTCCGTCAGAACGATATCCTGGCCATCGTCGAGTAACTCGTCACAAGCTGCACATCCCTCGCTTCGGCCTTGCGGCCAAAGTTCTCTCGTTCCGCTGCTCCTCGTTTTTCCGGCACAAACGCTTCGCTGGTTTGCGCCGGAAGGGGACGAAGGAACGGTGGGGCATGTGTCCTGACAAAATGCTTGAATTGATTTTTGCCGCGACATGTGCGTGGCAAAAATTCCTTGACCCCAGCCGTCCTAGACGGCGTCGCCAGTTCACAAACTGGCGAGGGGGAATCTACTGCGCAGCCGTTAGCAGCTTTGCTGCTTTACGGATGCGGCGTGCCCTTTACGGGCAAAGGGGGGACGCAGTCCCCCACTTTAAGAAAACTTGGAGGTTATGAATTATGTCTAAGCTCATTATGCGCGGCGATGAGGCCCGCAAGGCTCTGCAGGCCGGCGTTGACCAGCTGGCCGATACCGTTAAGATCACCCTGGGCCCCAAGGGCCGCAACGTGGTTCTGGATAAGAAGTACGGCGCACCCCTCATCACCAACGACGGCGTCAGCATCGCCAAGGAAGTGGAGCTGCCCGATCCCTTCGAGAACATGGGCGCTCAGCTGGTGAAGGAAGTTTCCACCAAGACCAACGATGTTGCCGGTGACGGCACCACCACCGCTACCCTGCTGGCTCAGGCCATGATCCACGAGGGTCTGAAGAATCTGGCCGCCGGTGCCAACCCCATCGTTGTGAAGAAGGGCATGTCCAAGGCTGTGGAAGCCGCCGTAGCCGAGGTAAAGAAGCAGGCTAAGAAGGTCAACGGCTCCAGCGATATCGCCCGTGTGGGCGCTGTCTCCAGCGGTGACGAGGAGATCGGCAAGCTGATTGCCGACGCCATGGAGAAGGTTTCCGCCGACGGCGTGATCACCATTGAGGAGTCCAAGACCGCTGAGACTTACAGCGAGGTTGTGGAGGGCATGCAGTTCGACCGCGGCTATATCACCCCCTATATGGTCACCGATACTGAGAAGATGGAGGCTGTCATTGATGACGCCTATATCCTCATCACCGATAAGAAGATCTCCGTGATCTCCGACATCCTGCCCATTCTGGAGCAGCTGGTCCAGTCCGGCAAGAAGCTGGTCATCATCGCCGAGGATGTTGAGGGCGAGGCTCTGAACACCCTGATTGTCAACCGTCTGCGTGGCACCCTGAACGTGGTGTGCGTCAAGGCTCCCGGCTTCGGCGACCGCCGCAAGGAGATGCTGCAGGATATCGCCATCCTCACCGGCGGCACCGTCATCAGCGAGGAAGTTGGCCTGGAGCTGAAGACCGCTACCGTGGATATGCTGGGCCGTGCCCGTCAGGTAAAGGTCACCAAGGAGAACACCACCATTGTGGACGGTGCCGGTGACGCCCAGGCCATCAAGGACCGCGTGGGCCAGATCCGCAACCAGATCGCCGTCACCACCAGCGACTACGATAAGGAGAAGCTGCAGGAGCGTCTGGCCAAGATGGCCGGCGGCGTGGCTGTCATCAAGGTGGGCGCTGCTACCGAGACCGAGATGAAGGAGAAGAAGCTCCGCATCGAGGACGCTCTGAACGCTACCCGCGCCGCTGTGGAGGAAGGCGTGGTCGCCGGCGGCGGCACCATCTTCGTGAACGTCATCCCCGCTGTGGAGGCTCTGCTGGACAGCGTGGACGGCGACGAGAAGACCGGTGTCCGCATCATCGCCAAGGCTCTGGAAGCTCCTATCCGCCAGATCGCTGCCAACGCCGGCCTGGACGGCTCCGTGATCCTGGAGAAGGTCCGCAATTCCGGCAAGCTGGGCTACGGCTTCGACGCTTACAAGGAGGAGTACTGCGACATGGTCGCCGCCGGTATCATCGATCCCGCCAAGGTGACCCGCTCCGCTCTGGAGAACGCCGCTTCCGTCTCCGCAATGGTACTGACCACCGAGTCCCTGGTGGCCGATAAGCCCGAACCCCCCGCACCTGCTGCTCCCGCTGACCCCGGCATGGGCGGTATGTACTAAGAGACGCCGCAAAGCCTTGAAATCGCTTGATTTTTTGAGTGGGCAAAAGCGGATTTACGCCAAACTTACGCCACTTACACCAAAAATTCAAGCGCATGATAGGATAACAGAAATCGGCACCTGCTTTTGAGGCAGGTGCCGATTTTTTGCTTGCGGGGGAAGGACAGCCGATTACGAAAGAAATTTCCGCGTCAATCCGTCAGCTTGGCGCAATCGGCGGGGCGGCCGGAGAGCATTTCCAGACCGTGACCGATGGCGGGCAGCACCGCCTCCAGATTCTCCTTAGCCGCCTTGGGGGAGCCGGGGAGATTCAGGATCAAGGTCCCTTTCCGGATGCCCGCCAGCGCCCGGGACAGCATGGCACGGCTGGTGATCTGCATGGAGGCATAGCGCATGGCCTCCGGGATGCCGGGAGTCAGCCGGTCACACACGGCAAGGGTGGCCTCCGGGGTCACGTCCCGTGGGGCGAAGCCGGTGCCGCCGGTGGTCACAAGCAGTTGAATGTTACCGCCGTCGGCCATCTGCCGCAGCGCCGCTTCGATCTGCGCCTGTTCGTCCGGCACCACATCGGTCCGGACCACCTCATAGCCCGCGTTTTTCAGCAGCTCCGCCACCAGCGGGCCGCCCTCGTCGGGCCGCTCGCCCCGGGAAACACGGTCGCTGACCGTCAATACAGCAGCATGATACATACGCTCATCTCCTCATTTCAATAGTAGAACATCCCTTGGCTGGACGGCGATCCAAAGCCCCTCCGGGCGGTTCAGCCGCCGCCAATCGTCCCGTTCCAGTTCCATCCGCAGGAGGGGGGCACCGTCCGCGGCCCCCTCCGGCCGCAGCAGGACGATGGTGGTGAACACATCCTGAATGACCCGCTCCACCGTGCAGTAGAAGGCGTCCGGGGTGCCCTCCGGCACCGTCATCACGTGTCTTGCCCGGATGCCTGCCTGACGGACATCCGCCGGGACCGGTTTACCGCAGTTCAGCGTCAGGCCCCACGCAGGCAGCGTTACGGCGCTGCCTGCCGGTACGGCCTCCACGATGTTTTTACACCCGGAGAGTCGGGCGGCAGCCTCCGTTTCTGGCTCGTGAAACAGCTGCCGCAGAGTGAAGGTTCCTTGCGAGGCCCCCTGATCCAGTATGCACACCCGCTTGCAGTTGCGGAACACCTCGCCCCGGTCATGGGACACCCACAAAATCGGCCCGGAGAAATTCTCCAGAAAATCGGACAGCTTCAGCTCCAAGTCCCATTTCAGATAGCTGTCCAGCGCGGAAAACGGCTCGTCCAGCAAAATGACCTCCGGCTGGGAGCAGAGAATCCTCGCCAGCGCCACCCGCTGCTGCTGACCGCCGGAAAGCTGGGCGGGATACCGCTTTTCCAGCCCCTCCAGCCGAAAGCGGCGGAGGGCCGCCGTCAGTGCGGCGGCTTTTTCCGCCTTGGAGCCGGAGCGGATTCCGCAGAGGATATTTTTTTCTACCGTCATAGTGGGGAACAGGGCGTAATTCTGGAATAAGTACCCCACCCGCCGCTGCTGGGGCGGCAGGTCGATTCCGGCTTCACTGTCAAACAGCACCCGGCCGTTCAGCACGATCCGCCCCCGATCCGGGGTCATGATCCCCGCGATGCATTTGAGGGTCATGCTCTTGCCGCAGCCGGAGGCCCCCAGCAGGGCCAGCGTTTCCGTCTCCGCCTGAAAGCGGACGTCCAGATGGAAATTCCCCAGCTGCTTTTCAATTTCCACAAACAGGCTCAAGCCGTCCCCCTCCTTTTCCCGCCGGACACCAGAAAGTCCCGGCGTTCCAGCATATTCACCGTCAGCAGCACCACGGCGGAGATGCTTAGGTTGACCATTACCCATTTCATAGCCAACGCGTCATTGCTGGTCTGCCAAAGCTGGTAGACCGTGGTGGAGATGGTGGCGGTCTTGCCGGGGGTGTACCCGGCGATCATGCTGGTAGCGCCGTATTCGCCCAAGGCCCGGGCGAAGGCCAGCACCGTTCCCGCTAAGATCCCCTGTCGGCAGCAGGGCATCCGGATGTGCCAGAAGATATAGGCGTTGGAAAGGCCCAGTGTCTGTCCGGAGTAGGCCAGCGTCTCATCAAAGGATTCGAAGGCTCCGCGGGCGGTGCGGTACATCAACGGGAAGATCACCACCGCGGTGGCAAAAATGGCCGACCACCACGTCATGACCACCTTCACGCCGAACTGCTCCAGCAGCCATGCACCGAGGATCCGCTTCGACCCCAGCAGCCGCAGCAGCAGGTAGCCGATGACGGTGGGGGGCAGCACCAGCGGCAGCGTCAGCACCACATCCAGAACGCCCTTCACCAGCCGGGGCAGGCGGGCAATATAGTACGCCGCGAAGATCCCGGCGAAAAAGACGATCACCGTGGAAATAGCCGCGATCCGCAGCGAGTTCCATAGGGGAAACAGGTCCATAAGTTACCTCCTGAGGGGGAAGGGATGGGGAGACCGGCGGCCCGCCGCCGTATCAGCGGCGGGCGAGCAGTTTGCCGTTGGCCTTTTCAGAAAGAGTTTTCGCTCAAGCGGCGGAGAAGCCCACGGACTCGAACACGGTCATGGCCGCATCGGTCTGGAGATAGGCCAGGAAGTCCTGGGCGGCGTCCTCCTTGTCACCCTTGAGCACGGCGGCGGGGTAGATGACCTGACCGCACATCTCGGCAGTGGCACTGTCCACCACCGTCAGATTGGCGGAGTGGGCGTCGGTGGCATAGATGATGCCGCAGTCCACGGCGCCCTCGCTGACCTGAGAGGTAACCTCCTTCACGTTGTTGCCGTAGGTCAGCTTATTTGCCACGGCGGTCTCATCAATGCCGTAGTAGTTGAAGATCTTCAGGGTATACTGGCCCACAGGCACGTCGCTGTTGCCGATGGCCAGCATCACATCACCGTTCTTCAGCAGCTCGGCAAGCTGGTCGAAGCTCTCAATGCCCTTGGGATTGCCTTCGGGAACGGTGAGCGTCACCTTGTTTTCCAGCAGGTCCACACGGCTGTCGGTGACGATGAGGTCAAGCCCGTCGGGGTTCTTCTCGGCATCACCGATGAGGCTGCCGTCCATGGCGTTCATCTGCTTGGGGGCGGCGGAAATGAACAGGTCGCAGTCCGCGCCCTCCTTGATTTGGGTGAGCAGCTTGCCGGAGGAATCAAAGTTATAGGTAACGGTCACGTTGGGATTGTTCTGCTCGTACATTTCCTTGAGCTGGTTCATGGTCTCCGTCATAGAGGCGGCAGCGAACACGATCAGCTCCACCGGCTCACCGGCGGGGGCTTCCGTGGAGGCGTTGTCCTGCGTCTGGGAACTGTCGCCGGTGTCGGCGTTGGTGTCGGTTTTACCGCCGCAGGCGGCGAGGGACAAGGTCAGGCACAGGGCCAGCAGCAGGGACAAATACTTTTTCATGTTGGTTCTTCCTTTCTGATTCGATGGAAAATCTATCTTGACTTTACAGAGTAAAGCGTGATACTCAATCAAGATGAACGGTTCGGAAAAGCAGGAGCGCGCTTGGGCGCTCTCGCTTTTATTTTCCGAAGGGGCAGTTGGGCCAGTGACAGGGCTTGCAGCCAAGGCACAGCCCGCCCTCGCCCATCACGGCGAAGTCTCTGCGGGTCAGTTCCACGCCTGCGGCGATCCGGGGGAGCGCCAGGTCGAAAATGGTGGCCCCGGCATACATGACGCAGCCGGGCAGGCCGCAGATGGGGGTTCCGTCCTCAAAATAGCCCAGCAGGAACATGGCGCCGGGCAGCACAGGCGCGCCGTAGGTGACGATCCGTGCGCCGCTTGCCTGGATGCCGCCGGGGGTGTTGTCGTCCGGGTCCACGCTCATGCCGCCGGTGCACAGGATCAGGTCCGCGCCGGTTTTCCGGGCTTCGCCGATAGCATTAGCCACATTTTCTACGCCGTCGCCGGAATAGGCGATGGAGATGGTCTCGATACCGTAGGCCGCCAGCTTCTCCTTCACCACCGGGGTGAAGGTGTCCTGGATGAGACCCTTCTTCACCTCGCTGCCGGTGGCCACGATAGCGGCGGTTTTCTTCACATAGGGCAACAGCTCCAATAGAGGGCCGGCGCCCGCCGCCTGCTCGGCGGCTTGCAGCGTTTCCTCCTTGATGATGAGAGGGATGACCCGCATTCCCGCCAACTTGTCGCCCTTTCTCACGGCGGTATTGCCCTTCCGGGTGGCGATCATCACGTCCTCCCGGGAGTTGACAGCGATGAGCCGCTGGCTGTCCACCCGGAACAGGCCGTCGCAGGCGGCGGTCAGCTCGATCTTGCCCTCTTTCGTCTCGCTGCGGAGCATGTTCTCCTGACCGCACAGGGCCAGCAGCCGCTCCGCCGCATCGTTTTCGTGGACCATGCCCGGAGTCATCTCCCAGACATACAGGTTCTCCTTGCCCATGCTCAGCAGCACGGGAATATCGTCCTCTGTGACGATGTGGCCCTTGCGGAACCGGGCGTCCTTATATTGATCCTTGATGATCTGGGTCATATCGTGGCACAGCACGTGGCCCACGGCCTCCTCTGTTCGGATCAGCTTCACTTCAGCACCTCAATTTCGTCTCCGGGCCTGACAACGCCCTCTTTTACCACCACGGCGAAGATGCCCTCCGTGGGCATGACGCACTTGCCGACCGCCTTTTTGATGGCGCAGTCATTGTGGCACTCCTTGCCAATCTGCGTCACCTCCACCTCCGTCTCACCGATCCGCAGGTGGGTCCCCACGGGCAGATGCTTGAGGTCGATGCCCTCCGTGTTAATGTTCTCCGCGAATACGCCGGGGTCCAGAGCGATGGGGGAGCGGGGGCGCATGGAGTCGATGCTTTCCTCCGCCAGCAGAGAGATCTGGCGGTGCCAGTCCCCGGCGTGGGCGTCCCCCACAATGCCGTGGCGCAGCTTCAGCCGGATTTCCGTCACCGGCGTCTTGACAGTACCCTTTTTCTCGCTGATATTGACGGATACGACCCTTGCCATGGTTCTATCAGTCCTCTCGCTTATAGTCTCCGCTCTTGCCGCCGGATTTTTCCAGCAGGCGGATGTTGGTGATCTCCATATCCTTCTGCACCGCCTTGCACATATCGTAAACGGTGAGGGCCGCCACGGAAACGGCGGTCAGGGCCTCCATCTCTACGCCGGTGACGCCGGTGCAGGTGACCGCCGCCCGGATCTCCACCATGCAGGGCTGGTCCGACAGATGGAACGTGATGTCGATACCTGTCAGGGGCAGAGGGTGGCACATGGGGATCAGCTCCCAGTTGTGCTTGGCGGCCTGGATGCCCGCCACCTGGGCCACCGCCAGCACGTCTCCCTTTTTCAGGGTACCGTTTTTGATATGGACCATAGTTTCCGGTGATACGCGGATCTCCCCCGCCGCCACCGCCCGCCGGTGGGTCACGGCCTTTTCCGTCACGTCCACCATCCGGGCGCGGCCCTGCTCGTTGAAATGGGTCAGTTCTCCCATGGTTCAGCCTCCGATCTCATTCATGGTCCGGGGCGTATCGCTGGCATGTTCCGTGAGGTGGTGCCCCTTGGGCTTATGCAGGATGCCCCGTAGGATGGCGTCCTCCAATTCCCTGCCGTGAAGTCCCCGGAGGGAGATTTCCTCCCGGCTGTGGAGACAGCCCTTCAGCTTGCCGTCCGCCGTTACCCGGATGCGGCGGCACGCTCCACAGAACTCGTGGCTCATGGGGGTGATCAGCCCCACAGCACCCATGGCTCCCGGCAGACGGTACCGCCGGGCCACGCCATTGGGTTCGATTTCTTCCAGCGCCGGGAATCGGTTCAGAATCTCAGTTACCGGCAGAAAGCGTTCCTTTGGCCATGCCGCACAGGGCCCCATAGGCATCAGTTCAATGAACCGCACCTCCCAGGGGTGCTCTTTCGTCAGGTTCAGAAAATCCTCGATCTCGTCATCGTTCACGCCGCCCATCAGCACGGTGTCCAGCTTCAGATTCTGAAATCCGGCGTCCTCCGCTGCCCGGATGCCCGCAAAGGTGTCCTCCAGATCTCCCCGGCGGGTGATTTCCCGGAATCGCTCCGCCCGCAGGGTGTCCAGACTGATGTTCAGCCGGTCCACTCCGGCCTCCCGCAGGGGCTTTGCTAACTCCGGCAGCAGGCTGCCGTTGGTGGTGAGGCAAAGCTCCTTCAATTCCGGGATGGTCCGCAGCGTTCGGCAGATGTCCAGAATCCCTCGCCGCACCAGCGGTTCTCCGCCGGTGAGACGGATCTTCCGGATTCCCAGCTTCACCGCAGCCCGGGCGATCTCGCCGTATTCCTCTACGGAGAGGACGGCCCCATGGGGACCCTTTTCCACGCCGTCCGCCGGCATACAGTATTGGCATCGGTAATTGCAAAGGTCCGTTACCGACAGCCGCAGATAATCAATTGTCCGGCCATATTGATCGATCATCGCATTACTTCCTATCGTCCCAAGCTGCGGCCCGGAATTTCTCCGGGCGTGTTCGCCGGGGGCACACGGCCCGCAGCAGCGTCCGGCCGCCAAGTTTTCTAAGGTTGACCTTTATTATAGCAGATATTTCCTCAAAATACAAACCCCTTTTCCGCGGCTGGAGAAGGGCGGCGCGGCATGAAAAGCGGGTCCGGCTTGGAGGACTGTTTCACGAGAAGGAAATGCCCGCTGTGGTGTAAAAAATTCCGGCTGTTCGCAGCGATAAATTTTAACCGGATTGTAGCATCTTGTTCACAATTTGTTCATGATTATAAAGCAACTTTCCGCTATGGTAGGTTTATAGAAGTGTACATAGGTGCTAAACTGAATTTAGGAGGTTTTTATGAGACGATTTTTCAGAAAACGGCTTCCGGCCTTTCTGCTGACGCTGGTCATGGTCATGACGATGGTCCCGGCCGTGTCCGCAAAATCTTCAGCGGATCTGACTTATGAAGTGGATAAGGGGGACTCTGTATCATTCAAAGAGCGGGAGTTCCGCGACCTTTACAGAAGTGAATATAGTGGTGATCCCAGCTATGTGGTATTCACCGATTACAGCGATCTGGATGACTATGGGTACTTGACCGCTGTGAATTACTATGATAAGACTGTGAGCCTCAGTGAAAGCGATCTGCGTAACACATGGTTTTATTATGACAGCCACGATGTGCCCAAGAATATGGACTACGCGTTGGATGGCTTGACATTTGAAGCCAACCGCCGGGCCGACAGCGGCACGCTGCGGCTGAAATTTGAGATCTATGACGCCGACGGCAAGAATTATGTGTACGGCACCATGGATATTAAAGTCGGCGGCGGTTCCGGTTCCTCCAAGGGGGACATCACCTATACGGTGAAGCCCGGCGAGGAAGTTACCTTTGACGATGAAGATTTTGTTAATGCCTATGACAATGCTGGCGGCTCCGGCACGATGAAGTATGTGGTATTTGAAAAGCCTTCCTCTGATTACAGCAATGCCGGTACCGTTTATTCCCGGTACGGCAAGCGGAATGCAACCTCTTTTACCCGCTCTGAACTGGACGATTACAAGTTCTACTACGGTGACAGCGACTATGGTGACTACGATCTGGACGAGCTGAGCTTTGTGGCGGACAAGTCCTTCTCCGGCAGCGTGGAGCTGAGCTTTACCGCCTATGGCGGCACCGGTACCCGGACCAACCAGAATGTCACCGGTACGTTGGTCATCACCAGCGGTAAGAGCAGTTCTGCCAAGGGTGACATCACCTACACGGTGAAAGCCGGTGAGGAAGTTGCCTTTGACGATGATGACTTTGAGAAGATCTATGAGAACAGCAGCTGCACCGGCAGCTTCAAGTATGTGGAATTCAGCCGACCTGACAGCGCGTTCAACAATGCCGGTACCCTCTATTCCCGGTACGGCAAGCGGAATGAGACTGCCTTTACCCGCTCCAGCCTCAGCAGCAATAAGTTCTACTACGGTGACAGCGACTATGGTGACTACGATCTGGACGAGCTGAGCTTTGTGGCGGACAAGTCCTTCTCCGGCAGCGTGGAGCTGAGCTTTACCGCCTATGGCGGCACCGGTACCCGGACCAACCAGAATGTCACCGGTACGTTGGTCATCACCAGCGGTAAGAGCAGTTCTGCCAAGGGTGACATCACCTACACGGTGAAAGCCGGTGAGGAAGTTGCCTTTGACGATGATGACTTTGAGAAGATCTATGAGAACAGCAGCTGCACCGGCAGCTTCAAGTATGTGGAATTCAGCCGACCTGACAGCGCGTTCAACAATGCCGGTACCCTCTATTCCCGGTACGGCAAGCGGAATGAGACTGCCTTTACCCGCTCCAGCCTCAGCAGCAATAAGTTCTACTACGGTGACAGCGACTATGGTGACTACGATCTGGACGAGCTGAGCTTTGTGGCGGACAAGTCCTTCTCCGGCAGCGTGGAGCTGAGCTTTACCGCCTATGGCGGCACCGGCACCCGAACCAACCAGAACGCTGCCGGTACACTGGTCATCACTACCGGTACATCTGCCGGAGTCTCCCGCTATGTAGGAAACATCCGCTACAATACCACGCCGAGTACCGCTTTGCAGATCAATGCCAATGACATTGCCCGTCTCTTCCGTAAGTACACCTCTGGCGAAGCCCTGCAGTATTTGACGCTGACCAGTGTACCCGCTACCGGCAGCCTATATTACAACTATTACAATACCAGCAAGTATGGCTCCGCACAGATGCCGCTCACCGCTTCCACAGCGGGGAATGTGGTCTTCTCCTACAGTCCCGCCTCTGCATCGGAATATGATCTTTCCGAGCTGACTTACATCCCCAGCGGAAGCAATTACTGCACGTCTCTTGGCTTCACCGGATACAGCAGCAACGGCACAACTGTTTCCGCGACCATCCTGATCAGCGTGACGGCTTCTCCGGTGTCTGAGGTTTACAGTGTGACCACCAAGGGCACCTCCGTGAACTTCCCGGCCAACTCCGTGTATTCCGCAGTGGCATCCGCCACTGGCTTCGGCCTTAGCAGCATCCAGCTGCTGGAACTGCCTGCCTCTAAGGCTGGCGTCCTGTACAGCGGCTCCTATGCGGCAGATGTCACCACTGCTTATAGCTATGGTGATGGGACCGGCTCTATGAGCCAGCTCCGCTTTATTCCCAACAGCGGGTTCACCGGCTCTGTCTCCATTCCCTATGTGGCTTTGAACAGCAGCGGTACGGCCATTGGCTCCGGTGTGGTCTCCATCGGCGTGGTGGACAGCGTGAAGAAGTTTACGGATATCTCCACCTCCACCTGGTGCTATAAGTATGTTACGGAACTTGCCGGCGCCAATGTTATCTCCGGCTACAGCAACGGAACGTTTCAGGAGAAGAATACCATTACTTACGGCGCGGCCCTGAAGCTCATCATGCTGGCGGCGGGCTACGGCGAGCAGGCCCCCACGGTGAAGCGCAGCACCTTCAGCGGCTATCTGGCGAAGGCCAAGGCTGCCGGACTGGTGTCCGGCAATCCCAAGCTGAACGGGCCCATCACTCGTCTGCAGATCGCGCAGATCGCCGCCAAGGCGTTGAAGCTGCCTACCAGCGGTCTGCCCAGCAAGAAGCCCTTTACCGACACCAATGACGTCTATGTGCAGGCGCTGAATGCCGCCGGCATCATTGAGGGCTACTTCTCCAACGGCACCAGCACCTATAAGCCCAACAATACCCTGACCCGCGGTCAGGTCTCTGCCATCGTGTGGAGAATGCGGAATTACAACCAGTAACTGCCAAAAGCGGGCAGACGGCAAAACAAGAATCGGGGTCATCCGTAAGGATGGCCCCGCGGTTTTTCTGGACGACGGAACGTGCGGCCGCAATTCTGGATTTTTCCATGCCTCCTTTGCCGCCATGAAGCCGGGGGTCAGCGAGTCTCGCTTGAATTTCCGCATGGTATTGATATAATAAGCATATGCAGATGTGCTGCTTATGGCATTGAGGCTTTCTTTGAAAGCCTGTTCTGATTGACTGCATCCATGCGTGGCATCTGGCTTCAATCATGGCCGGAACCCGTGGAGGTCGTTGGTTGGCATGACTGCGGATCAAAGATCAAGATGTGGATATGTTGAAACGCAGAATCTTGACGGTATGTTTGCTGCTGGCTCTGCTGCTGACCGCCTGCGGAGGGCAAAACAGGGAGCCGGAGGATCCGTCTGGTGTGATGCCATCGGCGCCGGGGGAGGGGGTAACGGAACCTCCCAATGAAGCGCCGGAGCCTGCAAAGCCGGAGGAAAAAGAACCGCTGAGTCTGGAAGACGTGCTGACGGACATCTACAACGTGGCGCCCGGCACGGCGGGCAGCTCTCTGCGGGCTATCTATGCCGCCGGAGAACTGCTGGACTGGATCGATGTGAACTCGGTGGAGCAGGAGGACGTATTCAGGTGGATAGATGAAAACGTGCCCATGGAAAACGCTGTGGAGCTGGCCCGGGCATGGGCGGCGGTGCTGACGGAGGCGGAGGCCCTCATGCGGGGCGATGAGACGGCCTATGACGCACTGGATGACGCGGGCTATACCATAAAACAGCCGTACCGCAGCACGGGCCGGGTGAAGTGGGCGGCGTGGAAGCTGCTCCCCCTGTTTACGCAGATTTTAGACCGCACGGAACGCACGGAGTACCGCTATGAAGCGCCGGGGGATTACAGCGCTGTGACGGAGGAAGCCCTTGCGGGTATCTGGGTGAATGATGCGGGTACCACCGTTCTGCTGTTTTCCGAGGACGGCTGCCGCATCGTGTATCCGGCACTGGAGTTGCTTGGCAAAACCGCCTATGCCTTCCGCGTCCGGGACCGCAGCAGCGTGGGATACTGTCCGGCGTTGGACATCGACTATCTGCAAAATGACTTTTCCGCTCCGCTTGTTTACTACGTGTCCGGCATCGACGATACCCACTTCTGGAGCAACACCCAGAATAAATGCTTCCGCAGACTGGCGTAAAAGGGGCGCGGAGGATCGGATCTGTCAGATATGCCCTTGCGGGAGTGGACGCTTTTTCTGTGAGATTTTCCGCACATATAAGTTGACGCAGCCGTCTCTGGGAAGCTCTCCCGGAGACGGCTGCGTTGTTATCAGTCTGAAATGGATTTATCTTCTTCTGCGGCCGCCCTGCTTGCCGGAGATATTCCGGTTCAGGTCCGCCATTTTCCGCTCCGAGGAGGAGAGGAACTGCTTGAGCTTGTCCTCGAAGGCCAGATCGCCGGAGGGGGTGGTGTCCGCTGCCTGAACGGCGGGCCGCCGGGGAGCCGCCGCGGGACGGGGGACTGCTGCCGGACGGGGCTGGAAGTTCCGCTGGGCGGGGCGCTCCGGCGCGGGCAACGCCTTTTTGATGGAAAGATCCAGCTTTCCGTCCTTGATAGCAAGGAGCTTTACCTTAACGTCCTGCCCCTCCTGCAAAAAGTCATGTACATCGTTGACATAGCTGTTGGCGATCTCCGAAATATGTACCAGGCCGGACTTGCCGCCCTCCAAGGCCACAAAAGCGCCGAATTTTGTAATACTGGTGACCTTGCCCTCTAAGACTGTTCCGACCTCGTACTCCATAAGTGCTGTGTTACTCCTATTCTTATTCTTGTTAAAATAATAGTAACCGGCTGTGCCGGTAATGCTCAGTTGGATCGATCTAAAAACAGATAGCTGTTGCTGTCGATCATGCCCAGTTCTTCCCGGGCCAGTTCTTTCATTTTCTCCTCGGTGGGACCTTCTGCGATGTCGCTCCGCAGCGTCTCGTTTTCCTGCTGGACATTCTCTACCTGCCGGGCATACTGATCCCGTTCCGCCTGCGCGGCCCGGACCTGCCCCTGAAGGGCATAAAGCCGCCAGCCCACTGTGGCCAGAAGCAGCAGAAGCACCACATGAACCAGCAGATTACCGGATTTTTTCTTTTTTGCGGGTTTGACGGGCTTTGCCATGGGACATCCCTCCTTTGCGAAGGGGCTTCCATACTCCTTCAATATGTATTGTAGCGTATTTCCTGAGAAAATAAAAGAGGGTTTTTGCCTGAAATGCAAATTTTTTACAAACTGCGGCGCAAAACCGTCCCGGTAGACTCAGAAATTGGAACAATTCCATCCACCGGTCCAGCCAGAAGTCCCAAACCGGCCGCAGGGGCCGTGAGAGCAGGGAAAAAAACAGAACGCCGCCGCCCAGACCTCCCAGCAGGATGAACCCCCGGAGCTGGCCATCCGACTGCCGCAGGACGAACAGAAAGACCGCCAGACCTATGGCCTGACAGTAGAGCAAGTCCAGCGGCGCCGTCAGTCGGGGGTGCCGTAGCCGTACCGCCCGCAGCAGGTCGTACAGGACCCCGGCGCCCAGCCCCAGCAGAATCGACAGGAGGAACGTGCGGAGCTGCTCCGTGACATGGATGGCCATGGCCTATCCGAACAGACGGCTGAAAAAGCCGCCCTGACGGTTCGGAGTGTCCTCATAGGAGATGGAGGTGATGCGGCCATCCACATACAACTCGCCCCCCTCTAAAGACAGCTTACCGATGTGCAGGTCCTCCCCGGTGACGATCAGGGTCCCGGCGGAGGTGGTCATGATGACGCCGCTCTCGTCGAAACGCTCCACATCCTCCACGCCGGAAACGGTAAGATGCGCCCGGTCCATCAGCTCCAGCCGATGAGGGGTGACGGGCATATTGAAGTCATTGGTCATAAGATCCCTCCCTGCCCTCAGTGTATGCGGACAGGGAGGGAGATAGAAGAACTTATTGGATCTGCCGGTACAGGGCGGCGGCATCGCTCTGCCGCACGGTCTCCTGAACGGACAGCACCTCCACGGTGACGGTCCGTACGCCGAAGCGCAGGGTGATCTGGTCTCCCTCCTTCACCTCGTAGGAGGCCCGGGCGGGCTTGCCGTTGACGGTGACCAATCCATTGTCGCAGGCTTCGTTGGCCACGGTCCGCCGCTTGATGAGCCGGGAGACCTTGAGATATTTGTCTAAGCGCATGATGCTTCCTTTCTTGAAAAATGAAAAAGGGGGCATAACGCCCCCTTTTACGGTGTGAATTTATTCAGCCACAGCGTCCTTCAGAGCCTTGCCGGCCTTGAACACGGGCACCTTGGAAGCGGGGATCTCGACAACTTCCTTGGTACGGGGGTTACGGCCGGTGCGGGCAGCGCGGGACTTGACCTCGAAAGAACCGAAGCCAACCAGCTGGACCTTGTCGCCTTCCTTCAGAGCGGCGGTAATGGCGTCCAGAGTAGCGGAGACAGCAGTCTCAGCGTCCTTCTTGGAAATTTCAGCGGCAGCGGCCACGGCGGCGATCAGTTCAGCTTTGTTCATGAGTATATCCTCCTGTAAAATAATTAAAATTCCATTTATCTTTTATCGCGTTTCCGCAATGAAGATCTTAGTTTTCTTTGGCTTGCTCCCAAAGAGCGATTTTTTCCGCTTCCGTATAAGCGTTCAGCGGGCGGTCGGCGGCATCCGCCACCCGGCGGAACCGACCTTGGTATTTGTCGCAGGCCCGGTGCAGAGCGTCCTCCGGGTCCACACCGGACATCTGGGCGATCTTGCAGAGGATGAACAGAGCGTCGCCCAGCTCCTCCCGGATGCCGTGAGGACTGTCCACAGGCTGTCCGGCCTCCACGGCCTGCCGCAGCTCGGCGGTTTCCTCATCCAGCTTGTCCAGCGCACCGGCAGCGGAGTCCCAGTTGAACCCGGCCTTTACGGAGCGGGAGACGATCTTTTCCGCCCGCCACAGCGCCGGCAGCGTATGGGGGACGGCTTCCACAGCGTCCGCCGGGGAGGTGAACCCCTTTTCCTTCTTTTTCTGAGCCTCCCAGCCCTCCAGCGCCTGTGCGCTGTCGGCGGCCTCGGCAGCGCCGAATACATGGGTATGGCGGAACACCAGCTTTTGAGCCACGCCGTCCACCACGTCATCTGCGGTGAAACGGCCCTGCTCCTCTTCCATCACGGAATGGAACACCACCTGAAGCAGAACATCCCCCAATTCCTCGCACATACCGGGGATGTCATTCCGGTCAATGGCGTCCAGCGCCTCGTAGGTCTCCTCCAGAAAATTCCGGCGGATGGACTGATGGGTCTGCTCACGGTCCCAAGGACAGCCCTCGGGGGCACGCAACAGGTGCATGATGGTGAGAAGATCCTCCCATCCATAGCGTTGTTTCCTTTGAAAATTTACCATATCTCCACTGCCTTTGCAAGCTATTTTATCCTGAAAACGTTGATATAACAGGATTTTTTATAAATCGTTCACTTCAAGCGCAAAAGTTTGGCTATTTTTTCGCCTTTAGGCAGAGCTTTTACGTCCTCTGCCCGTAAGATTCGCAGGGTAATGACCAGAACGCCGTATACCACTACACCGGCCAGAATGCCGCAGAAGGTAGCGAGGGCGTTGGCACCGTAAGCGCTGTGGCCGCTGAGGACTCTGGCAACAAGGCCGTACACCGCCCAGGCGGCGGCACCCATCACGGCAGAGGCTACGATGGGCTTTCCGAACAGCCGCGTGTACCGGGGTTTCTCCGGGGAATATTTCCACACGAAGAAGAGGTTCAGTCCGCAGATGGTCAGATAGCAGCACAGGGTAGAAATGGGCGCGCCGTGGATGCTGATGTCCGGGTTGCCCACCAGAATGTAGTTCATGACCACCTTCACCACGCCGCCGGCGATGACGGTGAAAATAGGAAGCTTCTCCTTACCATAGGTCTGCAAAATGGCATTGGTCAAAATCATCAGGCAGATGAAGATCAGGGCAATGCCTAAAATCTGCAAATGGGGTCCCGCCGCCAGCGCGTCCTCCGGCTGCATGGGCAGCATGAGCCGTTCAATGGGGGTGGACAGCACAGAGAGCCCCACGCCCGCAGGCAGCGCCAGAATGGCGATGAGCCGGAAGGCGGAGGAGATGATGCGGTCCGCCTCAGCGTGGTCCTTCCGGGCCAGCGCCGCCGCCGCGAAGGGAATCAGGCTCATGGTGACAGGATAAACAAAGGAGGCCACCATGTTGGGCATATTCATGGCGATGCGGTACTGGCCGTTCAGCACAGCCGCCGCCGTTTCTGAAAGGCCCAGTCCGTTTTGCAGGCGGCCCATGACGATCTTGGTATCAATGATGTTGATGATGCTCATGGCGGAGTTGCTCAGGGTGATGGGAACGCCGATGAGCAGGATCTGCTTGATGATCTGCCCGCTGGAGGAGGGAACGTCCAAAGATTCCTTCCGGTTCCGGTGGGTGACGAGATAGGCGCACAGGAACAGCATGGATACCGCTGTGCCCGCCGTGACGCCCACAATGGCCCCGGCAGCGCTGAGTTCGGCGGTTTTGCCGATGTGCAGAACGTACCACGCCAGCGGCAGGCCGATGCCCAGCTTCAAAAGGGCCTCCAGCACCTGACTGACGGCGGTGGGAGTCATGTTCCCCTGCCCCTGGGTATAGCCCCGCATACAGGCCAGCAGGCACACGCAGAACACCGCTGGGGCCAGCGCCTGTACGGCAGTGGCGGCCAGAGAGTTGTTCAGGAACCGGGCCAGCGCGTCCGCACGGAAGAACATCAGCACGGAGCAGACCAGACCCAGACCGAAGAACAGCCAGATGGCGGTGGAGAAGATCCGCCGCTTCTCGTTTTCCAGCCCCCTGGCGTGGGCCTGACTGGTCATCCGGGAGATGGCCAGGGGCAGGCCCGCCGTGGAAAAGGTCAGCAAAAAGTTGTAGATCTGGTAGGCGGTGTCAAAATAAGTTTGTCCCGCGCTGCCCAGAATATTGCTGAGAGGGATCTTGTAGGCTGCGCCGATGAGCTTGACGATGACCACAGCCGCCGCCAGAATGGCGGCGCCGCCTAAGAAGGATTGCTTTTTCGCAGGAGTTGCCATGGATGTTACCTCGAATTTTCAGATTGAGAGGGGCGGGGCGTATCCCCGCTCAGCGGGCGAAAAAAATCTTTTCGCCCCGCTGAGCAGGTTTTCAGAACTTTATAAAAGTTCTGAAAACTTAGGATTTCAATGGCGCAGGAAACCCCTCTTAGGTTTCCCGCACACACCCTTTACCCGCAAGGGGTATGCGGCATCCGTAGAGTGGCAGAGCCGCTAACGGCTGCCCTACCTTACCGCTGCGGAGAATTTATCGCTTTATCGACAGTCTTTCGGCGGCGTACCGCCGCTATTGGTTAGGTATGCGCCGCAGGAGCGGAACATACCCGTCATTACAGCTTTTCGCCGCAGTCCCGGCAGTATACGTCCTCCGGCTGGACCTCATGTCCGCAGCGGGGGCAGATCAAATGGATGATGGGTTCTCCCTCCAACTCCCGGAGCCGGGCCTTGAGCTCATCGATCTCCCGCATTTTTTCCAGCAGCAGCTCGGAATCCGTAGGAGTGCCGGTGTGGGTGGCATACAGCAGCTCGCCCAGTTCCCGGAGACCGACGTTGACGCCGGCGCGGAGATCCGCGATCTCTAACTGCCGCTTGGCGGCATCCGTCAGCCGTTTGGCGCCCAACCCCATGGTACAGATGGCGTCCCGCGCCAGTCCTTCCGCCTTGGTCCAATACGCTTCACAGCTATGTTCCATGAATGACCCTCCTTACGGCCGTGGCCGCCCGTTTAAGTTTCGGGAACGTATTTTTGATAAAACTCCGCGAAAGCAGCCTGGTTTTGCTGAATTTTCTCCGGCCGCTCCGTGTATTCCTTGGGATACTTCAGGTTAAAGACCCGCTCGATGTGGTTGGTGCCGGGCTCCACCATTTTAGTGGAACCGCCCGCACCGAAGGACAGGATGGAACACAGCTCCGACATGATGTCCACGTTGTACCAGCACTCCCCGCCGGGGCGGCTCCAACCCACGTTCTCAAAGCTGCCGGACATATACTTCTGCCGGTAGAGGTAGTAGGGGACGAAACCTGCGGCCCGCAAGGTAGGGGCGGCATAGTCCAGCATGGCCTGCACGGCCGCTCCATCGGGAATGGAGAGACCTTCCATGAGAATGCGGCTGCCCTTTTTCAGCGCCAGCGTGTGGATGGTGATGTCATCGGCCCCCAGTTCCAGACATTTGTCCAGAGAACGGTGGAAGCCCTCCGGTGTATCCGCCGGCAGACCTGCGATGAGGTCCATGTTGACGTGGGGGAACCGGTAGGCCCGCACCAGCTCCATGGCCCGCACCGTATCCGCAGAGACATGGCGGCGGCCGATGGCGGCGAGGACGTGATCCTCCATGGTCTGAGGATTCACGCAGACCCGTGTGACGCCGTGACTTTTCAGAACGGCCAGTTTTTCGGCGGTGATGGTATCCGGACGGCCGATCTCTACCGTGATCTCCGGACAGGCGGAGAGATCGAAGGATTCTTCCAGAGCCGTCAGGATGGCATCCATCTGATCCGGCGTCAGGATGCCGGGGGTGCCGCCGCCCATGTAGAAGGTGCGGGGCCGCAGATGGTTTTTCCGCACCATTTCTCCCCCAGCCCGGATCTCCGCGATCAGGGCCTTTACATAGGGCTCCACCAGAGAAAAACTTCGCTCCACGCTCTGACTGACAAAGGAGCAGTAGGCGCAACGGGTGGGACAGAAGGGAATACCCACATACAGGTCGATATCCCGCTTTTCCAACCGCTTCAACGCCTGATAGCCCACGGCACCAGTCTCCAAAGCCAGCGCCGCCCGGTCCTCAGGGACGAAATAGCGCGCCTTCAGTTCCCGCTTGGCTTCCTCCGGGGTCTTGCCCTCCATCAACGCCCGTGTGATGGGCTTGTCGGGTCGGACGCCGGTGAGCATCCCCCAGGGGGGCAGCGTTAGCTTTTCCGCGGCGCGGAGCGCTTCCGGCAGCTTGGGATACAGATCCAGAAATGCCAGATAGAAGCAGGCCGCCACGGCGTAGCGCCGCTGGCCTTCTTTTTCAAAGTCCGTGCCGGTGAGGGGGGATGCAAAGGTCCCTGCGGCGGTGTATCCGTGATAGCGCAGTTTCGCCGTGACCTGACAGTCCGCCGCCGTTTCCGCGGCGGCAAGGCGGCACCACGCCTCGTCTCCCGGCTGCACCGCGTCATAGGTCGGTTTTTCCAGCGGAAAGAGGGTCATCAGGCTCTGTTCGACGATATAGCGCTCGTCATGACCTAAAAATTCCAGCTTCATATCAGCCTTGCTCCCGCAGTGCCATCTGCATATAGGGGTTGAAGCGCCGCTCCCGGTCCAGGGTGCTGGGCTCCATGTGTCCCGGTAGGACCCGGTAGTCCCCGGGAAGGGCGGCCAGCCGGGCCAGCGAGGCCATCATCTGCTTCATGCTGCCGCCGGGAAAATCCGTCCGGCCGCAGGAACCGGCAAACAGGGTGTCCCCGCAGAGCAGGGTATCTCCGCACAGCAGCGTGACGCTGCCCTCGGAGTGGCCGGGGGTGTGAAGCACCTGAAGCTCCAGCGTGCCCACCGTGATGCGGTCTCCCTCGCCGTAGAAATTCACGCCGCCGAAGGGGATCCGGGCCAGTTCGCTTTTCAGAGGGAACAGCTGGGTCTGCGGACTGTCAAAATCCGCCTGATGGATATAGACCGCCGTCGGCGGCAGCGTCTCCATCAAAGCTGCCACCGCACCGGTGTGGTCGTAGTGACCGTGGGTCAGCAGGATCTTATCCACGGTGCAGTCCAGCTTTTCGGCGGCGGAGAGGATCAGCTCCGGCTCCGCACCGGGATCGATCACGGCGCAGACCTTAGCCGCTTCATCGCAGAGAATGTAGCAGTTGGTACCGATGGACCCCACCTGCAAGGCTTGGATCTTCATAAGACACACCTCATTGAAATCAGTTTACTCTTCCGTGTCGAACAGGATGGTGACCGGACCGTCGTTCTGGGAATAGACCTGCATATCGGCGCCGAATTCGCCGTGCTGCACATCGAAGCCCCGCTCCCGGCAGTGGGCCATGAACCGCTCATAGAGGGGGATGGCCAGATCGGGCTTGGCCGCACCGGAGAAGCCGGGGCGGCGGGAGGAGGTATCGGCGTACAGGGTGAACTGGGACACCACCAGCAGGCTGCCGCCCACCTGTTCCAGATTCAGGTTCATCTTTTCGCTTTCATCCTCAAAGACCCGCAGATTGCAGATCTTGTCCGCCAGCTTGTCGGCGGTGACCTCCGTATCGTTGGGGCCTACGCCCAGCAGCACCAGAAAACCGGTGCCTATCTGACCGTTGACCTGTTCATTGATGACAACAGAGGCGTTTTTGACTCGTGTAACAACAGCACGCATGGTAGCAACTCCTTATTTAATACCCGAAAGGGTATGCTTCGTAATGGGCCTTGCCCGCAAATCGGGCAGATCCGTGTGTTTTGCATTTTATCAAGAGCGGTTCTTTGCGGCAGCGGAGAAAACCCGTTTCCAATGCCGCGAAAGATCAGCCCACAGGCCGGTTGACCTGCAGAACGCCGGAGATCTGATGGAGCTTGTTCATGAGGGTGGACAACTGCGTGCCATCCTTGATCTGGATCTCGATGCGGATGATGGCGAAGCCGTCCTCCGTGCTGCGGGTGTTCAGACCCAGCACAAAGGTTTTGGTGGTGGAGAGGGCGGAGGAGATGTCCAGCAGCAGGTTCAGCCGGTCCTTGCACACCGCCTCGATGGTGGTGGGATAGCTGTCATTGGTATCGGTGCCCCAGGAGACATGGATCCAGCGGCCGGGCTGCTCCTTCCGCTTTTCCTCCGAGGCGTTGGGACAGTCCGCCCGGTGGACGGACACGCCGTAGCCACGGGTGATGAAGCCCACGATGTCGTCTCCGGGGACGGGGGTGCAGCATTTGGAGAACTTCACCAAACAGTTGTCCAGACCTTCCACGATAATGCCCTGCTCGCTCTTGACGGCCTTGGGCTGCTTGGGAGTGTCCGCAGGCTTGGGGTCCTCCTTGGACTCCGTCACAGCCTCTGCCAGCATCTGCTCCTGCTGCCGCTGCTGCTGGCGGCGCTGCAACTCGCCCTGGATCCGGCTCACCGCCTTCTGAGCGGTGAAGCCGCCATAGCCGATGGCAGCGTAGAGATCGTCCAGCGTGGGATAAGCTACCTTTTTCAGCAGCACCGGCAGGAATTCCGGGTCCAGTACGTCTTTCATGGCGATGCCGCAGTGACGCAGCTCCGCGTCGAAGGCGGAGCGGCCGTTGGCGATGTTCTCGTCCCGCTTTTCCTTTTTGAACCACTGGCGGATTTTGGAGCGGGCCTCGTTGCTCTTGGCAATCTTCATCCAGTCCCGGCTGGGGCCCTTGGCGTTTTTGGAGGTCAAAATCTCCACGATGTCACCGTTTTTCAGCACATGGTCCAGCGTGACGATGCGGTTATTCACCTTGGCGCCGATCATGCGGTTGCCCACGGCGGAATGGATGGCGTAGGCGAAGTCGATGGGGGTGGCTCCGGCGGGGAGGTTCTGCACGTCGCCGTTGGGGGTGAACACGAACACCTCGTCGGAGAACATATCCACCTTCAGGGAGTGGATAAACTCCTCAGCATCGGCACCTTCCTGATTTTCCAGCAGACGGCGTACCCACTCGTACTTGCCCTCGGTGCCGGCACCCTGACCGTTCTGCTTATACTTCCAGTGGGCGGCCACGCCGTACTCGGCGATCTCGTGCATCTCCGTGGTGCGGATCTGCACCTCAAAGGGGATGCCCTCATTGCCCATGACGGTGGTGTGAAGGCTCTGGTAGCCGTTGGGCTTGGGGGTGCCGATATAGTCCTTGAAGCGTCCCAGAATGGGCTTGTAGAGGTCGTGGATCACGCCCAGCACGTTGTAGCAGTCGCTGACGGTGTCCACCACCACCCGGAACGCAAAGAGGTCGAAAATCTCATCCAGAGATTTGTTCTGGCTGAACATTTTCCGGTAGATGGAATAAGGGTGCTTCATGCGGCCGTAGACAATGTGCTTGATGCCCATTTCATTGAGCCGCTGATCGATCTGAGCCTGGGTGCGGCTCATGAGAGCGTCATACTCCGGGCGCTTGGCGTCCAGCTTGGAGACGATCTCATCGTAGCCGATGGGGTCCAGATATTTTAAGGAGAGATCCTCCAGCTCCCACTTCATCCGCTGCATACCCAGCCGGTGTGCGATGGGGGCGTAGATCTCCATGGTCTCCAGAGATTTCTGCTTCTGCTTGGCGGGAGTCTGATACTCCATGGTCCGCATATTGTGGAGCCGGTCGGAGATCTTGATGAGGATGACCCGGATGTCTTTACTCATGGCGATGAGCATTTTCCGGAGGTTCTCCATCTGCTCGTCTTCCTTGGTGGCGTACTGGATCCGGGTCAGCTTGCTGACGCCCTCCACCAGATCCGCCACCGTGGGGGAGGTGAGCTTGGCCACGTCATCATACGTGGCGTCCGTATCCTCAATGACATCGTGAAGCAGGGCCGCCTCAATGGACTCGGAGTCCAGATGCAGTTCCTCCGCCACGATCTGCGCCACGGCTAAGGGGTGGGTGATATAAAGCTCACCGCTTTTGCGGCGCTGCTCGCCGTGATGCTGCTTGGCGAATTCATAGGATTCCCGGATGCGCTTGAAATCCGCGCCCGGATTGTATTCCCGGACGGTGTTCTCCAATTTCTCAAACTGTTCGTCAATCGTCACTGCGAATCACCTCGTTTAACCTCCGCACCGCCCCGGAGGCGGCGCAGGCAGGGAGAGGCGTAAAGATCCACCTTTCCCTGAATGGGATTGAGACATAGCGTAACCCGGTCCTCTTGCCGGGACAGGGAGATGAGTCCCCGCTCCTGAAAGACCGTCAGGGCCAGCGCGGCCCGGAGAAAACTGTCGCAGCCGCCTACCTGCGCCGCCAGAGAACGGAGATAGGGCAGCAGATCTGTTTCCAGCTTGCCCTGCTTCAGGTGCCGGTCCAGAATCCGCCAGAAGGCGGCAAACTGGTCCCGGGAGATCATGAGCCGGGCGGTCTCCTGGGCCGTGAGGGGCTGCTCCCCCGTCAGGCGGTGCAGCAGGTCCAAGGATTCCGCCTCGTGGCGGCTGGGAGTCAAAGAGGGACGCAGGTCCACCAGCTGCAATTGCAGAGTGGTGGTGCCCCGGAAGGTGTTGGCCTGCAAATAGAAGGCTGCATCCACCCGGCAGCCGGGCTCCAACTGAGCGGCGGCCTCCGGCATGGAGAAGAAAATGGCGTCAAACCGGCTGGGGCCCTTGCTGAGCCGCAGTTTCAGGTGCTTGCCCTGGCCCACGGCCTGAACGCTGTCCACCGTGGCGCCCAGCAGGGCGAACACCGGGCGGGGATTCCCGGAGCCGTAAGGCTCCAATTGGGCCAGATGGTCCACCTGCTCCAGCGTCATATCCGCCGGGTTGGAAATGGCGGCGTCTACCTCCAGACAGCTCACCGCCCGCTCACCGCCGGAGGCGGCCTTTACGAAGCGGTTCATCCGCTGGCGGAAGGTATCAATGTTTTCCTCCGGGATGGTAAAACCGGCTGCCAGCTCGTGACCGCCGAAGCCGTCCAGCAGGTCAGAGCAGGATTCCAGCGCGGAAAACAGGTTGAACCCGCCGTAGGAGCGGCAGGAGCCCTTGCCGGAGCCGTCCTTCAGATGGATCATGAAGCTGGGGGCGGCGTATTTTTCACTGAGGCGGGAGGCTACGATGCCCACCACACCCTGATGCCATTCCTCGCTGGAAAGCACCAGCGCGTTCCGTTCCTCCGGCCGCAGCCGTTCAATTTGGGCGATGGCATCGGCGCAGATGGACTGCTCCACCGCCTGCCGCTCCCGGTTCAGATCGCATAGCTGCTTGGCCAGCTCCTCCGCTTTGGCGGGATCGGTCTCCTGCAAAAGGTCCGCGGCCAGATCCGCAGCCCCCATGCGCCCGGCGGCGTTGATCCGGGGGGAGAGAACGAAGCCGATCTGGATGGAGGTGATGGGCTTGCCCAACAGCCCTGCCTCTTTCAAAAGGGCATGGATGCCCACAAAATCCGTGTGGTTCAGGGCGGCAAGGCCGCAGGAGACAATGGTGCGGTTTTCTCCCTCCATCCGCATGACGTCGGCAATGGTGCCGATGGCGGCCAGAGTGCAGTACCGGGCGAACAGGGCGTTTTCCCGGTCCGGCCCGCCCAGCGCCAGCACCAGCTTCAGGGCCACGCCTACGCCTGCCAGATATTTGAAGGGATAGGCGTCATCCGGACGGTGGGGGTCCACTACCGCCACGGCCCTGGGGAGGTTTTCCTTACATTCATGGTGGTCCGTCACCACCACGTCCATGCCGATGGATGCGGCAAAGTCGATCTCCTCATTGCCGGTGATCCCGCAGTCCACGGTGATCATCAGGGTGGCGCCCTTGTCCCGCAGGCCCTGGATGGCGTCCTTGGAGAGGCCGTAGCCGTCCTCAATCCGCCGGGGGATATAGCGCAGGCACTTGGCACCGCAGTTTTTCAGATAGTCCAGAAGCAGCACCGTGGAGGTGATGCCGTCCACATCGTAATCGCCGAAAACAGCGATGGTCTCATCGTTGGCCAGCGCCTTCTGGATCCGGGCCACCGCCTTGTCCATGTCCCGCATGAGCATGGGGGAGATCGTCAGAGAGGTTTCCCGCTCCAACGCCTCGGCAGCGGCCTCGGAGGTGGTGATGCCCCGGGCGGCCAGCACCGTGGCCAGCAGACTGGGGTAGCCGGCTTCCTTCAAAAGGGCAGTGTCCTGTTCTGATGCCGTACCGATATGCCATTTCTGATACTTCATTTGGACACCCCCATTCTCAAATCAGGCGGAACAAACAATGTTCCACATTAACAAACATACAGTATAGCAGAAAAACACCGGAAGGTAAAGCACATATTTATACAGAAAGGGACTGTTTCAGCGGCTGAGACTGCTGATTTTTCGATTTCCCGGACAGAACGGGCCATCTTCAACCGAATATGCGGCCGAAAACGCAAAAAGCCAGCGCTCCCGTAAGGGAACGCTGGCAAGGTTTCTTATTCGGCAGGCTGGTCCTCTGCGGTTTCCGCAGGCAGGACGTACCGGCTCAGGTTCTGCTGAAGCTGGAAGGAGAACTCGTCATTCTTCTTCAGACTGTGGAGATAGGCGTGGGAGGCGGCCTGTTTTTCCTGCTCCTCAATGACGCTGACCGCGATATTGGAGCAATGATCGCCCACACGCTCGGCATTGTTCAGCAGATCGTTGAGGATGAAGCCGAGCTGGATGGTGCACTGGCCGCTTTGGAGCCGCCGGATGTGACGGCTGCGGATCTCCTCCGTGAGAAGGTCCATAGTCTCCTCCAGAGGTTCCACCTGTCGGGCCATCTGGGGATCGTCCGACTGGAAGCTGCGCAGGGCGCTGTTCAGCAGATCCTCCAGCAGGGAGGTCAGCACATCCACCTCTTCCCGGGCAATGGGGGAGAAGGTCAACTGCTTTTCATGAAGCTCCTTGGCGGATTCCTGCAGGTTCAGAGCGTGGTCACCGATGCGCTCAAAGTCCCCGATGGCGTGAAGCAGGCGGGAGACGGTGCGCATATCGGCGGAGGAGGTGCCGTGCTGAGAAATCTGGACCAGATAGCCGCCCAGACGGTCCTCGTAGGTGTCCAGCTTGTCCTCGTTGGCCAGGATCTGTTCCTCCCGGCTGCCGTCATACTGGATGAACTGGGCCAGAGCCAGCTGCATGCTTTCCAGCGCCAGAGCGCCCATGCGGTTGGTCATGACGGCGCATTCGCTGACAGCCACGCCGGGGGTCCGCATCAGCCGGGGGTCCAGGAAGGCGAAGTCAGAGGGCTTGTCCTCCGTGGAGATCACCTTGTTGGCAAGGCGCTCCAACTGCCGGCTGAAGGGCAGCAGCACAAGGGTGGTGCAGACGTTGAAGATCGTGTGGCAGAATGCGATGCCAACAGCGCCGATGGGTTCTGCCAGGAAGGGCAGATTCAGGAACATCTCGCCGCCAAACAGGGCCAGCAGACCCAGAGCGGTGCCGATGAGGTTGAAGGAGATGTGGATGACGGACACCCGCTTGGCATTGCGGCTGACGCCGATAGAGGAGATCAGAGCCGTAACGCAGGTGCCGATGTTCTGGCCCATGATGATGGGGATAGCGATGCCGTAGGTGACAGAGCCGGTCATGGCCAGTGCCTGCAAAATGCCAACGGAGGCGGCGGAGGACTGGATGATGCCGGTGAAGGCGGCGCCTACCAGCACACCCAGGAAGGGATTGGTGAAGGCGGTCATGAAGTGGGTAAAGCCCGGCATATCTGCCAGAGGAGACACCGCACCGCTCATCAGCTCCATGCCGTACATTAAAATAGAGAAGCCCATCATCACCCGGCCCACGTCCCGGCGGCGCTGCCGCTTGGAACCCATAATGAGCAGAATACCGATGAGAGCCAGCAGGGGGGAGAAATTTTTGGGCTTGAGGAAGTTGACAAAGAAGTTCTCGCTTTCGATGCCGGTGAGGGACAGCAGCCACGCTGTCAGGGTGGTGCCGATATTGGAACCCATGATGATGCCGATGGTCTGTCCGATCTCCATGACACCGGAGTTCACCAGACCTACCAGCATGACCGTCATAGCGGAGGAGGACTGGATGGCGATGGTGATGCCGGCGCCCAGCAGCAGACTTTTGATGGGGTTGGAAGTCATGCGCTTGAGCAGCCGCTCCAGCTTGCCGCCGGCCATTTTTTCCAGACTTTTGGACATGACCGTCATGCCATATAAGAAGAAGGCCAGCCCTCCGCACAGGGTAAAGAGAGAGAAAATGTTCATATCAGATCCCTTTCTGCCCGAAGTATCCATCGGACCAGGTATGCATCTCATTTATAGTATGACACTCTATTCCTGATTATAAGTGGTAAAGCGGGGATGTGCCTATTGACAAAGCGGACAAAAAAACGGAGAAAACCAACGGCAAGACATACTGTGTGCGCAAACCGAGCAAGGAGTGTCCATAATTGGGATACGATACGCCGCTACCCAGAGACGAACATAAATTTTGACGATATATCCATAAGCGCATTTAATAACTGCGGCGGCTGACTCCCCGAATGGACTGTGAAAAGTGCCAAACGAAAACGATTTTCGCTGTGCACGATAACAGTTTTACACTTTGAGCAAAGTTTAAGATTGAATGTTTGCTATGTTTATGCTAAGTTAATACTGTCAGGAATTCGGCTTTTTGCCGGAAACATCCTGAAAAAAATGAAAAGGAGCAAATGAAGAATGAAGAAGTTGTTTGCACTGTCTCTCGCACTGGTAATGACTCTGTCTCTGGCTGCCTGCGGCGGCAAGAAGACCGAGGCCCCTGCCGACACCAAGACCGAGACCGAGACCGAGACCCCCACTACCGGCGATGTCAAGGTCGCTGTTGTCCTGAAGACCCTGGCCTCTGAGTACTGGGGCTATGTGGAGACCGGCTGCAAGGCCGCCGCTGATGATCTGGGTGTTAAAGTGGTCGTGGTTGGCCCCGGCGCTGAGAGCGATATCGAGGGTCAGGTTTCCATGATCGAGCAGCAGATCGGCGCTGGCTGCGACGCCATCGTCTGCGCTCCCAACGATGCTGGCGCCGCTCAGGGCGCTCTGCAGGCTGCCATCGACGCTGGCATCCCCGTGCTGGCTGTTGACACCAACGTTGGCATCGCTGGCCAGACCTCTTTCGTGGGCACCTCCAACGTGGACGCTGCTTATGAGGGCGGCAAGTGGGCCATCGAGCAGGTCGGTACCGACGCCAAGGCCGTTATCATCTACGGTCAGGAAGGCGACAACACCTCCAACATGCGTATGGAAGGCTATGAGAAGGCCTGCACCGAGGCTGGCGTGGAAGTTCTGGCCAAGCTGTCCGGCAACAACCTGACCGACGGCGCTACCAAGGCCATGGAAGACCTGCTGAGCGCTTATCCCGATCAGATCGACATCGTGCTCTGCCACAATGACGATACCGCTATCGGCGCTATGAACGCCTGCAAGTCCGCCGGCGTGTCTGACATCACCATCGTTGGCTTCGACGGCAACGCTTCCGCCGTGAAGCTGATCCTGGACGGCGAGCTGGTGAAAGCTACCGTCGCTCAGCAGCCCTATGAGATGGGCTATCAGGTGGTCGAGGCTGCCGTGAAGGCTGTCAAGGGCGAGTCCGTTGACGAAGTCATCAACGCTCCCGTTCAGGTCGTTACCGCTGAGAACGGCCAGGCTTACCTGGACAACCTGGAGGCCATGAAGGGCTAATTCAGCCTGACTGCTATCCATAGCTGAAAAGCAAAAAAGCCGGAATACAGCGGCAGAAAACCTGCCGCTGTATTCCGAAAAGCCGATCATGCGCGTGCCTGCAAGCGGAAACCTGATGGGTTCCCACGGCGGAACGGAGAATTTTCGGCACGCCGGGATCTGGCAGGAACCATTCTCTGTCTGATCCCGGTTACAATACGCGCAGAAGAAAACGATTAAACAGCGAGCACATTTCAACGAAAATGACCCCGGGAATATCGGGATTAAGAGAGCGCTTCCGCTGCGGCGGGAGCGGTTCGGAAATCAGGAAAAACAGAAACGAGGTAATTCCATGAGCGAGTATGTCGTCGAACTGAAACATATTACCAAACGTTTTCCTGGTGTTGTCGCGTTAAAAGACATGTCTATCGGCATCAGACCCGGTGAGATCCACGGTCTGATCGGAGAAAACGGCGCAGGTAAATCCACCTTGATCAAGGTGCTCACCGGCGTTCACACTCCGGAAGAAGGGGAAATCTTTGTGGACGGCCAGAAGGTCGTTTTCAAAAACCCTGTTCAGTCCCGCGAGGCAGGCATCGCCTGTGTGTATCAGGAGCTGAACATCGTCAAGCAGCTGCCTGTCACGGATAACGTTTTTATGGGGCGTGCCGTTAAGAAGGGATTGCTGCTGGATTATCCCCGGATGCACGCCGAGGCGGAAGAAGCGCTGAAAACACTGGGACATCCGGAGATCAACGTCCACCTGGAGTGCGGTAAGCTGGGCGTGGGTCAGCAGCAGATGGTGGAGATCGCCAAGGCTGTGTCCCTGGATGCCAAGCTCATTATTATGGATGAGCCCACTTCTTCTTTGGGTAAGGAAGAGATCGAGCAGTTGATGGAGACCGTCCGGGGCCTGAAGGCCAAGGGCGTGGCCATCCTGTTCGTGTCACATAAACTGGAAGAGCTCTTTGAGCTCTGCGACCGTGTGACCGTCATGCGTGACGGCGAGCACATCATCACCGAGGATACCGTGAACCTCACGGAGGACTCCCTCATCAACGCCATGGTGGGCCGTACTCTGGATAACCTGTATCCCAAGGAGTTCGGCACCAAGGGCGAGGTGTGGCTGGAGGCCAAGGGCCTCAACGAGGCCGGCGTCCTGCACGATGTCAGCTTTAAGGCCCATGCGGGCCAGATCACCGGCTTTGCGGGCCTCGTCGGCGCAGGCCGCACGGAGACCATGCGGGCGGTGTTCGGCGCTGACAAGCTGGACAGCGGCGAGATCTACGTTAAGGGCGAGAAGGTACATATCAGAACGCCGAAGGACGCCATCAAGAGAAAGATCGCCTTCCTGACAGAGGACCGTAAGGGTCAGGGCCTGGTGCTCAACCTGGATGTGCGGACCAATCTGGTCCTGGCCAATATGAAGGGCTTCTCCAACGGTCCCTTCTTGGACAAGGACCGCATTGAGCAGGCGGGCAATGACAATGTCAGCGCCCTGAAGATCAAGACCCCCTCCCTGAATGAGGTCGTCGGCCAGCTGTCCGGCGGCAACCAGCAGAAGGTGGTTATCGGCAAGTGGGTCAACACCGACGCCGACATCTTTATTTTCGATGAGCCCACCCGTGGTATCGACGTGGGCGCCAAGATCGAGGTTTACCGGGTCATGAACGATCTGGTGAAGGCCGGCAAGTGCGTCATCATGGTCTCCTCCGAGCTGCCGGAGATCCTGGCTATGAGCGACCATGTGGTGGTCATGCGCGGCGGCCGTGTGATGGCCGATATTGACCGGGACACGCCGCACTTCAATTCCGAAGACATCATGAAAGCGGCCTGGGGAGGAGAGTTAGACTGATATGAAAAACACGAAAATGAAAGAGCTTCTGCAAAAGCTCGGTACACTGATGGCCCTTGCCATTCTGGTTTTGATTTTCTGCATCACCATGCCGGACAAGTTCATGAAGGTCGGTAACTTCATGAATATCCTGAAGCAGGCATCCATCAACTGCCTGATCGCTTCCGGTATGCTGTGCGCCCTGATTACCGCCGGTATCGACCTGTCCGTTGGTTCCAACTGCGTGCTGTGCACCTGCACCATCGGCGTTATGGTCCAGTCTGGCATCACGAACCCCTTTCTGCTGGCGCTCTGCGGCCTGGCCGTCAGCACCCTGGCCGGCTTCATCAACGGCACGCTGCTGACCCGACTGGATCTGCCCCATCCCTTCGTGTCCACCATGGGCATGAAGAACGTACTGTGGGGCCTGGCGCTGGTCATTACCGGCTCCAAGTCCATCGCCTTCACCAATACCGGCATTGACGGACTCATGTGGATCGGCGGCGGCTCTCTGTTCACCACCTATTATGAGGGCACCACCAAGGTGAAGTTCCCCGGTATCCCCTTCAGCTTCATTCTGGTTATCATTGTGTTCATCATCTTTGATATCTTCCTGCGCAAGACCGCTCTGGGCCGCCAGATCTACTGCGTGGGCGGCAACCCCGAGGCAGCCCGTCTGTCCGGTATCCCCTCCAAAAACGTGCTGACCTTCGTTTACACCCTGTCCGGCTTCATGGCCGGTATGGCTGGTATCGTGTCTGTTGGCCGTCTGGCTTCCGCTAACGGCAACGCCGGTTCCACCTACGATAACGATGCCATCGCAGCCTGCATCGTGGGCGGCGCTTCCTTCACCGGCGGCAAGGGCACCATCTGGGGCACCCTGATCGGCGCTCTGCTGATGGCTGTGATCCGCAACGGCCTGAACCTGGCCGGTGCCAAGAACGATGTCCAGTACATCGTCATCGGCTCTGTTATCATCCTGGCTGTTACCATCGACGTCTTCCGCAATAAGATGGAGGCCAAGGCCCGTAAGATGGCTGCACAGTAAATCGTCCCCGGACGCACTGTTGAGTTGAATTACGCCGCCGCGAAAGCGGCGGCGTAATTTTATTTTGAACCGATCAAGTTGAATGGAAGGAGACTGCTTATGAAGGAACTGCGTGTTGGCATTGCCGGTCTGGGACGGCTGGGCCGGGTCCATGCTGCCAACCTTGCCCACAAGATCCCCGGCGCGGTCCTGACGGCGGCCTGCGTACCCGGCGCGGACAGTCAGGCGTATGCCCGTCAGGAATTGGGACTTGAAAAGGTGTACGGCGATTTCAGGGAGATGGTCGCTGATCCGGAACTGGACGCGGTGGCCATCGTGTCCCCCTCCGGGGAGCACTGCTGGCAGATCGAGGCGGCGCTGGACGCGGGGAAGCACGTGTTTTCCGAAAAGCCTCTGGGCGTTACGATGGAACAATGCCTTCAGGCGGAGGCGGCCGTGGCCCGGCACCCGGAATTGGTGTGTATGCTGGGCTTTATGCGGCGCTATGACAAGTCCTACGCCTATGCCAAGGAAAAAATCACTGCGGGGGCCATCGGTACGCCCTATCTGGTGAAATCCACCGGCATCGACCCGGAAGCCGTGGTGGAGGGGGCCATCCGGTACAGCGGGACCTCCGGCGGGATCTTCCTGGATTCCGCTATTCACGATATGGATCTGATGCGCTGGTTTCTGGGGAGCGAGGCTGCGGAGGTCTACGCCATGGGCTGCACCTTTAAGCATCCGGCTTTTCAGGACGCCGGGGACGATGAGACCGGCGTCGCCGTCTACAAATTCAAAAACGGCGCTATGGGCATGGTCCATGTGGGCCGCACCGCCCCCTACGGCTACCATATCGAAACGGAGATCGTAGGCACGGAGGGCACGATCCGCATTTCTGCTGTGCCGGAGAAGAACCGGGCTATGGTCTACGATGTGAATGGCGCCCGAACCGAATGTGTGGAATCCTTCCCGGAGCGGTTTGCGGAAGCGTACCTCACGGAAATGGAGGAATTTGTCCGCTGCGTCCGAGAAGGGCGGAAGCCGGATACCGGCGTGGCGGACGGCATCTATGCCACACGGGTGGGCTACGCCACTACGGAGGCGTGGAAAACCGGGAAGATCGTCAAAATCTGATCCTTTTGCGGAGCAGGAATCCAACCTGCAAACCAGTCAACGATGATAGGAACAGGCGCACGGGATGTCCCGTGCGCCTGTTCTTTTTTGGGAGTGTTTACCGTCCGCAGTGACAGTCGCCGGAACAACCGGCGCAGCCGCCGCTGCATCCGCAGGTGTGCTTACCCTGCTTTTTCTGTCGGATGAGATACCGGACAATGGAAATGACAACGGCAAATAAGACTAGAGAAATGAGGAGGGTAGAGAGATTGGCACTCAACCAGGTCAGCATGGAAAATCACTCCTTTGAAAGAAATAGAAGATGGAAGATATAGAATGGAGAGTAGGGGAAAAATCAGACCTTAGCGGAGAGCTTGGTGGCTTCCTTGTAAGGACGGACCAGCATGTAGAGGATGAAGGCCAGAGCAGCCAGGGCGGCAACGAGGCCGAGGACGCTCAGATCGCCGGTGAAGGCCTTGCCGAACTGGTTGACCATCAGGGCACACAGATAAGCGAAGCCGCACTGATAGCCAATGGCGAACCAGGTCCACTTGGCGTTGTTCATCTCCCGCTTGATGGCGCCGATAGCGGCGAAGCAGGGGGCGCACAGCAGGTTAAACACCAGGAAGGAGTAGCCGCTGATCTGGGTAAAGACAGTTCCCAGAGCCTGATAGACAGTCTCATCACCGCCGCCGTAGAGAATACCCAGCGTACCAACGATGTTTTCCTTGGCCACCAGACCGGTGATGGAGGCCACAGCGGCCTTCCAGTTGCCCCAGCCGAGAGGTGCGAAGATCCAGGCGATCAGGCTGCCGATGTGGGCGAGGATGGAGCAGTCGATCTCTTCCTCGGAGAGCATCCGGAAACCGTCCTCAGCCCAGCCAAAGTAGGTGGTGAACCACACAGCGATGGTGGACAGCAGAATGATGGTGCCTGCCTTCTTGATGAAGGACCAGCCCCGCTCCCACATGCTGCGCAGCACGTTGCCCACGGTGGGCCAGTGGTAGGCGGGCAGCTCCATGACGAAGGGTGCGGGATCGCCGGCAAACATCTTGGTTTTCTTCAGCATGATGCCGGAGATGATGATGGCAGCCATGCCCACGAAGTAGGCGGAGGTAGCCACCCAGGCAGCACCGCCGAAGATAGCGCCTGCCACCATGGCGATAAAGGGCACCTTAGCGCCGCAGGGGATGAAGGTGGTGGTCATGATCGTCATACGGCGGTCACGCTCGTTTTCAATGGTACGGGAAGCCATGATGCCGGGGATGCCGCAGCCGGTACCGATGAGCATGGGGATGAAGGACTTACCGGACAGGCCGAACTTGCGGAAAATACGGTCCAGAACGAAGGCGATACGGGCCATGTAACCGCAGGCCTCCAGAAACGCCAGCATCAGGAACAGCACCAGCATCTGGGGTACGAAGCCCAGCACCGCGCCGACGCCGGCCACGATACCGTCCAGAATCAAGCCATTGAGCCACTCGGCAGCACCGGCGGCTTCCAGAGCATTGCCAATCAGTACAGGCACGCCGGGGACCCACACGCCGTAGTCGGCAGGATCGGGCTCGTCAAAGCCATTCTCCTCAAAGTAGGTGACAGCGTCCAGATAGCTCATGCCGACGGTGGTCTCCTTATCAGCGTCAGCGGGGATGGCGTCATAGTAAACGGTCATGTCATTCATGGCCAGGGTCTCTTCATCCTCCACTTCGATGGTAGTGGATGCGGAGTCGGGCTGAACCGCCTTCATATCGGCCAGAGTGGTGTCGGGATCGAAGTCATCGGCCTCGGTATCCAGATCATAGTAGGCGCTGATGGCCTCGGAGGCGGCGGTATAATTGTCGGCGACCTCGGTATATTCGCTGGTGCCCATACCGAAGAGGTGCCAGCCGTCACCGAACAGGCCATCATTGGCCCAGTCGGTAGCGGCGGAGCCCACGGTCACCATGGCGATGTAGTACACCAGATACATGACCACGGCGAAAATAGGCAGGCCCAGCCAGCGGTTGGTGACGATCCGGTCGATCTTGTCGGAGGCGGAAAGCTGCCCCTGATTGTGTTTCTTGTAGCAGCTCTTGATGAGCTCTGCAATGTAGACGTACCGCTCATTGGTGATGATGCTCTCGGCATCATCGTCCAGCTCGGTTTCGGCGGCCTGAATATCAGTCTCGATGTGGGTCATGATATCGGCGGGGATGCTGAGCTTTTCCAGCACCTTGTCATCCCGCTCGAAGATCTTGATGGCGTACCAGCGCTGCTGCTCCTCCGGCAGGTTGTGCACCGCGGCCTCCTCGATGTGGGCGATGGCGTGCTCCACAGGGCCGGAGAAGGTGTGCATGGGAACGGTTTTGGTGCCCTCGGCGGCCTTCACAGCGGCTTCAGCGGCTTCCATGACGCCGTCCCCCTTCAGAGCGGAGATCTCAATGATCCGCACACCCAGTTCCCGGGACAGCTCTGCTACATTGATCTGGTCGCCGTTCTTGCGGACTACGTCCATCATGTTGATGGCGATGACCACCGGGATACCCAGCTCGGTAAGCTGGGTGGTGAGGTAGAGGTTGCGCTCCAGGTTGGTGCCGTCAATGATGTTCAGAATGGCGTCGGGCCGTTCTCCCACCAGATAGTTACGGGCCACTACCTCTTCCAGGGTGTAGGGGGACAGGGAATAGATGCCGGGAAGGTCCATGATGACTACATTGTCATGCTTTTTCAGCTTGCCTTCCTTTTTCTCCACGGTGACGCCGGGCCAGTTGCCCACGAACTGGTTGGAACCGGTCAGGGCGTTGAACAGGGTCGTCTTACCGCAGTTCGGGTTGCCTGCCAAGGCAATTTTGATCTGCTTTTCCATACATGCTCCTTTTGGTTTGAGTGCTCAAACCGTATTTGAAAAATTTTTGTGTTTACTCGACCTCGATCATTTCGGTGTCGGCCTTCCGCAGGCTCAGCTCATAGCCCCGGACGGTGACCTCCATGGGATCGCCCAGAGGGGCGACCTTACGGACATAGATCTCCACGCCCTTGGTGATACCCATGTCCATAATGCGGCGCTTGATGGGGCCCTCTCCGTGGAGCTTGACGACCTTTACGGTCTCACCGATTTTGACGTCACGCAGCGTTTTCATACTTATTTCCTCCTACTGTTTCTATCAGATTTCAAATTCAAATGAATCAGATCATGATCTTGCGGGCCATCTCCTCACTGATGGCCACCCGGGACTCCTTCACCTTGACGATGATGTTGCCTCCCAGAGCGGACACCACCGTGATGGACCCGCCGGCGGTGAACCCCAGGTCCTCCAAGTGCTTTTTTACCTCGGGATTTCCGCTGACCCTGCGGATCATGTATTCTTCACCGATATTTGCCAGTGCAAGCGGCATCATAACGATCCCTCCGAATCTGTTAGTTAAATTGAACTAACTATTATGGAAAAAGAATAGTCGGAGTGCAGCCGTCGCGCTTTGTAAGGCGTTAGCCTCCTCTAACTACAGCTTAGTTTAACATCTCTAATCTCTTCTGTCAACCGGGATTTTTAAAAATATTGTCAAAATCTCAGGGGAGAAGACACCTTGCATTTGTGAAGAAAATATGGTAAAATGCCCAAAACAGCTTCATGCGGGCTGTCGCTTTCGCCAAGGCTTTTGGGCGGACGGCGATGCCCTGAATCGTGATAGGAAGAAAGGACCGGTGATGGCCGTGCAGATCCTGAAAGCATCTGAGGATTATCTGGAAACCATGCTGATGATGCAGACCAAGCATGGATATGTGCGCTCTGTGGACGTAGCGGAGCACTTGGGGGTGACGAAGCCCAGCGTGACTTACGCCACCAAGCGTCTGCGGGAAAACGGATATATTGAGATGGATAAGGACGGCCTCATCACATTGACGGATGCCGGTATGCAGATCGCGTCCAAAATGCTCCAGCGGCACCGGACCCTGACCCGTTTTCTGGTGAGTTTGGGCGTGGAGCCGGAGACCGCGGAGGAGGATGCCTGCAAAATGGAGCATGACATCAGCGACCAGACCTTCAAGGCCATCTGTGACCATGCCCGGAAGCGTATGGCCTCCGCCGATGAAACAGAGGAAACCTGATAGAAACTGAAAAACCAGTGGAAAGGTTCAACCTTTCCACTGGTTTTTTGCGCTGCGGCCATGGGCTATAAAATTGTACCGCCGCCCAGAACGGTGTCTCCGTCATAGAGTACCACCGCCTGTCCCGGAGTGATGGCCCGCTGGGGACGGTCGAACAGCACCTGCACGGAGCCGTCCTCCTCCACCGTCACCTCACAGGGCTGCTCCGTCTGGCGGTAGCGGATCTTGGCACTGCACCGGAACTGGCGGGGCGGCGCTTCCCAGGCGATCCAGTTGAAATTCTCACCGGTGAGCTGCTGGGAGAATAGAGCGTCATTTCCGCTGAGGACCACCTGATTGCTCTTTGGATCAATGGCTTTTACGTACAGCGGTCGATTGGAAGGGATACCCAATCCTTTCCGCTGGCCGATGGTATAGTGGGCGATGCCCTTGTGACGTCCCAGTATCCGGCCGGATTCGTCTACGAAATCACCGGGGGCGTCCGCTTTTCCGGAGTGCCGACGGATGAAAGCGGCATAGTCTCCATCCGGGACGAAACAGATGTCCTGACTGTCCGGCTTTCTGGCGTTAAAAAAGCCCAGACTGTCCGCCAACTGCCGGGTCTCCGCCTTACGGAGGGCACCCAATGGAAATTGGGTGAGGGCCAACTGCTTCTGGGTCAGCATATAGAGTACATAGCTCTGATCCTTGCTGCTGTCCAGCGCCTTTTTCAGCAGATACCGACCGTTTTCCCGCTCGATCCGGGCATAATGGCCGGTGGCGATGGTGTCGCAGCCCAGAAGGACCGCCCGGTCATAGAGATGCCGGAATTTCAGGTAGCGGTTGCAGTCGATGCAGGGATTGGGCGTCTGCCCCTGTCCGTAGGCATCCGCAAAGCGGTCCATCACCTGACGGCGGAACTCCTCGGAGAAGTTAAAAACGTAGTAGGGAATCCGTAGTCGAAACGCCACGCTGCGGGCATCCTCCACATCCTCTAAAGAGCAGCAGGTGCGACTGCGGGAAATGCCGATGTCCTCATTGCGGTAAAGGGTCATGGTAGCGCCGACGCAGTCCCAGCCGCTGTGCTTCAAAAGGTAAGCGGCGACGCTGGAATCAACGCCGCCGCTCATTGCGATCAGTACCTTACCCATCAAACCATGGGACAGCCGCCCTCGCAGTGCTCACAGTCGGGGAACTTGCTGTGGTCGTAGGGGATGTTGTTGCGGTCGTAATAGTTTTTGACAGCCGCCTTGATGGATTCCTCCGCCAGTACGGAGCAGTGCAGCTTATAAGCGGGCAGACCGCCCAGCGCATCCACCACCTGCTTGTTGGTGACGGCCAGCGCTTCCTCAATGGTCTTGCCCTTGATGAGCTCCGTGGCCATGGAGGAGGACGCGATGGCGCTGCCGCAGCCGAAGGTCTCGAACTTTACATCCTCGATACGGTCATCCTTGATCTTCAGGTACATTTTCATAATATCGCCGCACTTGGCGTTGCCTACCTCGCCTACGCCGTCGGCGTCGGGGATCTCGCCCACATTCCGGGGATGGGTGAAATGGTCCATGACGGTTTCTGTATAAAGTGCCATGTTGAAAGCCTCCTTGGGTTATAAAAAGTAAATATTCGCGCTATCGGGAAGAGTGGAAGCGTTACAGCATAAACTGCTTCTTGCCGCTGGCAAGATCCTTCCACACGGGAGAAATGCTCCGCAGGTACGCCACGATCCGGGGGACCTCCTTGAGAATGTGATCCACATCCTCCTGAGTGTTCCATTCGCACAGGCTCAGCCGCAGGGAGCCGTGGGCGACCTCGTGGGGACGGCCGATGGCCAGCAGCACATGGCTGGGGTCCAGAGAACCGGAGGTGCAGGCGCTGCCGGAGGACGCACAGATCCCGGCCTGATCCAGCAGCAACAGCAGGCTTTCGCCCTCAATGCCCTCAAAGCAGAAGTTCACGTTGCCGGGGAGCCGGTGGACGGGATCGCCATTCAGGGCGCTGTGGGGAATCTGAGAGAGACCGGCGATGAGCTGGTCCCGCAGCGCGGAGACCTTGGCGGCATTTTCGTCGATGTGATCGCAGGCATCCTTCAGCGCGGCGGCCAAGCCCATAATGCCGGGGACGTTTTCCGTACCGGCCCGCTTGCCCCGCTCCTGGGCGCCGCCCTCGATGATGTTGGTCAGGGGGATGCCCTGCCGGGCATACAGCACGCCGGTACCCTTGGGACCATGGAATTTATGGCCGGAGAGGGACAGCATGTCGATGTTCTGCTCGTTGACATTGATGTGGAGATGACCGGCGGCTTGCACAGCATCGGTATGGAACAGGACGCCTTTTTCCCGGCAGACAGCGCCGATCTCCGCAATGGGCAGGATGGAGCCGATCTCGTTGTTGGCGTACATGGTGGTGACCAGGCAGGTGTCGGGGCGGATAGCGTCCGCTACCTGCTGGGCGGTGACGGTGCCGGTGGGGCCCACCGGCAGCAGCTCGACCTCAAAGCCTTCCTTTTCCAGCTTTTTCAGGGTGTGGAGAATGGCGTGATGCTCAAAGGCGGTGGAGATGATGTGCTTCTTGCCCTTGCGCTCACCGATGCGGGCGGCGGAGATCAAAGCCTGATTGTCGGCCTCGCTGCCGCCGGAGGTAAAGGTGATCTCCCGGGGTGTGCAGCCCAGACAGGCGGCCACGGTCTCCCGGGCGCTCTGTAAGGCTTCGGCGGCCTCCTGGCCCAGCCGGTAAAGGCTGGAGGGGTTGCCGTAATGAGTCTCCATGTAGGGCAGCATGGCATCAATGGCCGTGCGGCTCATTTTTGTTGTTGCAGCATTATCTGCGTATACCATAGTGGGTTCCTCCTTTGTGGTGCTGTGTATAATGTGTATAATATGTAAAAATTATCAGATATCTGTGGTCACAAATTCCGTCTGCTCCCGGGCGGTAAGGACCCGTTTGCCGGGTTCCACGGAGTGGGTCAGCCACACATTGCCGCCGATGACGCAGTTATCACCAATATAGGTGTCGCCGCCTAAGATCGTGGCCCCGGCGTAGATGACCACGTTGCTGCCGATGTTGGGATGACGCTTGTTGCCCTTTACCAGCGTGCCGTCCGCCTTGACGGCGAAGCTTTTGGCACCCAGGGTCACGCCTTGGTACAGCTTGACGTGCTCGCCGATGACGGTAGTCTCGCCGATGACCACGCCGGTGCCGTGGTCAATGAAGAAGTACGGCCCAATGGTGGCGCCGGGGTGAATGTCGATACCGGTGAGGGAATGGGCATATTCCGTCATCATCCGGGGCAGCATGGGGACCTTCATGAGATACAGCTCATGGGCGATGCGGAAAATGCTGATGGCTTCAAAGGCTGGGTAGGCCAACATGACTTCCTCCCGGCAGGTGGCGGCGGGATCGCCCTCGTAGGCAGCCTGCACGTCGGTGTCCAGCGTGTCCCGGATGGCGGGGAGTTTGGAAAACAGAGTGTCGATCACATCGTCATATTGAGGGGGTTCCCGATAGATCCGCTCCAGGATCTCCCGAAGCTGACGCCGGGCGGCCGCTTCCAGTTCTTCTTTGGAGTGGGCTTCCTCCATGGCGTCGAACACATTGGGGTAGAGAATGGACCGCAGAAGATCCAAAAGCTGGATCATCTGGGATTTCAGATGGGCGTAGTTAATCATGGGCCGGTACCTCCTGTTTCGCAGATGACGGCGAAGGGGAGGCAATACCGGATATGGCAGGATAGATCATAAAAAAGCACTCCTTGAACATGATTTTGTTTGATGGGTCGGCGGGGAAGGGGTCCATCAACATCGGATATCAGGAGTGCACATAAAAGTAGTCATGCAATCACCTACAAACTTAGTATGTTTAAACCATATACCAACAAACCTACTTTGTCAATGGGTTTTTACACGAAAAATAAAAAACCACTCGTTGAACCTTTGCGCAGTTCCGTTTTGTTTTGCGCGCATAGGGAAACGGACCTCCAAAAAAACAGCAGTCCGCAGCAATGCGGACCGCCGGAGTTTCAGCAAATATTTTATTCAGCCGGACGGATATCCCGGACGGTGAGCTGGTTCCCGTCCACGGTGAAACGGACTTCAAAACCGGCAAAGGAGAAGCCGTAGACCCGCTCCGGGTCCTTCTGGTAGTGGGGCCGGGGGTCCTGAGCCAGAACGCCCCGCAAAGCCTCCTGCCGCTCTGCGGGCACCTGCGCTAACAGGGCTGGGGGGATGGAAACAGACAGGGTTTCCCCTGCCGGTACGGCGGCGAAGCCTCCCAATGCGTCGGGATGGCTGTCGGCGTAAGGGATGTAAGGCTTGATGTCCAGAATGGGAGTGCCGTTTACCAGATCCGCACCCTGGACCCGGAGCACGGGGCCGTCTGCCGTCTGGCGGATGCCCGCAAGTTTCACGCAGGACAGAGCAATGGGGTTTGGCCGGAAGGGGGAGCGGGTGGCAAAGACACCCATCCGGGTGTTGCCCCCCAGCCGGGGCGGGCGGACCGTGGGGGACCAGGTATCCCGGATGGCCCGGTCAAAGACCCAGATGAGCCAGATGTGGGAGAAGTCCTCCAAGCCCCGGAGGGCGTCCGGGTTCTGATAGGCCGGTTCGAAAACAATGTCAGCCTCCAGCTCCTCCACCAGCCCGCTCTGCCGGGGCACGCCGAATTTTTCGGCGAAATCACTGTGGATATGGGCAATGGGCGTCATGGAAAATTTCTGGGACATGGCGGGACCTCCTGCAATCGCTCCTCTGGTCAGGGACAGAGCGAAACTTTTGCTCTATTATAGCAGAAATCCGCCTTGGTGAAAAGCCCTGTGCCACCGCCTAATGGACAGAACGATGAGATGAAAAGCGGCGTACCGACGGTTCGGGCGGTACGCCGCATACCCCTTGCGGGTAAAGGGTGTGTGCGGGACTGCGCCCGCAGGCGCGTTTCGGAGCGCAACCGCCGTAAGGCGGCTCTTAGCGCGGAGATAACCCCAAAAGGGATACACCGTCGGCTCAAGCCAATCAGCGGATACTTTATATCCGCTGATTGGGAGCCTTCCTCGAAACAGACTCGCTTGATCCGCCACCGGCGGCGCTTCGCCTGTTTCCCCGCACCATTGAAATCCTAAGTTTTCAGACCTGATAAAGGTTCTGAAAACTTGCTCAGCGGGACGAAAAGACTTTTTCGACACGCTGAGCTTCATCAACGGTCTGCGCCGGGGGTGACGGAATTTTCGCCGTCCAGCAGGTCGCCGTCCCGGTCATGGACACGGCCGTTGCGGAGCATCCGGTCCATAGACGCGCCGGGAAGGTCTCCGGCAGGATCATTGGCAGGATCATTGGCGGGGTTGGGGGCGGGATTGGTGTCCGGGGCGGTGACGGTGTTGTCATCCCGCCCAATGATGGCGTCATTGTTGGGAGCATTGTTCCGGTTTGGGTCCGAAACGGCGTCGTAGGCGCTGTTCTGACCGGACCCGGCGTCATTTCGATCGTTCTTGGCGGGCTCCTTGCCGCAGGCGGTGAGGGACAGTGCCAGCAGCAAGACCGTCAAAAACAGGGAAGCGCGAGATTTCATGTGCGTTCCTCCTTTGCTGGGAGTTTGCGATACCCATGGCGTAGTATGCCGCAAAGGTCTGGTTTTCACGCAAAATTTCGTTTGCTTTTTCTGGAAAAGCGCCTTGGCGGCGTCCGAACGTATGGAAGATGCTCCGCAGACCCGGCGCTTTGTGCACCCTGGTCACGCTTTCCGCTCTGGCGGAATATGATGAAAAGAGCATACCACGCTTTTTCGGACGGAGGATCGCTTTTGGGAATCCTGCCTGTATTGTTGAGGGGCGTTCCACATTTCAATTCAAATGTTTGTGAAAAACGCCGTTGACGGAACGTGAAAAAACAGGTAAAATAACAATCAGAAAACTGGTGGAGCACACCTCTTTGATTTAAGATGAGGAATTACTTGGTATAGAAAAGGAGAGCTGTATCATGTATACACAGGAAATCACCGTTAATAACGAGGTAGGTCTGCACGCCAGACCCGCAACCTTCTTTATTCAGAAGGCCAATGAGTTTAAGAGCGGTATCTGGGTGGAAAAGGATGATCGCCGCGTTAACGCCAAGAGCCTGCTGGGCGTTCTGTCTCTGGGCATCGTGAAGGGTACTACCATTACCCTGATCGCGGACGGCGCAGACGAGAAGGAAGCTGTCGGCGCACTGGTGGACCTGGTGAAGGACAACTTCGGCGAATAAGCGAACAATAAGATAATAAACAGCGTCCCTGCGGAAGCGGGGACGCTGTTTGCTATGTCTGCGGAGCAGACGAGGACGGCTCTGCTTCTGAAACGGGCACGTATGGCCCCACCGCTTCGTAGGGGACGGTAAAGACAGGGATACCCTCCGCCGCCGGGGCGATGGCGTACATGGGGTAGAAGAAGGCAAGGCCTTCCGGGGTGAGGTAAAACCGCATGGGGTTGAACTGCTGCCGCAGCCGCCTTAGCCAGCCGTCCAGATACCGGGCGTACCCGGCAGTCTCCTGACGCTGGATCTCCTGAGCGGCCAAAGTCAGCAGGCGCCGCTTCCAGCCCCGCCGGTGCGGAAAAAAGCTCGGAAGCGAAACCGGATAGCCCCGCCGCAGGTCCCAGGTATCGCCCCAGCGTCGCAGCAGAATGTGTCCATCGGCGGCTGGCTCCCGGATTTGGGTATACAGACTCCAGAAGCCGCCCTCGTTGTAGGTGACCCGAAAGGACAGCTCCGCTTGGAGCTGGGGAAGGGGGCGGCTGTCTGCCAGCGCCTCCCGGCAGGCTCGCGCTGCCATGGGAAACAGCCAGCGGTCACAGTACCGGAGGAAGGCCCGGCACTGGGCGCGATAGTACCGCCGGATACGCCGGGTGGTCCGGTTCTCCGAGCCCACAGGCTCAGGGAGGGACACCTGCGCGGTAAGCACCGGAAGTCCCTCCACAGTCCATTCCCGTTCAGCGGAAAAAATCTCGGTGTTCAGTCCTGATGTGACTGCATCCACAGCGCTGCCTCCTTTCCTGACACTGTCGCATCCTATGCGGCCCGGCTGGGAAGGGTTCGGCAGCTGAAATTAAAATTTAACATTTGGAGGGCTTCCTTTTCTCAAACTACTGTGTTAAAATGTAAATGCTAAAAGTGAATCCTGCGATTTGTGCGGAAAATATGAAATTATGGAAGAAAGGTGCCTCCTTTATGATCAGAATTGGAAAAAAGGAAAAAAGTGATAAGCTGTATCAGGCGATTTTGCAGTTGAAGGATCCCCAGGAGTGCTATGATTTTTTTCAGGACCTCTGTACGGTTTCCGAGCTGCGCTCCATGGAGCAGCGGTTTGAAGTGGCCTCTCTGCTGAATGACGGTATGATCTACAGCGACATTCTGGAGCAGACCGGCGCGTCCTCCGCTACCATCAGCCGGGTGAACCGGTCTTTGAGCTACGGTACCGGCGCGTATGAGCGGGTCTTTGCCCGTCTGAAGGCGGAAAAGGCCGAGGAAGAGGCGAAATGAGCAGCTATGACGCACTGGCCGCAAGCTATGACGGCCTGATGGCGGACGGCGTGTACCGCCGCCGTGCGGACTATCTGGAAAAGCTGTTTCAGAAAAGTAGGATCCCGGTGCATACCGTTTTGGACTTGGCCTGCGGCACCGGGACCATCGCCTGTCTGCTGGCGGCCAAGGGCTATGCGGTCACGGCTACGGACCTGTCGGAGGAAATGCTGACTCAGGCCATGAGCAAGGCGGCGGCTTTGGAACAGCCGCCGCTGTTTGTGCAGCAGTCCATGCCCCGGCTTCGTCTGCCGGAGCCGGTGGATGCCGTGGTGTCCACGCTGGATTCCCTGAACTATCTGACCCGGGAAAAGGATATCCGGGAGACCTTCCGGCGGGTATTCCGCGCGTTGAAGCCCGGCGGCAGCTTTTTCTTTGATGTCAACACACCATACAAGCTGCGGCGGATGGACGGACAGCTCTATACGGACGAAACCGAGGAAAGCTACTGCGTCTGGCGGACATTTTTCTCGGAAAAGACAAATATCTGCACCTATCAGGTGGATCTGTTCCGCCTGCGGGCAGACGGTACATGGGACCGGGACTGCGAGGAGCACAGGGAGCGGGCGTGGAGCGCGGCGGAACTGACGGCGTTTTTGACGGACGCGGGCTTTGAGGCCGTCAAGATCACCGGCGACCTGACGGCCCGGGCGCCTAAGGATACGGAGGACCGGTGGATCGTCCGCTGCCGGAAGCCAGTGAACTGACAAAGGAGTAATGGAAAATATGAGCGATCAACTGGTTCGTGCCATCTCCAAGGATGGCTTTGTAAAGGCGGCGGCGGTGTCCACCCGGGCACTGACGGAGCGTGCCCGGCAGATCCACCAGACCTCTCCGGTGGCAACGGCGGCCTTGGGCCGCCTGCTGGCGGCCGGTTCCATGATGGGCAATGAGCTAAAGGGAGACGGTTCCAGCGTGACCCTCCGCATCAAGGGCGATGGCCCTCTGGGGACGCTGCTGGTGGTGGCGGACAACGAGGGCAACGTCCGGGGCAGCGTTCAGAATCCCCAGATCGACCTGCCCATCCGGGAGGACGGCAAGCTGGATGTGGGCGGCGCTGTGGGCCACGGCGGGACGCTGACGGTCATCAAGGACCTGAATCTGAAGGAGCCCTATGTGGGCAGCGTGGAACTGCTGGGCGGCGAGATCGCGGAGGATCTGGCAAGCTACTTCGTGGAGTCCGAGCAGATCCCCACGGCCTGCGGCCTGGGCGTGCTGGTGGACCGGGACCGGAGCGTGCTCCGCGCCGGCGGCTATCTCATCCAGCTTTTGCCCGGTGCGCCGGAGGGCATCATCGACCGTCTGGAAAAGGGGATCATGGCGGCGGGACCCGTCACCAATCTGCTGATGGAGAACGATGACCCGGAGAGCCTGCTGCGGCGAGTCATGAAGGATTTTGAGCTGGAGATCCTGGAAACGGTCCCCGTGGAGTACCGCTGCTATTGCAGCCGGGAGCGAATGGCTGCGGCGCTGGTGAGTCTGGGCCGCAAGCAGCTTACGGAGCTGGCGGAGGACCCCAACGGCATCGAGCTGACCTGTCAGTTCTGTGACAGCCGTCAGCGGTTCACCCCGGAGGAAATCCGGGAGCTGCTGGAAAAGGCCTCCGAAGCCTGACCAAACAGACCGTCTGCCCCCTGTGCAGCAGGGGGCAGACGGTCTGAAAAAAATAAAAATAAAAAATTTGAAAAATTGGGTTGACATTTGACCTGCTTTCACATATAATAGCTTTTGCCGTCTGACGATGACGGATGACGGAAACCTGGGAGCATAGCTCAGCTGGTTAGAGCACCTGCCTTACAAGCAGGGGGTCACTGGTTCGAGTCCAGTTGTTCCCACCACAAAAATGGCCCGGTAGTTCAGTTGGTTAGAACGCTAGCCTGTCACGCTAGAGGTCGACGGTTCGAGCCCGTTCCGGGTCGCCATTTTGCCCAGATAGCTCAGTTGGTAGAGCAGAGGACTGAAAATCCTCGTGTCGCTGGTTCGATTCCGGCTCTGGGCACCATTTGCGGGCTTAGCTCATCTGGTAGAGCGCCACCTTGCCAAGGTGGAGGTAGCGAGTTCGAGCCTCGTAGCCCGCTCCAGAGTAAATCAGGACATCCGATTTGGATGCCCTGATTTTTTTATTAGACGAAAAGAACTCGATACCGACACCCATGCGCGAAGCGCATTTTAATCAGAGGTGAGGCAGGGTTCCTGCGAATTGCGGAACGCAATTCGTGGGATGCCGGGAAGCGAGTTCGAGCCTCGTAGCCCGCTCCATAAAGAGTTACCGGTATAGATGCGTCTGGCGCAAAGCCAGACGCATCAACCGTTTCCGGGCTTTTTCGAGCCCGGATTTTTTCTTTTGAACCATAGATTTTTATAGCGCTTTCGGAGCAACTGACGTGATTCGAACTGGGGCATATCCGAATTGCGACAGCTTTTCGCCACCGGTGCCCTTTTTGAATGGGCGCTTTTCTCGAAAAAACATCATTCTCACGGAAAAAAAGATCACAAATATTTTGGCGTCGTTTTGTTGGCTTTGACCAGCCAAAAAAGCGGCGCCCTTTTTCATTTTCCGACGTCAAAAAGGGCGTCTCTGCCCAATCCATCACCCGGCCGGAGCATTTCAGGATGCTCCGGCTTATTTTTTTGCTTACGAGGAGGACACTAAAATGAATCATCAAAACGAACCCGCACAGCTCCGTTTCCTTGAAGAAACCGCCATTCGGCTGCGGCAGAGCGGTTTCACAGTGGAGCCAATTGAAGATCACCACCTGCCCGTCAGCGTTGAAAAAGGGCGCCTCTGCCGTATCTCCGGCAAGGGCAGCGTGTTGTTCCGGCAGGAGCGTGTCGATGACCTCGGCGCGCAGGACGCTTTGCAGACGGTGATCGACACCGCCAAAATGACTTCGGAATACATGGCGATCCTGGAAATTGCCCCGCGGCTCAAAGCCAGCGGACTGCACGGCGACTACCGCATCCTCGCGGACTTCGGCGGCGCAGTACTGGCGGGCCACCCCACCGAGCGGGGCGTCCAGTTTGTGACGTGGGATTGGGACTACGACCGAGAGGGCGTCCATCACGGTCATTATTTTCAGGAGAACTACGACGCTGCCAAGCGGGACTTCATCGTCCGCGGCGGGCTTGTTCAAAAAGACGCCCTTTTTGAGCCGGAGCAGCTTGCGGAGATCTACGCCAACTACGACATGGAAAAAAAATCACCCCTGCGACACGCTGGAGTTGAATCTCTGCAAAGCGGATGGCACAGAGGAAACCTGGAGCTACCCGCTCAACGCAGCCGAGCGGGAGGTGCTGGCACGGAAGATGGAGGCGTTCTGTCAACAGCAGACCGGCATGAGCCTGCGCGACTACGCACAGCAGTTTCAGGAAAAACCGGAGCAGCGGCAGGGGCCGGTGATGAAACTGTAGGTACAAACGTAGGCGCAGCAGGGCTGAAGCGCTCACAGCTGCGGAAGCGACAGTGTCCGGGCTGCGCAGCCCAGCGGGGCCGCGACGCCGCCAAACCGCGTCCACCCACTCTTGGCGGGCAGACGCGGTTCGCCGGCTGTTCTTTCGGTGGCAATTTCGCTGACAGCACAACGCCCTGCTGTGACCGGGGAAGGAAATGCCCCGTGTTTCGCCGTGTGAGCCGCTGTGTGCGCGGTTATGGGATGGGGTGGCGTGTGTACCCGCCAAAGCCCTTTCAAACCAGCGTTGCGGCGTTTGTGGGCGATGCGTGAAAAGGCCCGGTGAATACCGCTCCGGGGATAGGTGTTTCCCTCCCGGCCATGTCCCGTTTCGAAGGCTTTCGCCCCTTATTTACCCGTTCGATAAAAGCACAAGATAAAAGGCCGCAGTCGCAAGCGCCCGCAGCCCGCCCACAAAGCCCCGCAGTGCGGGGCTTTCCGAGGTTTTGAAACCGCAGTCTATTTTGGAGCATTTCAGAAAAACCGCAGTCTGGTTTCCAAAAAGGCACGGTGTTTCCGGCATTCGCGCCCCTTTTGACCGACGGCAAGGAAAGGAGAACACCAATGGAAGAAAAAGTGAAAAAGAAAACGACATTTTGGCTCCCGCCCGACATAATCGACCGCATGGACAGTTGGCTGAAAGCAGACAACTGCCGCAGCCGCAATGAATTCGTAGAAAAAGCCCTGCGGTTCTACATGGGCTATCTCGGCACAGAGGACAACACCGCCTACCTCTCCCAAGCCATCCTCACAGCCATTCAGGGTACGCTGGACGACAACAACAATCGGCTCTGCCGCATTCTTTTCAAGTGCGCGGTGGAGTTGAATATGCTGTGCCACACCATCGCCGCCCACTTCCGTACCGATCCCATCCACACGCGGGAGCTGCGGGCCTACGCCGTGGATGAGGTGAAACGCACCAACGGTCAGGTGAGTTTTGAAAACGCGGTGCGGAGCCAGCGGCGAATAGAGCCGGATGACACATGGCCCGGATCGTACTGATCTCCCCCTACCTCAAGGGCGGACAGAACGCCGCGAAGCTGGCCCATCGTATCCGCTACGTCGCTACCCGTCCCGGCGTGGAGCTGCTGGCGGATGAGTGCAGTACACTCCCCGCCACAAAAAAGCAGCAGAATTTTATCACACGGCTGCTGGGGGCCTTCCCCTCCTGCTGGGAGCTCATTGAGTACGAGGAGTATCTGGAGCATCCCACCCAGGGCAGCGCCTCCGCGTTCATCCAGCAGGTGCAGGAGAACTACATGGAAGCGCTGGATCAAAAGGAGAATTACATCGACTACATCTCCCATCGCCCCGGCGTCCAGAAGGACGGCGAGCATGGTCTGTGGGACGCCCACGGTAAGGTACAAAATCTCGCGCGGGCGGTACGGGAGGTGGCGGAGCATCCAGGAAATACAGACCTCGTCTCTCTGCTGCGCGCCCAGGGGGAGCGACCCGTGCGCTCCGGCCGGGAGTTCCGCACCCCCAACGATCCCAGCGTCACCGTCCGGGGCAACAAGTGGTTCGACCACTCCAAGCGCGAGGGCGGCTATGCCGTCAGCTTCGTCCAGCGTTATTACCGTCTCCCTTATCAGGAGGCGGTTTTGCTTTTGCTGGGCAGAAAGAATGGAAAATCGTATGAGCAGGCAAAGCCCGCAAAGGAGGCTCCGAAGCCCTTCGCGCTGCCGGAGCCTTACGGAACCATGCGGCGTATGTATGCCTACCTCATGCGCCAGCGGCACATTGACCGGGATGTCATCACTGGCTTTGTGCGTGAGAAGCTGCTGTATGAGGACGTCCATCACAACTGCGTTTTCGTTGGAGCGGATGGCAGCGGCGAGGCGAAACACGCCCACATTCGCAGCACCAACAGCGAAGGCCGGGTATTCCGAATGAACATCGAGGGCAGCGCCAGCGAGCACTGCTTCCACAAAAACGGCACGGACAAGTCCCTCTATGTGTTCGAGGCCCCCATCGATCTCCTGTCCCACATCACCCTCTACCCATACGGCTGGCAGGAGCACAGCTACGTCGCCTGCTGCGGGACATCCATCCAGCCGGTGCTGGAACGGCTGCGGCAGAATCCCAAGCTGGACACGGTGTACCTCTGCCTCGACAACGATGACGCGGGCAATGACGCCTGCGACCGCATGACGGATACGCTGGAGGACATGGGCTTGGAGGTGGAGCGGCTCTGTCCGGTACGCAAGGACTGGAACGACGATCTCCGGGCCAAATTTGAGAAAAAGGAGAACCAACCATGAATCGGGATACCTGGATCTTCCTCGCCCTCTGCGGTGGACTGCTGGCGTTCTTGCTGGCAGCATCCTTCCTCTCCAAAAGCTACTCCCTTGACCACATCAAGAGCAAGACGGTGGGCGACGGTCAGCACGGCACGGCGCGGTGGGCGACGCCCAAGGAGATCGGCAAGACCTACCACACCGTGCCCTTCCGTCCCCGCCGCTGGCGCAAGGGGAAGGAGCTGCCCACGGAGCAAGGGATCATCCTCGGCAGCGTGGGCGGCAGAAAACGTAAAAGCAAGGCAGGAATCCTGCGGAAAACCTCCCGCAAGCTGCTGGAAAAGCTGCGCCGTCCTGTGGCGGGTCAGCGGAAACGGAAGCCGAAACCGAAGAAAAAATCGAAGGCGCTTTCAAAAGTCAGAAAGATGATCGGGGAGCAGGGGGATATCCGGGCGCTGGTGGATAGCGACGACATCCACTGTCTGATGATCGGTGCCTCCGGCGTGGGCAAGACGGAGTTTTTCTTGTACCCCAATCTGGAATACGCCTGTGCCTGCGGCATGAGCTATCTGGCGCTGGATACCAAGGGGGATCTGGCGCGGAACTACGGCGCCATCGCCTCCCGGTACTACGGCTATCGGGTTTCCGTCATCGACCTGCGGAATCCCACCCGCTCGGACGGCTTCAACTTCCTGACGCTGATGAATCACTACATGGATATTGCGAGAGCAGATCCGTCCAATTTGGCGGCACGGGCCAAGGCGGAGAAGTACGCCAAGATCCTTGCCAAGACCATCATCAGTCCGGATGGTGACGCCTCCCAATATGGTGATAACGCCTACTTCTATGACAGCGCCGAGGGATTGCTGACGGCCGTTGTGCTGCTGCTGGCGGAATTCGTGCCGCCAAAGGATTCCAGTGCTTGCTGGCCGGGGATCAAGACCATCGCCCGTGAATTAGGGCTTTCGCCTCGCACCGTCCAGCGGGCCTTGGCAGATCTGGAGCGCAGGCAGCTCATCGAGAAGCGGCAGCGCCACCGCGCCAACGGCAGCCTGACCAGCAATCTGTACCGCCTGACAGCGGCAAAAAAGTCACAGCCTCCCGCCAAGGGTGGACTGTGACGTTTTGCGAAAAATCTGTCCATAGGGTGGTGTCATCATGGCGCATCCAGAAGAACCTACTCTACCGGAGGATACAGGACAGAGAAAGAACAAGAATTATACCAGAAGTACTACCAAATTTAACATAAACGCGGACTATATCAAAAACCCCTTTCCAATTGCATAAAAAAAGACATAGCTTGCAGGCTCTGGTAGAATGAAGTTACCACACAAACATTCGAAAGGAGCAAGCAAACTATGTCCGAGAAAATTGTACAGCTAAACGAGGAAGTAATCAAGGGGCAAATCAAGGAATTGGTTCGCGGCAGCGTGGAGGAAACCCTGAACGAGCTGTTGGAAAAGGAGGCGGAATCCCTGACGCAGGCGGCCCGCTACGAGCGCAGCGAGGCCCGCCAGGGCTACCGCAGCGGCCACTATGACCGGAACCTTACCACGACCTCCGGCGACGTCACGCTCCACGTGCCCCGGCTCAAGGGCGTGTCCTTCGAAACCGCCATCATCGAGCGGTATCGCCGCCGGGAGAGCAGCGTGGAGGAGGCCCTCATCGAGATGTACCTGGCAGGCGTTTCCGTGCGCCGGGTGGAGGACATCACGGAGGCACTGTGGGGCAGCAAGGTCTCGCCCGCCACCATCAGCGAGCTGAACAAGAAAGCCTACGTCCACATCGAGGACTGGCGCAACCGCCCCTTGCAGGGCGGCAAGTATCCATACGTCTATGTGGACGGCATCTACCTGCGCCGCAACTGGGGCGGAGAGTACGAAAATGTAGCTGTTTTGGTGGCGATCGCCGTGAATGAGGACGGTTTTCGTGAGGTTTTAGGCGCTGCCGAGGGCATGAAAGAGGACAAGGCCAGCTGGGTCAGCTTCTTCCAGTGGCTCCGCGGACGCGGCTTGGACGGCGTGAAGCTCATCGTCGGCGACAAGTGCATGGGGATGCTGGAGGCCGTGGGCGAGGTGTTTCCGGACGCCAAATACCAGCGCTGCACGGTGCATTTCTACCGCAACGTTTTCTCTGTTGTGCCAAAATCCAAGGTCAAAATTGTGGCAAAAATGCTCAAGGCGATCCACGCCCAGGAGAGCAAAAAGGCGTCCCGTGAGAAGGCAAAGGCCGTGGTCGCCGAGCTGCGCGCCATGAAGCTGAAGGAGGCTGCCAAGAAGGTCGAGGACGGCATTGAGGAGACGCTGACCTACTGCGATTTTCCCAGCGAGCATTGGACGCGCATCCGCACCAACAACGTGATCGAGCGGCTGAACCGGGAGATCCGCCGACGGACGCGGGTGGTAGGGACATTCCCTGACGGCAACTCCGCCCTGATGCTGGTCTGCGCCCGACTTCGCCACGTGGCGGGTACCCAGTGGGGCTGCAAGAAATACATGAATATGAAGCACTTGGAGGCGGCTCTGGACGACGCCTCTATTGCCGGCTGACTTCATTCAGCCGGAGCCTGCAAACAATTTTGCGCATAAATCTTGACGGCACCGCGATCAGCGGGTAGTCTGGGTTCGCCTAAATCGCTTGAAATCTACCGTTTTTTCGATCATAGCAAGCAAAAAAGAGCTTGATGGAAATTCCTCTCAAACTCTTTCTGGTTATCCTGTTCAAATTTTGTCATTTTTTTCTACAAATTATGAGTTTTTTTTGCAAAGTGACACTGGCTGTCTACATCACTTGCTATACTGATATTATCCTCCACCAGGTCTTCGGCCTCATACCCATGCACGATTGTGATGAAAAAATACTGGGTAGTATGGTCGTGAAGGACTTTTTCCTTGAAGCCGAAACCAATTCTTTTGTTATTGCGGCAAGGCCCACAAAAACGGAGCAGTGCCGGTGCAGCCGGTGCCATTGCAAGGCAAAATACTACGACGGAGGACGTGGAGCACGTCGCTGGCGCACTCTGGATATCGGCAGCAGCAAGGCCTTTGTTGAAGCGTCTGCCCCTCGTGTCTGCTGCAAAAAGCACGGAGTAGTTGTTGCCAATGTTCCGTGGGCCAGGCTCAATAGCCGGTTCTGCAAGGCTTTTGAGGAGCAGGTGACCTGGCTGGTCACACATACTTCTCGCTCCGTCGTTTCAGAACTGATGCGGATTGAATGGCATACGGTTGGTGATGTTTGCACTCGGGTTTATAAAGACCTTGAAAGCGGAGCTACGTCTCGCTTTGATGGGCTTGTGAACATCGGAATTGATGAAACCAGCTACAAGAAAGGTCATAAGTATCTGACCGTTGTTCTCAACCACGACACGAACTCCGTGGTATGGTGTAGTGCTGGCTTTGGCAAAGAAGTTCTGTCCCGGTTCTTTGAAATCCTGACGCCGGAGCAAAGAGACTCTATCCGTTGTGTCTCAGCGGATGGAGCCAGATGGATCGCTTCCTGCATCAAAGAATACTGCCCCAACGCAGAACGCTGTGTTGACCCCTTCCATGTTGTATCCTGGGCCACTGAAGTCCTCGACAAGGAACGCCGTCAGGCGTGGTCTGAGGCATATCAGACGGCCAAAGAAGTCTCAAAGCGTGGCCGTGGCCGACCTGCTAAGGGAGAGACAGTGAACCCGGAGAAGAAGCAAGCAAAGGCTGTGAAGAACCTCCGCTATGTCCTCCTCAAGAACCAGAACGACCTCTCTGATAACCAGGAGGCGCAGCTTCAATTCTTAACGAAAACCAATCCCAGACTCTACCGGGCCTACCTGCTGAAAGAAGGGCTGCGGCTGGCTCTGAAGGCCGGTCCGGATGAAATCACCTCGGCGGTGACCAAATGGATGGCATGGGCCCAGCGGTGCCGAATCCCCGCCTTTCGGGAACTTCGGTTGAAGATCAAGCGGCACTTCGGCGCCATCGTAGCAGCTGCCAAGTACGGCATCTCCAACGCCCGTGTAGAGGCTGCAAACAACAAGATTAAACTTCTCATCCGTACTGCCTACGGATTCAGAAATACAGACAGCTTGGTCTCCATGATCATGTTGTCCTGTTCATGCGTCCAGCCGAGGCTTCCTGGCCGCTAAAATCTTCCACACATACTACCGAAGACTCCCTTTTTACTATATTTGACGCTTATATTTAAACGATGATTGAGGAATTAAGCGGATTTTCCAAATTCAATTTATATCGTTTTGCGGCTGAAATTATGTTTCATACAAAGTAAGTTTTCGATTCAATATTACATTTAACAGTTGCGGCGTCAGCCCATGCTCTGCACCTGCAATTGCAGTATTGCAGAATAGCCAAATTATAGACCAATCATAGACCGCATTTGCCATAGCAAAGTTACTACCATTGATTCATTTGTTTGCATAAAGTGCTCATCCAAACGTTTATTTATCCTCTGGCCCCTCAATCAAGTCTTTGATGCTGATCGTATCTGAAATGTGTAGATTCCTCTCCCGGAAAGCCGCCGGCGTATAGCCTGTGGCCTTCTTGAAGTGCATATAGAAATTATTCAGATTTTCATAACCAGAACGCTCAGCAATCTCTTTGATACCAAAATCCGTATTCTCCAGCATATCAATGGCGTTTTTAATCCGAATCCCATGTAAGTATGCCAGTACACTCGTACCCATGTTTTTCTTGAATACCCTTGCGATATAGCTCGCCGTCGTATAGTACAGCTTCGCCAGCTGATTGACCTCGATGTTTTGGGCATAGTTCTTCTGGATATATTCCAAGATATCATTTGTCATATCATTCTGAGTAAATTTCCAACCGATGGCCCGTCCAACTGAAGAGCAGAATGTATCGTATTCTACGGGCTTCAGGAGAATATCCTTTGCACCCATGCGCAGTGCCTGCTGGGCATACTGAAAGGACTCATATGCGGTGACAATGATATATTTGCGATGCGGCTCCGCCTGGATGATTTCAAAGCCGTTCATCCGGGGCATTTGAATATCCAAAAAAACCAGTTCGGGCTTCTTGGCACGAATCATGTCCAACGCCTTTTGCCCATCCGTGGCTACGCCGATGATTTCAATAGGCAGTTTACTTTTTTGAACTAGGTGCCGGATGACAATTCCCGCTGCGGGTTCGTCATCGGCGATAATCGCACGAATCATGTGCGTTCGCCTCCTTGTGGGTCACCCAACAGGAATGACAGCGCAATGCTGACTGTGGTCCCGTTCTGTGCGTCCGAAGTAATACTGATGGAGAAGTCGTCCCCGTAGGTGCTTTGCAGCTTGGTATACACCAGAGACAGTCCATGGCCGGACCCGCTGCTCATTCCCGTCAGGATCCGATTGATTGTAACCGCATCAATCGGGGTTCCGTTGTTGTTTATGGTAAATAGCAGACGCTCCTTCTGCTGGGATACCTCCACCTTCAAGATTTTGCGATCTACCATGTTCGTAAAACCATGGGTAAAAGCGTTCTCCACAAAAGGCTGAAGAAAGTTGAACGGCACCAAGCCATCCAGAATGTCCTTTGGACAGATGACTTCGGCTGACAGACTCTCGCCGTATCGAAGCTGCTGCATATGCAAATAGGTACGCAGATAGGAGAGTTCCTCCCGCAAAGGGACGATCTTCAGGTTTTCCGAAGTGGTATAACGGAACATTTTCGCCAGATCCGTGATGGCCTGATAGGTAGCGACCTCGTCTCCCAAAAGAGCCTGTCCAGCAATGGCGTTCAGCGTGTTGAACAGGAAGTGGTGGTTGATGTGAAGATTCGTTACCGTATTTTGCATGGCTTTCAAGCTGGCTTCCAGGTTTTTTTGGTTATTCCGTCCCTGTTCGATGAGCGCTTCCTTGAGCCGCAGATTCTGTCGAACAGAGTCGAAGCTGCAAAAGTTGATAATGCCCTCTACGATATTGTCTACCCAGGTCTGGATAGCCAATAGAGTGCCGGTGGAAGTCTCATACATATCGATCTTCTGCGTATCCTGCTGGCCGCCCAGGAACAGATGTCCACTGCAAATACAACCCAGGAAGTGCTGATTGTAAAGGATAGGCGTTTTCGAAACCGCTAGGCCATAGGGACAGGTCGTGGTGATGCGCCCACTCTCCGATGGTGTCTCCTCCTTGCGGAAGCAAACGCATTTTTCCGGTTCCTCCACAATAGGACAATGGGTCAGACAGTAGTCCGGGTAATGTTCCGCTCGAAGCACCAGGTTCCCCATGTCGTCAAAAATGGTCACCGGCGGAGAGTTAGGCCCTATAATCTGGTTTCGGAGCGCCTCAACTGCGGCGCAAAGGCACTCACTGTAGTGTTCGATCTCCGGCAATTCGTGAGAAACCGTTCGCCGTTTGGCCACATAAACCGTGACGACGACATGCTTGATGGGGATATCTCCCGTGTTAAAAATCTGATGAGTGACATTCGGTGGGATATAGTAAAACATACCCTTTTCAAATTTCGAGGCTGTACCGTTGATGATATCAATGCCAGCCCCCTGCATGATGTAAATGAACTGTTCATTCTCATAGTGGACATGACTTTTCTGACTGGCATGGGGAAAGATCGTGGCAATGCCGATGCTCATGGAACGGGAGGCAGGGGAACCGTCATCCGTTTGCAGCCATTCGATTTCCCCCCAGGACGCTCGTTGCAGACTCATGATAAACCTCTCCTCCCTATAGCGAATCGTATACTCTCTTTCATCAGTATCCTGCCACCTATGATTTTTGTCAAGTTTTTTATCATCCTTGCCAAACGCGGTGAAAAGCGGGAGAGATGGTTGTATCAAAAAAAACCGGAAGGTTTTGACAAGAGAAAAAATCAAGAACGATGTGGCAAAAATCGTACTATCAAAAAAGGACCGAATCGGCGATAATAGAAGCATGGCGCAATAAACAAAAATCGGCCGATGAACTGTTTATTAATTTGCGTTTTATACAACAGAGGAGATGAGAAGTAAATGTTAGAAACTGTCGTTCAAGCGATCAACAACGTAATTTGGAGTCCCTTCTTGGTATTTCTTTGCCTCGGGTCCGGCGCCTTTTTCTCGCTCTATCTGAAGTTTCCCCAGTTCCGGCACTTCAAGAAAGCGCTCAAACTGGCGGTAGACCGGGGAAAGTCCAATGAGGGCATTTCCCCCTTCCAGGCGTTCTGTACGTCCGTCGGTGCCCGTGTGGGCATGGGCAACCTGGCGGGCGTCGCGACGGCCATCTATTTTGGCGGTCCTGGCGCTGTGTTCTGGATGTGGCTCATCGCGCTCCTGGGCTCGGCAGCAGCTTTTGCGGAATCGGAATTGGCGCAGGCGTATAAGATTCGCCTCGGCGAGAAGGGCGAGTACGCAGGCGGTCCCTTCTACTTCATCGAAAAGGGCCTCAAGATGAAATGGCTGGCCGTGGCGTTTGCCTTGGCAACCGTCCTTGGCCCCGGCGTGACGATGTGCGGTCTTCATACGAACTCCATTGCCTCCGTGATGGACAACGCTTTTGGGACACCTTGGCTTGTTTCCGGCGCACTGTTTACTATCTGCCTGGGCATCGTGGTCTGCGGCGGCATCAAGCGGATCGGCTCCATCTCGGAACCCATGTCCATCGCCATGTGCATCATCTACCTAATTCTGACCATTGGTGTGGCTGTGCTGAATGCTTCGGCGCTCCCTGGAGTGTTTGCTCTGATTTTCAAGAGCGCCTTTGGCTTGGAACCAGTCTTTGCTGGTATCATGGGCTCCACCCTCAACTGGGGCATCAAGCGCGGCGTCTACTCCAATGAAGCGGGCCAGGGTTCCGGTGCCATCATGTGCGCGCCGACGGAGACCTCTCATCCCGCTAAGCAGGGTCTGGTGCAGGTGCTGAGTATTTTTGTTGACACTCTGGTGATCTGCTCCGCTTCCGCTGTTATCATCCTGTGCTCCGGATTCTACAATGTCCAGGGTGCGGACGGAAGTCTCATTGTGAGCCAGGCCGGAGATACGCCCTACGGCATCCTTTATGTCCAGGAGGGATTGAACAGCGTGTTTCCCGGCAACTGGAGTGGTATGGTGCTGGCGATTGCCACTGTGTTGTTCGTCTTCACCGGTATGATGGGCTACTACTACCAGGCCGAAAGTGGCATGAATTACCTTTTTAAGGGCAAGCGCGGCGCAGTCTGGGCTATCCGGGCCATTTTCCTGACCTCCATCTTCTCCGGCGTCCTGATGGAAAACGAGGGACTCTGGGCGCTCGGTGACACCGGCGTGGGCCTTATGGCGTGGTTCAATATCATTGCCATCCTGCTGATGTGCAAGCAGGTCAAGGCGATCATGGTCGATTTTGAGGAGCAGAGTAAGAAGGGACTGGATCCTTGCTTTGATCCCTCAGAATTTGGCATTGAGGATACCACGGGCGCGTGGGACCGCTATGCTGAGCAGAAAAAGCAGCGTTCGTAACCATATATCTCTCCCTATCCGGTCAGGCGCGGTGGGTACTAACCCACCGCGCCTGTGTTCTCTGGACCCGCCGAAATGGTCAGTTTGGCAGGGAATGGGAAAGATGTTAATTTTCATCAATAAGCGGGCAAATTTCAGAATTTCTTGTCAACTTCCACTATGCTATTCTCTCATCAGAAAGTCAATTCGTGACATTGCTACAATTACATTCAAATTAAAAAAGGAAAGAGGTCGTTATCTATGTTGAAGCACACCCGCATTTCCGATCCTGAGCTGTACCGCATGGTCGAGGGCGATTTGAATCGCCAGATCCACAACATCGAAATGATTGCCTCCGAGAGCACCGTTCCCCTGGAGGTCCTGGAACTGAACGGCAGCGTGTTTACGAACAAATCCCTGGAGGGATACCCTGGTGGGCGGTATCAGGCCGGCAGCGAATTTGCCGACCAGATGGAGACACTGGCCTGCCAGCGTGCCAAGGAACTGTATGGCGCTGAGCACGTCAATATGCAGACCTACTCCGGCACCACTGCAAACTACTCTGTTTACGCCTCTGTGTTGGACATCGGCGACAAGATTCTGGCCATGGATTTGGACCAGGGAGGTCATCTGAGCCATGGTAGCCCCGCCAACTGGACCAGCAAGATGTACAACCATGTGTTCTACGGTTGCGACAAGGAAACCGGCGAAATTGACTATGAGGCGATGGAGGAGATCGCTCACCGCGAGAAGCCCAAGCTGATTATCTGTGGTGCTAGTTCTTACCCGCGCCTGATTGACTATGAACGCATTGGTAAGATTGCTGCTGACGTGGGCGCCTACTCTATGTGTGACATGGCTCACATCTCCGGTCTGGTTGCGGCGAAGGTGATTCCCAGCCCGGTTCCTTACATGGACTTTGTTTCTACTTCCACCAGCAAAACTCTGTGCTCTACCCGCGGCGGCATCGTGATGTGCAAAGAGAAGTATGCCAAGATGCTCGACCGCGGAACATTCCCTGGTGCAATCGGTTCTGTTCAGTTGCACACCATGGCTGCTAAGTGCTGGAGCCTGAAATATGCATCTACTCCCGAGTTTCGTGAGATCATGGTCAAGGTCGTGAAGAATGCGCAGCATCTTGCCAAGGCAATGCAGGCCCGTGACTACACTGTCATCAGCGGCGGTACTGACAACCACCTCATCGTCGTTGATCTGCGCAACAAGGGTGTTAAAGGAAAGCAGATGCAAATTGCTTTGGACAAGGCCGGTATCACGGTCAACAAGCAGATGATCCCCTACGATCCTGAAAAGCCCTGGATCACCAGCGGCCTGCGTATTGGCACCACCGCCATCACTCAGCGCGGCTTGGGTGAGCAAGAGATTGACGAGATCGTGGATATCATGGATGCGGTTGTGAAAAATCCAGAAGATGAGGCCAACCTGAAGGAATGCCGCGCACGCTCCGAGGCTCTCATCGCCAACTTCCCCTTGTACCCTGCCGGTGCATTTGAAGACTGATTTTAGCATCCGAGGAGGCAAATGAATGAAAACCGATATCGAAATTGCTCAGGAGGCGACTCCTCTTAAGATTACAGAAATCGCCCAAAAATGCGGTGTGGACGAGAAGTACATCGAGCAATATGGCAACTACAAGGCCAAAATTGACTACCGTATGCTGAAAGACCTTGCAGACAAGCCTGACGGCAAGCTCATTCTGGTCACTGCCATCACCCCTACCCCCGCTGGCGAAGGCAAGACCACCACCTCTGTGGGTCTGGCTGACGGTCTCCGCAAGATTGGCAAGAATGCTGTTGTCGCTCTGCGTGAGCCTTCTCTGGGCCCCGTGTTCGGCGTGAAGGGCGGTGCTGCTGGCGGCGGTTATGCACAGGTAGTTCCGATGGAGGACATCAACCTCCACTTCACTGGTGACTTCCACGCCATCGGCGCCGCTAACAACCTGCTGGCCGCTATGCTGGACAACCATATTCAGCAGGGCAACACCCTCGGCATCGATGTCAAGCAGATCACCTGGAAACGTGCGGTGGACATGAATGATCGTCAGCTCCGCCACATCGTCGATGGCTTGGGCGGCAAAGTCCAGGGTGTGCCCCGGGAGGACGGCTTTGAGATTACGGTCGCTTCCGAGATTATGGCAGTTCTCTGTCTGTCATCCGATATTATCGATTTGAAAACCCGTCTGGCCCGTATGATCGTGGCTTACACCTATGACGGCAAGCCCGTTACCGCCCACGATTTGAAGGCGGAAGGTGCCATGGCGGCTCTTTTGAAGGATGCCCTGAAGCCCAACCTGGTCCAGACCCTGGAAGGTACGCCGGCTTTCATCCACGGCGGTCCCTTCGCCAATATTGCCCATGGCTGTAATTCGGTCACGGCCACCCGCATGGCACTGAAAATGGGCGACTATGCGGTCACGGAGGCCGGTTTTGCCGCCGATTTGGGGGCGGAGAAGTTCGTGGACATCAAATGCCGAATGTCCGGACTGCGGCCCAGCGCCGTCGTTGTCGTGGCGACCGTCCGGGCGCTGAAATATCATGGCGGCGTCGCAAAGGCAGAGCTGAACAATGAAAACCTGGACGCACTGGAAAAAGGACTGCCGAATCTCCTCCAGCATGTGGAGAATGTCACCAAGGTCTATGGATTGCCCTGTGTGGTAGCAATCAATGCATTTCCTACGGACACCAAGGCAGAACTAGAACTGGTGGAGAAGAAATGCGGTGAACTTGGCGTCAATGTGGCGCTGTCCGAGGTTTGGGCCAAGGGCGGCGAGGGCGGCAAGGCGCTGGCCGAGGAAGTCGTCCGTCTGTGTGAGCAGCCCAATCAGTTTGGGTTTACCTACCCGCTGGAGGCTTCCATCGAGGAAAAACTGGAGTCGATTTGCAAGCGTGTGTACCATGCTGACGGTGTCACGCTGACCGCCAACGCCAAGAAGCAGGCCGCGCAGCTGACGGAACTGGGCTTCGGGAATCTGCCTATCTGCATGGCGAAGACGCAATACTCTTTCTCCGACGATCCGTCCCTGCTGGGCGCTCCTAAGGGCTTTACCGTGACGGTCCGGAATTTGAAGGTTTCCGCCGGAGCCGGGTTTATCGTGGCTCTGACCGGAGACATCATGACCATGCCGGGACTGCCTAAAGTTCCCGCCGCTGAAAAGATCGACGTAGACGAAAACGGCAAGATTACCGGTTTATTCTAAAAACACCCTTCTATGATTGGGGCGCCTGTGGAGTGGCAGACTGCCCACAGGCGTCCCTTCGATTACGCGATGAGGGAAAGGGGCCATGATATGAGCAATCAGTTTATAAACTACACCTGTGCAGATTTTGCAGAGATCCTGGCTTCCAAGGAGTCGGTCCCCGGCGGCGGCGGAGCCGCTGCTCTGACGGGTGCCTTGGGCGCGGCCTTGTGCTCTATGGTTGGAAATTTCACCATAGGCAAAAAGAAATATGCCGCTGTAGAGGATGATGTAAAGGCCATTCTGAACAAGGCGGCCATTCTGCGGGAACAGCTCCTGCGCTTGGTGGACGCGGATGCCCAGGCGTTCGCACCGCTGTCCAAAGCTTATGCCATCTCTAAAGAGGATCCGCATCGGGATACTGTACTGGAAGAGGCGACGCTGAATGCCTGCAAAGCGCCCATGGAAATGGTCCGGCGCTGCTGTACCGGCGTTGAACTCCTGGAGGAGATGCTTGAAAAAGGAAGCGTCATGCTGGTTTCCGATATCGGGTGCGGGGCATTGCTCTGCAAAGCAGCCATGGAAAGCGCCGCCATGAATGTTTTTATCAACACCGGTTCCCTGAAGGACCGGGATCGGGCCCGGAGCATGGAAGCAGAGATCGATACCCTGCTGGCGCAGTATGGGCCGAGGGCCGCAGCAGTGGCGGAAGCAGTAAACAAACGGATTCGGAAAGAGGGATAGCATGGCACAGATTTTAAAAGGCGCACCGGTGGCCGCCGCACTTAGCGATGACTTAATCAAACGTGCAGAAAAATTGAGAGCCTCCGGTGTCGTTCCCACTTTGGCAATCCTGCGGGTGGGCGAACGTCCGGATGATATCTCCTATGAAACCGGGGCCATAAAGCGCTGCGAAAAAATTGGCATCCAGGTCAAACGGTTCCTTTTCCCTGCCTCCTGTGACCGGGAAACGCTGCTGAATGCGATTTCCGAAATCAACGCAGACGATTCGATCCACGGCTGCTTGATGTTCCGCCCTCTCCCGAACAAAGAGGATGAAGCGGCCGCTTGTGCCATGTTGTCCCCTGAAAAGGATGTGGATTGTATGACCTCTGGTTCTCTGTCCAGTGTGTTCACAGGAAAAGGGGCTGGGTATCCTCCCTGCACCGCTCAGGCGTGCATCGAGCTTTTGGACTACTACGGCATAGAACTTTCCGGGAAACGGGCAGTTGTCATTGGCCGTAGCCTGGTGATTGGCAAGCCAGTTTCCATGATGCTTCAGGCCCGAAACGCAACCGTGACGATGTGCCATACCAAAACCGTGGATATGCCGGCGGTATGCAGGGACTCAGAACTCGTCATCGCCGCTGCCGGGAAGGCGGGCGTCGTGGATGTGCGGTTCGCATCTCCCGGGCAGGTTATCGTAGATGTGGGGATCAACATTGGCGAGGACGGAAAACTGTGCGGCGATGTGAAATTTGACGATATAGAAGCCATTGTAAGCGGCATTACTCCGGTCCCTGCCGGCGTGGGGGCTGTGACGACCGCCGTTTTGGCAAAACATATCGTGGAAGCCGCTGAAAAGACACTGACATGAAGGAACTTAAAATTCTTGCGTCAAGCATTCTCGCCGGCCTTTGCATCGGTATCGGCGGCACTGTGTTCCTCTCATTGGACAGCAAGGTGCTGGGCGCTCTGTTTTTTACGGCGGGTCTGTTTACCATATGTACCCATGGGCTCCATCTTTTCACTGGCAAGGTCTGCTATGTGTTTGAGAGAGATTTGGACTACGCTGCCGGCCTGCCGGTCATTTGGCTGGGGAACCTGATCGGGACTTGGTGCGTCGCACAGGCAGCACACTGTACCCGTATCGGTTCGGCACTGAAGGAACGGGCCGCGGCGCTTTGTACGGTAAAGCTGAACGACCATCTTCTCAGTGTGTTTTTACTGGCGGCGTTTTGCAATATCCTCATCTACATCGCTGTGGAGGGATACGGCAAAAATCCCCATGAGGTGGGAAAGTACCTGGCGATTTTCTTTGGCGTCATGGTGTTTATCCTCTGCGGTTTTGAGCACTGCGTCGCTAATATGTACTATTTTTCTATGGCTGGGATGTGGAGCGGGAAAGCGCTTTTGTACATTCTGGTCATGACCCTGGGCAATGCGGCGGGGGGCGTTTTGTTTCCTCTGGTACGTGCCTGGATCACAAATTAACAATTATATTTGCAGAGTAGGGACGGCGCGTTAAGTGCCAGCAGATGGGAAGTTGTTGCTGGACGAAGAAGTGTCCGCTTCGCGTTGTCGTACCCGCATCCGCTGCCACCTAAGGAGAAAACTGCCTTTCGTGGCATCTGCCTGAAAGGAGTTTTTTCATGAGAACGATTCGTACAAAAGAATTGATCACGTTGGGCCTTCTGACTGCCGTTGAAGTCGTGCTTTCCCGTTTCTGCTCCATCAGCGCATGGAACATCAAAATTGGCTTTAGCTTCGTGCCAATTGCCATTGGCGGTATCTTATTCGGCCCCCTGGGCGGTGGACTGGTAGGAGCGCTGGGGGACTTCATCGGTGCGGTGCTGTTTCCCATTGGCCCATACTTCCCCGGTTTTACTCTGACCGCCTTCCTGACAGGAACGGTGTTCGGTGTGTTTTTGCACAAGCAGCAGACGATTCCGCGCATCGTGGGCGCAGTGGCGGTCAATCAATTGGTGTTGAGCCTGCTGCTTCAAACCGCCTGGATATCCCAGCTGTACGGGTCACCCTATGAGCCGCTTCTGCTGACACGGGTGGGACAATGCGCCATTTTGGCACCACTCCAGTTCGTGACCATCGGAACCATGACCAAGGCCATGGGCCGCTATTGGAAGAGGGCTGCGGCATGACACTTCCCGACACCATACAGTTTATCCAGGCCACCAGCTGGCTGGGCTGCCAGCCGGGTTTGGAACGCATTACAGATCTGATGCATCTCCTTGGCGACCCGCAGAAGGAACTTCGCTATATTCATATCACAGGCACGAACGGCAAGGGGTCTACAGCCGCAATGCTGGCTTCGATTTTACAGGAGGCAGGCTATACGGTGGGCCTGTTTACCTCTCCGCATTTATGCGCCTACAATGAACGTATCCGTGTGAACGGCATGGATATCTCCGATGAGGAATTGTGTTCCGCAGCGGAAATTGTGAGACCAGCGGTGGATGATATGGATTCTCCGCCCTCAGAGTTCGAACGCTTTACCGCTATGGCGCTAGTGCATTTTCATCGAAGCGCTTGTGATATTGTGGTGCTGGAGGTTGGACTCGGCGGTCGGCTGGATGCCACGAACGTGATTCCTGCACCAGAGGTTGCCGTCCTCACAAATATTGGCCTGGAACACACGGAGATCCTGGGAGACACGCTGGAAAAGATTGCAATAGAAAAGGCGGGCATCATCAAACCCGGTACGGATGCTGTCACCTATCGCTGCTCTTCCGAAGCGGAGAAGGCTGTTCAGAGTATATGCCGCCGGAAAGGTGTAACGCTGACCTTAGCGCGCTTTGAGGATATCAGCCTTCACCGTTCGGACCGGGATGGACAGGTATTTTCCTGGCGGACGTATAAGCGGCTGACGATTCGTCTGCTGGGTCGCCATCAAGTCAATAACGCCGTCATGGCCCTGGAAACGGTGGAGCGGCTGCGGGAGCGGGGCTGGGTGATTCACGATGACGCGGTTCGCCGGGGCTTGGCAAATACCCGTTGGCCCGCGCGGCTTGAGTTCTTGAGCAAAGACCCTCTATTCCTTCTGGATGGTGCCCACAATCCGCAATGTGCGGAAGCCCTTTCCAGAGAACTGCCTAATTTGGCACAAGGGAAAAAAATCCTATTTATCACCGGTGTTCTGGGGGATAAGGATTATCCTTCTATGATGGCCCAAACGGTGTCCTTTGCCCATCGATACTTCTGCGTGACACCCGAAAGTGGGCGTGCCCTTCCGGCGGAGTGCCTGACGGAGTACCTGCGGAGTCAGGGAGCAAACGCTCAGTGCTGCGCCAGCATAGAGGAGGCCATCCGTTCTGCACTGGAAGCAGTGCAGGATGAGATGATTGTGGCGTTCGGCTCCCTGTATATGGCGGGTGAAATCCGAAACCGCTATCCGGACCTTCTCCGCACATGGCAGAGAACGCAAGCGGTCAAGGCCCGTGAGAGCATGTTGGCCGAGGAACGCCAGCTTCTGTCCCACGCCATTGCGGAACGTATTTTGCAAAGCGACGTATTTCAAAACGCAAAAACCATCCTAAGTTATCGGGCTGTGAGGGCCGAGGTCGATTTAAGCGAAGTGGATGAGGCTGCGCGGCGTTTGGGAAAAACCATTGCCTATCCGTTCTGTCTCAATGGGACCGAACTGGTGGCGTTATGCCCGGACTCGCCGGAGGCGTGGCGGCCAGGCCGTTATGGGATTCCTGAGCCAATTCCAGAGCGGTCGGCCTGCATCAGAGCAGAAGAGCTTGATCTTGTTCTCTGCCCCTGCACAGCCTTTGACGAGTCTGGAAACCGGATGGGAATGGGCGGCGGCTACTATGATCGGTTTCTCCCCGGCTGCCAGCACGCAACAATCGCAGCGGCAGCGTTTGATATTCAGCGAGTCGCTGCTTTACAGGCTAGGAGCTGGGACTGTCCCATGGAATTTGTGTTTACGGAAAAGAGGGTATATTTCCAAAGAGCATGACCCTAATTATGTTTATAAAATGAAGGAGTTGACCACTTATGAATCAGAAATTGCGCAAGGAGACCGTGGCCGTCCACGGCGGTTCCCGGAAAGACGATGCCTTTGGTGCCATCAATGAGCCCATCTACATGACCTCCAACTATCGCATCCCCACCGACGGAACTCCAGTGGACTGGAGCGGCATCCACAGCAATATCTACTGCCGGAACCGGAATGTGAACCAGATGGTCCTTCAGGATAAGCTCTGCGCCCTTACCGGGGCGGAGGACTGCGCCATATTTGCCAGCGGCGTAGCGGCCTTGGCCGCCGTGTTTACCACCATGCTAAACTCCGGGGACCATGCCATCGTCTCCGAGGTCTGCTATAGTGCTACCAACCTGCTGTTTCGGGAATACCTGCCCAAAAAATACGGCGTAGAAGTCACTCTGCTGGATACCACGGACACCGAGGCCGTCCGGGCCGCCATCCGTCCCAATACCAAACTCATCCATGTGGAAACTCCCGGCAACCCCACCACGGGGATCAGTGATTTGGACGCGATTGCCGAAATCGCCCACGCCGCCGGTGCCAAACTTTCGGTGGACGCCACCTTTGCCGGCCCTATCTGTGTATATCCTCTCAAGCACGGTGCGGATCTGGAAGTTCATAGCATGACCAAGTACATCAATGGGCATGGTGACTCTCTGGGCGGCTGTGTCATGGGAAAAACGAAGCTCATCGATCAAATCAAGGAATTGGCGATGGTGAACTACGGCGGTATCCTCAGCCCCTTCAACGCCTGGCTCATCGCACGGGGGCTGGTAACAGTGCCCCTGCGGATGAAGCAGCACAGTGCCGTGGCTCTTGCCGTGGCAGAGTATCTGGAAACCTGCCCGGCTGTTCGATTCGTCTGGTATCCCGGCTTAAAAAGCCATCCGCAGCATGAGCGGGCCGTGAAACTGATGAATGGCCAGTATTCCGGCATGATTTCCTTTGACATCAAAGGTGATGAGAAAACTCATCAGAAGTTCTTAGACTCCCTGCATTTGGTAACACATGCTGTGTCTCTGGGAGACGTGGAAAGCCTGATTGTCTATTATGACAAAAATAGCGATAAACTGCCTCATTATCCCGCCATTTACCAGGAGGGCTTCTATCGTTTCAGCGTTGGCCTGGAGGATGCCGAGGATGTGATTGATGATCTTCGGCAGGCGCTGGAGTCCTGCGGCCTTCTGTGAATGGCTGATATGATATGATGGAAATGAAACAGGAAAAAATCCGAGCGTGGGTCGAGATTGACACTGAGGCATTTATCCACAACTTAAGGCTGGCTAAGAAGCAGACCGGGAAAAAGGTCATGGCGGTGATCAAGGGCAACGCCCATGGACATGGAGCGGTCGTGTGTGGTTTGCTCCTGGAAGCCAATGGAGCGGATGCCTTTGCGGTGGCCTGCTTTACAGAGGGGGTCGCACTGCGTCAGGGTGGGATCCGAGCCCCCATCCTGATTTTAGGCTGGACGCCGGCAGAGTTCGCTCCTCGACTGGCCGCCTATAACTTGACGCAAAGTGTCATCGATGAGGAATACGCCGTAGAGTTGAACAATGCAGCGAGTCTTTCCGGAAAAACCGTAGATGTCCACATCAAGCTGGATACCGGGATGTCCCGTACAGGTATCTTCGCTCAGGAGAATCCGGCAGATGCGGCTCGGGCCGTGGATCGTATCGCGAAACTGTCGAACCTCCATGTAAAGGGTATCTTTACCCATTTTGCCGCAGCAGATATGCCGGAGAAGGACGACTTTACAGCGTGGCAGCTGAACAATTACAAAGCCGTATTGCAGGAATTGGATGCGCTGGGCTTTGATCAGGACGTGATCCTTCATACGGGAAACAGCGCAAGCATCCTGTATCATAAGGAGACCTATTTTGATATGGTTCGTATGGGGGTTATGATGTACGGGCTTTATCCTAACGGGGTTTTCTCCGCGGAGGGGCCGTTGGAACAGGCGCTGACTTTAAAAGCCCGTGTCGCGCAGGTCAAAGAACTTCCGGCAGGAGCATCGATCAGCTACGGATGCACATATCAGACAGAACATCCTGCGCGGATCGCAGTGGTGACCGCCGGTTATGCGGATGCCTACCCGCGCAGCATGAGCAATAAGGGCGCTTATGCAGTAATCAACGGGCAGCGGTGTCCCCAGGTTGGGCGTATTTGCATGGATATGGTCATGTTTGATGTGACAAATGCCGATGTCCGGCGAGGCGATGAAGCCATTTTATACGGCAAAGGCGGGATGCCTATGGAAGAGGTTGCCAATCTGGCCGGGTCCATCAACTGCGAGCCGCTGTGCCTTCTGACGAACCGCGTAGAGAAAATTTATATCTAACAGCCTGGAAAAGGAGTGTGGTTCTGCACCAACAGCACCAAGGAGGTCTATAAGGATATGCAGGCCAATCCCAACGTGGAAATCTCCGTCTCCAGCCCTGCCTACGCTTGGATCAGGCTGAATGACAAGGCCGTGTTTGTCAACAACATGTCTGTCAAGGAGATGTGCATCGCTACCGCACAGACTATGAATCCAGAGGATCAATCCTATGGATTCCATCTGTTTCTGTAAAAACTCATTCAATGTATGTAAATGTCTCTACAGTATCAGATGCATCCAGTGAGTTTAAATTCAATTTAAGGGATGTTGTTTGGTCAGAATCTACGGATAAGATATACAAATTGATTCCAGCCACTCAGAATGAGTGGCTGGAATCAATTTGTATATCAACCTTTCCTCGCAAAGAACTCCGACATGGTAATACAGGCGGACGAAATGGCACATCGAAGACAGCACGGAACGCTTTTACAAGCACGAAACGCAGATGAGTTCTCTGATCGGCGGTGAAAATGACGGATACGAGCGGTTCCATGAATTTATTGATTATGACAACACCCCTGAAAATCAGGCAATTGAGGAGATGGTGCGCCAGTCCCTGCGTAATATTCTGGATCTGCTCCCGCCGAAGGATTATGAGCTGATCTACGAGCTCTACTTCAAAAACCGCTCCGAAAAGGAATACGCACAGATGCTTGGGGTCTCTCAGCAGGCCATTCATGTGCGGAAAAAGCGCATCCTGAAAAAAATTAAAAATAATTTGGATGAGCAGGGTTGTTAAGATGCCAGTTTTTTCCCGTATACATACGAGAAGAAAAGAATCTTCTTGTGAACATTGAAAACTGAATATCCGGTGACGAATAACGTCAGTTGACGGTCCCCCGGCGAGGGGGAACAGCGATGCGGCGAATGCGCGAAGACCACCTGCATCGGAATTACTCCGATGTCAATGAACGGCCAATAAGGTGCAGAGCGAAACTCATTCAGCCAAAAGCGGGCATGGCAGCCTGTCTCGCAATGATCCCGTCAGCCTATAATGGTACATCCTGTCCAGCCACAGCCGCAAGCAATGGGGGCAGCTCGGAGAGATCCTCGGAGGGGTTAGATTCCCGATGGGCGCTGCCAGGCGCCGGTTCGTTCAACCGCCCGACAGTCCGGGAAGTAGTGTCGAATAGGACTGAGCAAAAGAACTTTAAAAAATATAATGAGGGCCGCTCCATATCCGGGTATAGCAATATGCTTCCAACCAAGACAGGAGCGGCCCTTTCCACCTTGCGGCAGAAGTATGGGGATCGTCCACTTCTTTCTTTTATTTGGATGGCCTGTGATCGATTTCTCTCCTTATCCCCCGGACGATCCTCATACTTGTGCCGCAGGGCAAAATTCAGAAAAAGAGGTGCTGACATGGATCAGAACGTCAATTATTACGGCATCATCCTTCTGCTGCGCCAGCTTC